>Ga0116162_10003082_pt1 | contig 10131 bp, 6 predicted proteins | sample AD_UKC105_MetaG_FD_89875 | JGI IMG/M metagenome (GOLD analysis project Ga0116162, IMG submission 89875) | Active sludge microbial communities of municipal wastewater-treating anaerobic digesters from Hong Kong - AD_UKC105_MetaG | ecosystem: Engineered > Bioreactor > Anaerobic > Digestate... | reverse complement strand
TCCGGAGACTCGGCAGGTTGTTGTTGCTCCCCGCCACCATTGTCTTTTTTTAAAAGATTAATCTCTTCAAGCTTCTTGCGCGTCTTTGATGTTTTCTCAAGCGAAGCAACCCCCTCTTCAACCTCCTCAAAAGCACCGGAAGGAATAAAACCAGCCAAAATTTCCGAGGTTTTCTCCAAATAAAAATGCGTTTTACTCTCGCTAAAAAATTCCTCTTTTCTCTCCTGATCAACAAAGAAATGCACCGGCAAATACAACAAACCAAGCAAAATAATCCCGCGCACAACACCAAACACAAACCCCAACGTGCGATCAATAGCCCCAAGCCCGATCTTTTTGGCCCATTCCGCCAAAAGATGGCTCTGAATAGACAAAATAATCACCACAATAATAAAGATCGCCCCGTAAGACAGCGCGTCTGCAATAATACCATAAGGCAAAATTTCAAACAGTCGCTCAACCTCAGCGCCTTCCTCAATCCCAAACCAGCCATGCATATGCGGCATCAATAACGGCCCGCCGAGATATGCCGCCGCCAACCCGCCGACAACACCGGCAATAGTTAAAACTTCACGAATAAAACCACGAAGAAAGGCAATCAGGCCCGAAATCAAAAGAACGGCAAGAACAAAAATATCAGCGATCATGGAAACGTCAGGTCCTTTTTGGATCAGATAAGCCTCATATTTAGGCAAAACCATCTCAAAAAGCAAGCCTTCTCAGTTTGTTTCAGGGCCTTCATATTTCAATAAAACAGCAGACGATGGATGATTCTGAAGCGGTGCGGATGGTTGAACATCCAATAAAGGGATATCGCTCTTACGAATAATTTTATCAGGACCTTTGTGCCCCTGAGAGAGGGCAAAGTGCGTAACAACATTATGAACAAAATCCGGAACACCAGGATGAAGCATATTATAATGTTGTACATCCTCAGAATTTCCAACACGAACAGGATAATACAAAGTGCGCTCATAACCATGATGACCGCTCGACTCAATCTTTGAGGCAATCAAATCCGCCGCTGCTTTCAACCCCAGGCCCAAAAATTTCGAATGCTTAGATCCTTCAGATGAAGATGGTAAAGTGCCCGACGGCAAAGCACGAGACAAAGCAGTAAAAAATAGCGTATAAATGAGCTGTTCATGAACAGGGTCTGCATTAATATCATGAGAAACATCTATATGCTCACGAACCAACCCAACAGCCTTATCATCAAAATTACAAGATTCGATAACAATATGCTGTAAATCCAGAAAGTGCATATTCACCGAAAACCCGAGCGCCCCTACTGAAACCTCGCTCTTAGCCTCCTGAGAAGAATAAATATACCCACAATCGTAATTCACTCTCATAGTTTCAGAAGGTCTTTGGCGCGATATTCCGCCATCCCAAGACAAAGTAATCGTATCTCTCAATTTTATACGATACTCCTTTGGCCCACTGACAGCAGCGTCAAACTGTCTTTGCAAATAAGCGCTTTGAGCCAATTCAGTAAGCCCTGGCATAAAAAAAGAAAGATCGTCTGCCTTGATCAAAACTGGTAAATGTTGCCTCTCGGATTTTAACATCCTAAACCTCCAAGGCAGAAGAAATATAGATGTTTACGTAAAATGTAAAGTTTTTTTAATAGCCTGAGCCTATGCCACCGCACGCGGGGCCCGCCCATCGCCAAAAATTTCCCCCAGCATTTGCACATGATCAATTTCGGAAACGCGGATGGCATCTCCATAAACCTTTTCCGGTTTTTGACTTTTCTTGCCCTTCGGCACCACAGCCTCACGAAAGCCGAGTTTTGACGCTTCCTTCAGACGCAAATCCGGCTGCGCCACCTGCCGAATTTCCCCGGCCAAGCCAACTTCGCCAAAAAATACCGTCTCCGGCGGCAACGGATTATTCTGCAAAGCGCTCACCAGCGCCGCCGCTACCGCCAGATCCGCAGCAGGCTCATTAATCCTGATCCCTCCGGCAATATTGAGAAAAATGTCGCATGAACCAATTTGCAAACCGCAGCGCGTCTCAAGCACGGCGACAATCATCGCCAGCCGGTTCGGGTCCCAGCCAATCACGCTGCGCCGCGGAGACGCCAGCGATGACGGCGCCACCAAAGCCTGCACCTCAACCAGCATCGGCCGCGATCCTTCCAGCGCCGCCAAAACTGCACTTCCTGCAACATCCTGATTACGCTGCGATAAAAAAATCTCCGACGGGTTTTCCACCTCCTGCAATCCCCCGCCCGCCATTTCAAACACGCCGATCTCATCGGTCGGGCCAAAACGATTTTTAACGCCGCGCAAAATACGAAATTGATGGCTGCGATCACCCTCAAAATACAAAACCGTATCAACCATATGCTCAAGCACCCGCGGACCCGCTATCTGGCCGTCTTTTGTCACATGTCCAACAAACATCACCGCCATTCCGTATGTTTTGGCATAACGAATAATCTCCTGCGCCGAGCTGCGCACCTGCGTCACTGTACCGGGCGCCGAATCAATATTATCAACATACATTGTCTGGATTGAATCAATGATCAGCAATTCAACAGGCCCATTATCACCAACAGGCTCCACACTTGCCAAAATATCGCGTATACTCGTTGCGCTGGCCAGTTGCACCGGAGCTTCGGCCAGCTCCAAACGCTGCGCCCGCATCCGCACCTGGTCAACAGACTCCTCCCCTGACACATACACGCAACGTGTGTTCTTTTGCGAAAGTCTGCACACCAACTGTAACAGCAAGGTTGACTTGCCAATCCCCGGATCACCGCCAATCAAAACCGCTGATCCCGGCACCAATCCGCCGCCGACAACACGGTCAAATTCCTGAATGTCTGAGACATGCCGCGGGTAATCACTGCGGGCCGGATCACTGAGCGACACGAAATCAATCTTGCGCCCCTTCGCGCCATCCATCCCTTTAGGCACTGAAGGCGCTAGCGTTTCCTCCGCGATGCTGTTCCATTCACCGCACGATTCACACTTACCAGCCCAGCGACTCGACACTGCTCCACAAGACTGACACACATATGATTTTTTCACCTTCGCCATAAGATCACTGTAGCGAAAAAATAGAACAATTCAAGAACAAAATGAACGCCCCCGCCCCAAGAGGCGAGGTATCATGTCATTGCGAACCGCCAAAGGCGGTGAAGCAATCCAAAATTTATCCTTGTGGCACTGGATCGCTTCGCTGCGCTCGCGATGACGATTACGTCGCAAGCGGCGAGGAATTAAACCTGAAAGAGATTAAACGGACAACGTCGCGCCTGCAAACAAACGCACAAAAAATACCGACCGGTCGGTATTTTAAAAATTTAAACGCGAAGGCTTGCCCATAACGCTCTCGAGCAAGGCTATATTTTCGACAACAAGAATTTTCAGGTCTTCAAATTCCAGGTCTTGGTAAATAATTATAGATATTGCATTCTTACGGGATGCGATGTCCTAAATATAGCCATACCGAGGCGGTTAAAAACGCTAAAGTTCATTCTAAACAGCGCTATAAATGTAAAGCTTGCGGCTTGTCCAAAAAAGAAATAAATGCCGGGTCTGGTTAGCCTATGACCGGGACGAATGACGTATCTGCGGTGACGGCGGTTTTTTTCAGTATAGAGCCGGCGGGCCAAGGCCACGCTGCTGCGTAACAGTTCTTCGCCGCCTGCAAGCAGCAACACCAAACTCAATAAAATCGGCAAGACATTCACGAAAAAAAACCTTATTCTTATTGAAGTTAATAAAGTGCACGAAAGCGATAGCTCATGACAATTGCTGAACATGCCCTAACGGAATCTATTGAATTTCAGATGAGTCTGCTGCTTTTTATGGCGCTGGGCGGTTATCTACTTTCCAATCGTATTGGTCAGCCTGCTGTTGTAGGCGTTATTCTGGCGGGCATCCTGATAGGCCCGACCGGTTTCAATCTTATTCATTATTCTGATTTTGTTGCCAGTATCGGCCATATCGGAGCCATTATCCTTCTGTTTGTTATTGGTCTGGAGTTTCACCTAAAAGAGATTACGAAGCCCTCCTATTTCCTAATTGCTTTAGGCGGTATCCTTCTACCTTGGGCGGGTGGGTATGCAGTCGCGTTAGCTTTCGGTTTTGAGTTCAGTAAAGCCATCATCATTGGCGTGGCTCTTTCGGCAACGAGTATTGCAATTACCGCCGATACGCTCCGGGAAATGGGGAAACTGAAATCCGAGGCCGCGCAGGCCATCATAGGCGCGGCCATCATTGACGATGTTCTGGCGCTTCTGGCGCTCGCCATTGCCCAGCAATTGTCTGATGGTGGTGTTGATGCCGCTGTCGTCGGCGTTTTTACCCTCAAGGCTATTATTTTTCTTGTTGCCGGGGCCCTGTTTGGAGACAAGGTTTTAACGCCGCTGGTTCATCGGATTGATCGCTCAAAAATTGCTGAAAAATACCCGGACTTCATATTCATCCTGATTATGATGGTTGCTTTTTTCTACGCTATGGCCGCCGAGTTGATGGGGCTGTCCGCGATTGTTGGGGCTTTTGTTGCGGGCGTTTCACTGGAGCATGTTCATACGCAGCGGAGCAAGGATTTTCGGGTGGGCTCGGAGTATCTGCGCATTGTTTTTGGTGCTATTTTCTTTATATCGCTGGGCATTCTGGCAGATTTCAAAAACTTTACATGGGAGGCAGCGTGGTTTGCGCTGGCGTTAACAATTGTTGCTGTGCTGACAAAACTTGTCGGTTGCGGTATTTTGGCTCGATTAAGCGGCATGAGCGTTCATGATTCCCTAGTTGTCGGCGTAGGTATGTCGCCGCGGGGGGAAGTCGCCATGACGGTTGCGCTGCTGGCTTTTATCAGCGGCGTTATTGAGCAGCCCGCTTTCGTGGGTTTGATATTAATGAGCCTGCTAACAACGATTATTGCGCCGCTTCTTCTTCGAAACTGGTTGTATCGAAACAAAACGGAAGCGTAAAATGGCCTTGCGAATGTTAACGATACTGGCTCCGAATGGAGGTGAAGAAACGCTTAAGGCTCTTGCTGAAGAGACAAACATCATTGAATTTTGGTCCGGCGCAAAGCCAAAGGGAAAGCCCAGAGAAATAAATGTTCTGGTTGCTTCCGAATACTTGCAGGATCTGGTTGATAAGCTGCAACGGCGTTTTAGTAAGGAAAAGGAATGGCGGATTATCATTACACCTGCGGAAACAACCATTCCTCGCCATGAAGAAAAAGAAGAGGAAAATGCCAACGCCAAGAAAGCCTATGGCAGCCTGACCAGAGAGGCGCTGTATGACCAAATTTTAAAAGGAACAAAAACCAACACGGATTTTATCATTCTGGTTGTTCTTTCAACGATTGTCACGGCCATCGGCCTGGTCACGGATAATCTGGCTGTGATTATCGGGGCTATGGTCATAGCGCCGCTGCTGGGACCAAATTTAGCTCTGAGTTTTGGGGTGACGCTTGGCGACCGCGATATGGTGGCGGAATCCCTGAAGGCCAATGCCATGGGGTTTGGTCTAACAATGTTGCTGAGTATTCTGGCCGGTGCTCTCATCCCCTATGAAGTTTTTGCGGACAGCCGGGAATATCTCCTGCGTACAAATGTCGGTTATGACGGGATTATTCTGGCGTTTGCTTCCGGAGCGGCGGCTGTTCTTTCGTTGACTGCTGGGATTTCAAGTACGATGGTAGGTGTCATGGTCGCCGTAGCGCTTATGCCGCCTGCTGTCGCTATGGGGCTATCGCTGGGGGAAGGTGCATTTGCACAAGCCTATGGCGCGGCCCTTCTTCTGGCCATTAATATTATCTGCGTCAATATCGCGGCCAAGGCTGTTTTTACGCTAAAAGGCATCCGCCCGCGCACATGGTATCAGCGCAAGAAATCCCGCCAATCCCTGAAAATCAGTTTAACTTTCTGGGGGATTTTACTCTTGCTTCTTATTGCGTTGATATATTTTTGGCACCATGGGGGAACAGGATAAGGAATGTGCTTTTGCGGCGGGCAGGTGGGGTGTTTAGCCTATAAATGCACTCCTGTTTTACGTGCCCGTATAATCTCTAAAACGTCTTTTGGATGGTCGGTGATGCGCACGAAATCAAGGTCTTTCTCGTCGATGGTGCCATACTCGATCATGGTATTTCTTAAAAAAGGCCCCAGAGCGCCCCAGTATTCACTGCCCATAGCAACGATCGGAAAATCACAAATCTTTCCGGTTTGAATCAGGGTTGCCGTTTCAAATATCTCGTCCATTGTTCCGAAACCGCCAGGCAAAAGGACGAAGGCGCAGGAATATTTGAGCAGCATGACCTTGCGGACAAAAAAGTGATCAAACTGTATATTGATGTCGGTATAGGGGTTGGGTTTTTGTTCATGCGGCAGTTTGATATTGCATCCGATGGATAGAGCGCCAGCGTCTTTTGCCCCCCGGTTGGCGGCTTCCATGATGCCCGGGCCGCCACCTGTCATAATCGAAAAACCTGCTTTGCCAAGCTCAAAAGCCGTTTCCCTGGCCATCTTGTAATACGGATCATCTTCCCCAAAGCGGGCGGAACCGAAAAACGTGATACAATGATTGATGCAGCGTAAGGCACGAAAGCCTTTCTGAAATTCGCGCCAGATTTTAAAAGAGCGCCAGAGATCAAACGGATAAGAATTTTTATTTTCTTTCAGTAAATAACAATCAGGGTCTTTTTGCACGGGTATCCTCTGTTGTATAGGTGGGTGTCATATATTATTCGTTTTTACAGGAAAAACGGTTTTAAAGGAAAGAAGAATGAAGCTGACATTTTTGGGAGCAACTGGAACGGTTACCGGTTCGAAATATCTGCTTGAAGATGACAACAAAAAGATATTGATCGATTGCGGTTTGTTTCAGGGGATGAAGGAGCTGCGGCAACGTAACTGGGAGAATCTGCCCGTTAATCCTGCTTCCATAAATGCTGTTATCCTTACCCATGCCCATATTGATCACAGCGGTTATTTACCCTTGCTGGTTAAGAACGGCTTTGACGGCCAGATTTATTGTTCTTCCGCCACTGCTGATTTGTGTGATATTCTTCTGCCTGATAGTGCGCATCTACACGAAGAAGATGCAGAGCGGGCCAATCGTTACGGCTATACGCGGCACAAACCCGCCCTGCCGCTTTATACGCAGGAAGATTCCTACAACGCGCTTGAAAAAATAGAGCCCGTTTCCTTTGGCGATGAACATGCATTAAGCGATATACTCTCTTTCCGTTTAACTCATGCCGGACATATTCTGGGCGCATCCTGTGTGCATATTTCTGATGGGCAAACCAATATTGTTTTTTCCGGTGATCTTGGACGTCCGCGTGATCCGGTGATGAAGGTGCCGGCACAGATTCAGGAGGCTGATTATCTCATCCTTGAATCCACCTATGGTGACCGCCTGCATGAAACGACAGATCCTCTCGATCAGCTGGAAGATATTATCATCAGAACATCTGGGCGTGGCGGCACGGTCGTCATTCCGGCTTTCGCCGTCGGGCGCGCGCAAAGCCTGATGTATTATATCTACAAGCTAAAGGAAATGAAACGTATTCCCGGTATTCCGGTTTATCTCGATAGCCCCATGGCTATCAGCGCCACGAAGCTTTTGCAGCAACATCATGCTGAACATCGCCTGTCGAAGGAAGAATGCGCAAAGGTTTGCAACAGCGTGATTTACACACAAACCGTGGAACAATCAAAGGCGATTTATAGCAAGAATAACGGCATGCCGACGGTAATTATTTCTGCCAGCGGCATGGCTACAGGCGGGCGCGTCCTGCATCACCTCAAACATTATATTAGCGATCCGAGAAACACAGTCCTTTTAGCCGGGTTCCAGGCAGAGGGAACGCGCGGCGCGCGATTGGCTCACGGTGAAGTAGAAATCAAAATCCATGGCGAGTTGTTAAGGGTGCGGGCTGAAATTGACATGCTTGATAATATCTCAGCTCATGCCGATTATCAGGAAATTATCGATTGGCTCGGGCATTTCCGCGAACCTCCGCGCAGAACTTTCCTTACGCATGGGGAGCCGAAAGCAGCCACTTCATTTAAGTTCAAGATCAAAGAGCATTTAGATTGGAACGTTGAAATCCCGGAATATGAACAGATGGCGGAGCTTTAGTTTTGGGGCTGTCCTAATAATAACTTGAAAAGGTTATCAGTAATACAACAACGTCCAGCGCAAAAGATGCCTATTATTTAAGGTTCCACCAGCCTTTTTTCTTCGCTTTCGGCGCCTCATTCACGGTTTCATAGTCCTTAGGGGCATCGTCTTTTCTTGCCTTCACCGCAACCTTTTTGGGCTTGGCATCATCGTTGGACACTTTCACCACCTTGGCAGGCTTTTCATCTTTAGGTTCGACCGGCTCATCGTTCTTCTTAGCCTTTTTTACAGGAGCTTTCTTCGTTGCCCCGTCTGCCATGGTCTTGGCGGAGGCAGAAGGCTTCTTATCGTCTTTCCCTGTAGACTCTTCTTTCTTAACCCTGACCTTTTTCGAAGCCGCGTCCACTGTAGCCTTCTCGGCGGAAGCAGAAGGTTTCTTCTTCTCCTGAGGCGCTTTTTCGTCCACTTTCGAATCGGCTTGCACTACGGCATTCTGTGACTTCTGATCGGCTTGTTCTTCACCGGCATTATCATCTTTGCGGGGCTGATTACGCATTCCGCGATTACGGCCGCCACGGCGGCCCCGTCGACGACCGTCACGGCGATTATTACCATCCTGATCATCCTCACCAGCAGGTGTATCGTCGCTATCATCCTCTGTTTTATCAACGGGCTTGGACACTTCAACCCGGAAGCCCGAAGCCCCGAGCGTATCATCAACGCGGATAAGCACAGCAAAACCGTAACGCTCTTCAATAACAGCCAGATTATCGCGCTTGTTATTCAGAATATACAGCGCCACCTCATTGGAAACCTGTACAATCACCTGTGAGGCACGACCTTTAATGCCTTCTGCTTCAATCGCGCGTAGCACCATAATACTGGCCGCATCAGCCGTACGTATCCGTCCGGCGCCCTGACACCCCGGACAAGTCTCAAACTGACTTTCGCTCAACGATGCGCTCAAACGCTGACGTGAAAGCTCCATCAAACCAAAAGAGGAAATCCGTCCCATCTGAATTCGCGCGCGGTCTCCGGAAAGCGCATCACGCATCTTGCGCTCAACCTTACCGTTATTACGCCGGTCCTCCATGTCAATAAAGTCAATTACAACCAGCCCCCCCAGATCACGTAAGCGAAGCTGCCGCGCCACTTCATCGGCAGCTTCCAAATTGGTTTTTAACGCCGTTTCTTCAATATGACGCTCCTTGGTTGCTTTGCCGGAGTTCACATCAATCGACACCAGCGCTTCAGTTGGATTGATCACCAGATACCCGCCGGATTTGAGCCGTACTTCTGTCTCGCCAATTTCGGCAATCTGTTCCTCAACCCTAAATTTGTTGAACAAAGGCGTATCAACATCCTTATACTCTTTGACCTTCTTTACATGCGAAGGAATCATCATCTTCATGAACTCTTTTGCCGTCTTAAAACCTTCGTCCCCGGCTACATGAATTTCCTCAATATCACGCGTATACAAATCACGCACCGCGCGCTTGATAAGATCAGCCTCTTCATACACCAAAGCCGGCGCACTCGATTCAAGCGTCTTCTCGCGAATGGTATTCCAAAGCCGCAAAAGATAATCCAGATCGCGCTTCACTTCCACCTTCGTACGCGTAACGCCCGCTGTACGCAAAATAACGCTCATACCCTTAGGTACTTCCAGATCCTTCATCATGTCGCGCATTTTTGCGCGATCCTTATAATTCGAAATCTTGCGCGATACACCGCCCGCCCGCGGACTATTAGGCATCAACACACAATAGCGCCCCGGCAAAGACAAATACGACCCTACAGCAGCACCTTTATTGCCGCGCTCTTCTTTTGAAACCTGAACCAGCATAATCTGACCGCGTTTGATCACTTCCTGGATCTTGTACTTTCGGCGCAAATTAAAACGGAAACGTTGCTCGTCATCCATATCCTCGCCGCCAAAAGTTTCTACGCGCCTGGCCCGGTGCGCTGCATTGCGTCCTCGTCCGCCACGTCCGCGTCCATTATCACGCCCGCCGCGCCCACGGCTACGGCC
>Ga0116162_10003081_pt1 | contig 10133 bp, 8 predicted proteins | sample AD_UKC105_MetaG_FD_89875 | JGI IMG/M metagenome (GOLD analysis project Ga0116162, IMG submission 89875) | Active sludge microbial communities of municipal wastewater-treating anaerobic digesters from Hong Kong - AD_UKC105_MetaG | ecosystem: Engineered > Bioreactor > Anaerobic > Digestate... | reverse complement strand
CCTGTTCTATCGTCTCAGGGTGATCACCATCACCATCCCGCCCCTGAGGGAGCGGAGGGAGGACATCGTCGGCTTGTCCCAGATCTTCCTGTCCGAGTTCTGCGAGAAAGCCGGCAAGAAGGTGAACGGGTTCACGCTGGAGGCCATGGACCTGCTCCTGTCACACCACTGGCCCGGCAACGTACGCGAGCTGAAAAACATCATCCAGTCCGCGGTGGTGCTCTGCAGGGGAAACGTCATCACCCCTGAGGACATCCTGCCGTCGGGTATCTTCGACAGGAGTGCCGCTCCCCCCAGTGATGAAGGACTCAACCCGCTCGAGGCCCACGAGAAAGCCATGCTCATCGATGCCCTCAAGAAGTCGAACTGGGTCCAGAAGGATGCCGCAAAGATCCTCGGCATCTCCCGGCGGGTCATGCATTACAAGATCAGGAAGTTCAATCTGATGCCCGGAAAAGAGAACTGACAAGGGTCCCCAGCGACGCATCGCGGAAGTCCCGGGAAGTCCTGTATCAAGGGAGTCATTCCTTCTTGTCCATTTTCCGGTACAGCGTCCTCGTGGAGATGCCCAGCAGCTTGGATGCCAGGCCCTTGTCGCCTTTGGTGCGCTTCAGGGTCTCTTCCATCAGGATGCGCTCGACCTCTTCCAGGGGCGTGCCCAGGGGGATGGTGACCGATTCCATGGCGGGAATGCTGGCCGACTGGATCTGGGCCGGCAGGTCGTCGGTACCAATGATGCCGTCGCGGTCAAGGACGACGCTGCGCTCGATGACGTTCTCGAGCTCGCGCACGTTGCCCGGCCAACCATAGCCCAGCAGGACCTCCATGGCCTTCGACTCGAGGCCCTTCATCTCCTTCTCGTTTTTGCGGGAGAAGCGGTTGATGAAGTGCTGAACCAGGTTGGGGATGTCCTCCCTGCGCTCCCTCAGCGGAGGGATCTGCAGGGTGATGACGTTGAGCCTCCAGTAGAGGTCTTCACGGAACTGGCCGTCCTTGACCAGTGCGGCAAGGTTCTTGTTGGTGGCCGCAATGATGCGCGTGTCCACCTTGACGGTCTTGTTGCTGCCGAGCCTCTCGAAGGTCTCTTCCTGCAGGATGCGCAGCAGTTTCACCTGCACGGCCTGGGGCACCTCCCCGACCTCGTCGAGGAAGATGCTCGACCTGTCCGCTACCTCGAAACGGCCTTCCTTCCTTCCAGCGGCACCGGTGAAGGCGCCTTTCTCGTACCCGAAGAGCTCCGATTCGATGAGGGTCTCCGGGATGGCCGCGCAGTTGACCTTGACCATGGCCCTGCCTGCACGGGGGGAGAGCTTGTGGATCATGTCGGCGATGACTTCCTTACCCGTGCCCGATTCGCCCATGATGAGGACCGTCGCCTTGCTGGGCGCAACCTGATGCACGATCTCCACGAGCTTCTTCATGGCAGGGCTCGCCGTTTCTATGAGTGGCGCCGCTTCCATGGCCTCGATGCGCTCCTTCATCTTGACGTTGTCCATGGTGAGGATCTGTTTCTCGATGGCCTTCTGGACGGCCTTGACGATGTCCGCCTTCTTGAATGGCTTGGTTATGTAGTCGTAGGCACCCTGCTTCATGGAATCGACCGCGGTGTCCACCGAGGCGTACCCGGTGATCATGATCACCTCGGTGTAAGGTGACACCGACTTGCACACCTTGAGGAGTTCGAGGCCGTCCATGCCTGCCATGCGGATGTCCGAAATGAGCAGGTCAACGGCATCCGAGCGGATGACCTTGAACGCCTCCTCCCCGTTCGAGGCGGTCAAGACCTCGTAGCCCTCTTTCTCCAGGATCTTCTTGAGTGACTGGCGGATGCCGATCTCGTCATCCACCACCAGGATCTTTTTCATCAGGCTGCTCACGGTTCGAACGGGTCCTTTTTCAATGTCTCGATCTTCAGTTTAGTGGTTCCTTCTCCCACCGTAATCTCCTGGAATACTGCCGCACCGGCGTTCGCAGGCGCATAGACTATGTATTTTCCAGGTTCTACGGGTTCCATGGACGACCTGTTGCGCCTCTGGTCAACGGTCCGCTTGTAACGCACCGAGTTCTTCTTCAGATCATATGCCTTCATGCGGAACTCGTTCACGCTTTCCGAGGTCTCCCTTTCATGGAGGGTCTTGGCCCGGGCCAGTTCCTCGGACTTTGCCCTGCTGTGGTTCCGGGCCTGCTGTACCGCGGACTGGTAGGAACTGAGCAGGCCGGAGAAGGCCTCCTTGACCTCCATGACCTTTGACTGTCCCTTGTACCCCTTCTGGGAGACGAAGTGAACATCCGAGACCCGAACGGAAAACCCGCCCGGCATGGAGGACTGTATGCGTTGGATGTCCTGGTCCTTGATCTCGCTCAGGAAGATGGAGAAATGCTCGGGTTCCTTGCCCTGGTTCGAAAGACGCTCACCGGGAGCGAGACCGAAGATCAGCGTCTTGGGGTTGATGAATTCGAGCACCAAAGAGGTGGTTATGGGAAGCGCGATATCGCCGATGACGGGTTTGTAGGTGATGTCGCTGATGATTCTGTCTGAAGCGTTGTGCGCCGTATAGAAGAAGGTGATGTCTCCCAGGGCCGACTCCGGGGTGATCTGGGTGCTTGACGAGTGTATGGTAATGTGGATATTCTCGATATACTTCTTCCGGAGGAACTCGATCCTCTCGGCGTAGGCCTTTTCGGCTTCCGTTATTGCCGTGGTCGCCTGGCTCAGTTCCTTTTCAATGCTTTCTACCCGGTTCTTCTCTCTTGAGGCCTTGAGCTGCACATTGAGGCGGTCCTTCAGAAAGTCTACCATGGCGCTCGTGCCCGGGGAAAGGAGCCTGACCTCGGTAATCCCCGGCGGGGTCGCGATGACGAGGCGTGCCGCAGAAGCGTCGAACGGGAGAAACAGCAGCAGGAATAGGAGCGCCCCCAGCAGCTTCATGATGTCGACTCCACCTGTGCCTCGTCCTTGTGGCAGGGGAAGGAGATGATGAAGGTTGATCCGGTTCCCTTCTGGCTCTCCACGTCGACCCATCCGTCGTGGGCATTGGCGATGTACTGGACCAGGGCCAGCCCGAGGCCGGTGCCGTTGTCCTTGGTGGTGAAGTAGGGATCGAAAATCCTCCTGGTGATCTCGGGGGGGATACCGTACCCGGTATCCTTCACGAGCACCAGCACGTTATCCTTGATTCCCATGAGGGATATCTCCAAAGAGCCTCCTGAGGGCATTGCATCTTCAGCATTCTTGATGAGATTTATCAAAAGCTGCTTGAATTGTCCACGGTCTATCATGATGTTCGGGAGCTTCTCGGGGCACGTGACGGCGATCTCGATGTTCCTGCGCTTGAGCTCCGGCATGAGCATGGATATCACGGACGACACCTCCACCTCCGGATTCACGAGCTGCTTCTTGGGGTGGGGAAGGCGGGCGTAGGAAAGGTATTCATCCGTGACCTGCGAGAGCCGGTCGATTTCGTTCTTGATGATGTTCAGGAGGTCCATGGCCTCCTCGTTGTCCGGTATCTCCTCGATCTCGTCCTCGAGAAGCTCGGAATGGAGCAGGACCGAGGTCAGGGGGTTGCGGATCTCGTGGGCCACATGGGCCGACATCTGGCCGACAGCGGCGAGCTTCTCGGCCTGGATGAGCTTCTCCGTGAGCGCCTTCTTCTCGGTTATGTCCACCGCGTACTGGACCACATAGTCCACCTCGCCCTCAGACCCGAAGAGAGGAATGGCGCTTATGTCGAAGAAGTATGGCTTGCTGTCGATATCGACCCGCGTATCGAGCTGCGTGACGATCTCTCCTGTCTTGAAGCACTGTTCCACGAGCCTGGTGTGGCAGATGCGGTCACTCTCGGCAAAATCCAGTGAGCAGTGCTTGTCGATGATCTCCTCCCTCCTCAGGCCGTACAGGTCACAGAGACGCTGGTTGACATCCGCTATGGTGAAGGCCGCGTCGATCATGGCCAGGTAATGGGGGACGCCGTTGAAGATGGTCTCCATCCGTTTGTGGGCCACCAGGACCTTGTCTGCCCACTTGTTCCTCTCCGATGCGGCGGCACGTGCCCTGTTGATTCTGAGCATGGCTATGGTGGCTATGAGCACGAATCCGATGCTCACGGAGCCCAGAACGAGCGTGTTGCCGAATGTCCCGGACATGAGGGAAATGACCTCGCTGTAGGGAGAGGTCGCGATGGCGACCCACCTGCGGTTCAGGAAGTGAACGGACGAGAATGCGAGCAGTTTCTTCACCGGTTTGACATCAGGGTAGTTGGGAAAGACGAACTCGTGCATCCCGTCGTTCTTCAGCTCCATGGCCTGCCGGATCTCGTCTATGCCCGATATCTTGAACCCCTATTTCTTGAGCCCGATGATGAGATCGTTGAGGTTCAAACCTATCCACTTGGGATTGGGGTGGTAGAGTACCATGCCCGTTTCGTCCAGCATCCACATGTACCCCGTCTTGGATGGCCTTATGGGGGCAACGTGGTGGACCGTGATGTTGGAGAGGTCGATGGCGCATCCGATGACTCCGTGGAAGGTTCCGTTCTTGTCCTTGAGGGGGAAGGAGATGACAAAGGTCTCGAACCGGCCCGGGATATCGAAGTACTGCTCCCCTCCCACGAGGATGATGTCAGAAACAAAGGGCACCCCGAGCTCCTTGGCCACCCTGAAATAGGTGCGGAAGCTGAAGTCCCTTCCCTCCAGGCCGGGCAGGAGCTGTTGGGGATGGTGGATGCGCATGATACCGCTATTGTCCTCCCAGAAGACAAACACGACCTTGTTCTTCAGCGAGGCATACACGTTCTGTATCGCTGTTCTTATGGCCTCGGGATCTCCATCGGCGACCTTGTCGATGTGGGTGGTGAGGCTCAGGATGTTCGTGATGTCGTGCATGTACTGCTCGATGCCCATGGCGGTCTGCTGGGCAAGCAGCCCCTGCTCCCGATTGAACTGGGCCGCCATCTCCCGTTCCACCCCGCGGTAGGAGTACATCGCGAACACGATCACGAAGCCGAGCACGATGAAGCTGCCCAGCCATATGATGATGTCCCACTTCGTTTCCTTGAGCTCGATGGTGTGACGCTTCGTTACCTTCACTCGCCTCATGGCCTCACCCGAAATAGGTATCCTGCGTTATGGACCGGGGAAGCCGGTCTGCCTTGCTCCTGAGCTCGTCGAAATCCAGTGCGAACAGAGGGCTGACCTCTACGCGTACCCCGTCTGCGATTTCAATCCCGAGCCTCCTCAGCCAGGAGAGATGAAGTCCGGTCTGCAACAGCTTTGAGCTCTCCAGGGAGTCCATCCCGGTGAGGTTCTTGACCGGTGCGAATTCCTCCTCCCGGATCACCTCGAGGGTGATGCTCCTTTCCGCCAGGGGGAGGGCATCGAAGAGAAAGGTCTCGAACTTGATGCCCTGCACCTCGGCCACCGTTCCGTCGGGCCCCCGGGCCACGATCTTCTTGCGGGCACGGTGATACGGCAGCCGGGTTCCCTGTTCCGTCAAGTCCTCGGCGAAATCTCTCCGGATCATATGAATGGCCAGGTTCCCTGCCCAGTGAAGCATGTTCCCTGCCTCATCCCTGGCATACCGGACTTTGTCGCCCATGTCGCTGTATTCGAGGAGGCAGGTCCTTCCGGCTTGGCGCACGATGACTCCCACCTTTTCCTCGAAGGAGACCTTCCTCACGATCTTTGATGACATCTGTGCATTGTTCAGGTTGTGCAGGCCGATGAACAGGGGATCGCAGATCCTGACGAGGGGGTTGTCGACCTGGAAGTAGAAGATTTCCTCGACGCCCAGGTCCTTCATGCGGTTCAGAGAACCTGACCTCCTCAGCGCGTTGAAGGTGCCGCCATGGCCGTCGGGATTCATGAAGAGCCCACCGGTTTCCGACACGAGGAACTTCCCCTCCTCGGTGACCGAGGGTAACATCCCCTGGACAAAGAAGTGAACGTTCTTTTCCCCGAGACCGAAGAATCTGTTCCGATGGAAATACTCCCTGGTGGGGCCGTCATTCTGCCGGGATGTCATGATAAACCAGGGGATCGTGCCCCGATAGCGGCGCTCAAGGGCGAGGATCTTCTCCGCGAAGAGGGTGAACAGAGTCTTCCCCTGGGATGGCGTCACCTCCACCATGCCCTTGGGTGCCTCGATCCCCAGTCGCGATCCCTGACCTCCGGCGACGACGAGGGCTGCAACGTTGCCCTGGCGCAACAGCTTGATGCCGTGTTCGACGTACCGTGAAGCCTCCCCGGAGGACGCAAAGGTGGCGGTGATCACCTCTGCCGGATTCACCTCCCCGCCGGGGGGGCTGTAAATGCCGCTCCCCGTGATGAGCCTGCCGGCGAGATCAAGGTCGACTCCTTCCAGGTCTCCCGCGATCTGCCGCCTGGAGACAGGGTCGGCCTCACTGCTTAGGAGTCTTGCGATATGTTCCTGACCCAGTTCTCTTAGCTTTTCGACGAGCATCGAGGATCTCCCGTATCCTTTTTTCCACCCCGGCGATCCCGGGCCGGTACAATTCCGTTCTCGGCAGACCCTCCGGCATATAATCCAGTGAGAGAGCGCCATCGGGATCATCATGCGCGTAGATATAACCTTCGCCGTAGCCGATCTCCCTCATGAGTCTGGTGGGTGCGTTGCGCAGGTAGAGGGGTACACCAGGGGATCCGGTAGTTTGGATGAGTTTCTGCACTCTTTTCTCAGCCAGGTACACGGCGTTGCTTTTCGGCGCACAGGCGAGGTAGATGGCTGTTTCGTACAGGGCGATCTCCCCTTCGGGGCTGCCCACGAAGGTGAACGCTTCCTTGGCGCTCACTGCCATGCGCAGTGCATTGGGGTCCGCCATGCCGACATCCTCGGAAGCTATCCGGATCATCCTGCGCAGGACAAAGAGTCTGTCCTCGCCCGCTTCAAGCATCCTGCCCAACCAGTAGATACTGGCCTCAACGTCTCCCGCCCGCACGCTCTTGTGAAAGGCGGAAATGAGATCGTAGTGGTTCTCTCCGGATCTGTCATGGTAGAGCGGCCTTTCCATGAGACCTTTGAGGTCGTCCAGCTCGATGGTTTCCTTGTCGATATTCGTGAGAATGAGTTCCAACAGGTTCAAGGCGGCCCGGGCATCACCGTCGGCAGAGCGTGCCACGGCCGCGAGGCAGGTATCGGACATGGTCCTGTGCAGGGAAATGATGAACGCATCTTCGGCCAGGGCCCGCCTGAGGATGTCCTCGATGACAGCGGCACTCAGTGCCTTCAGGACGATCACCTGGTTTCTGGACAGCAGGGGCGAGGTGATGGCAAAGGATGGATTCTCGGTGGTGGCCCCGACGAGGATGATGGCTCCGCTCTCAACGAGGGCAGCAGTGCATCCTGCTGTACCCTGTTGAAACGGTGAATCTCGTCGATGAAGACGATGGGCTTCGTTTCGGATTGAGATGCCCTGCCGGTGACCTTCCTGATCTCCTGCACGCCCCCCGTCACGGCGTGTATGGTGAAGAAAGAATCGGGATAGAGCCGTTCGACGATGCTTGCGACGCTGGTCTTGCCCGAGCCCGGTGGGCCCCAGAGAAGGACCGAGCGAAGATTCCCCCTGGCAAAGTCGCGGAGCATCGCTTTCGCCTCGTCCTGACCCAGCAGGTCATCAATGCGCACGGGTCTTACCCTGAAGGCGAGGGGGGGCAGCTGCTTCGGCATGGCATATTCTATAGCATGAAATCGCACCGGGAGAGAAAATGAAAACCGTCCACCCGTTTCATGCTCAAGTCACACGGAAACCTGACGATATATACAAGTAGGTTCTTCAAGATTCATTCCCCGTAGAACCTCCTCATATGTTAGCAGGTCAACACTGGCCTGCTTTTTTTTCAAGAAAACCGGCAATGGGAAGCGCACCAGCCACGCTGGGCTAAGTTCACACCGTAGGCATGGGGGGGGGGGGATGAATTTTAACTAGTATATTCAGGCTGTTTTCGGGTCGATTCAGTTCATGGGGCTTCGTCGAGAGATGTCTTCCCGATCCCTGCATCGAGATCCTGTCCGGCATCCTCGCCCTCGGGAGATCTTTCTGGCCCTGGCGTGATCCCCTGCCCATTCATTCTCCTGAGGATGAGGGTCTCCAGCCTCGTCGCCTCCGTGAAGTGAGGATTGATCTGGAGGGCCTTTCTGATCCACTCCATGGCATTGTCCCAGTCCCCCCTGTCGTAATACAGGCGAGAGACGTTGAAGTGGAGGTGTTCGTCGTGAGGAGAGATGGTTATGGCCTTCTTGTAGTTGGCCAGAGCCTCATCGACCATGGTGGCCTTTCTCAGCTCGATGCCGAACTCGTTGAAGATATGCTTGTTCTCTTCCTCGAAGATGGCCTCGACCTCGGAGAGCTTCTTGAAGACCTCCTTGGCCCTGCCAGTATCTCCCATCTCCATGTAGAGCGTACCTATGCCGAAATTCGCCCTGATGCTGTCCGGATCTATCTTCAGGGCATTGAAATACTCGAACTCGGCGGAAAAGGGTTCACCCCGCGCCCGGTGTTTCTCGGCCATGGCCACATGCCGGTCGTGTTCCGCCTCGTCCTTGGTCTTGACCCGGTAATTGGGGTCCAGGGTGTATCGCCTGAGAAACTCGTCATGGGGGAGTTCGATGACGATCCCAGTGGGTTTTCCCTCGTTGCCCAGGAAGGTGAGCTTCACCTTTGCCTCGTCGACCTGCCCGGCCTGGCAGTAGTTCTTGACCTTCTGGGTCTTCTGAGTGTGGCCGGTTCCCAGGGTAATCGTTGTCTCCTCGAAGAACACACCCTGGATCTTTCTGATGTAGCGCGAGCCGTCCATATAGAGAGGGTATCGGAATAGGCGCGTCCGAAGTTTATGGAAATTCATGGGCTCGGAGCCCGTTGTTGACGCACGGGTGCATACTGTGGCAACCCATACATACAGCACATGGTGTGAAAGGGGGTGTCATGCAGCCAATCGGGTTCATCGGAGCGGGAACTATGGCGGAGGCCATCATTTCGGGTCTTCTCAGGAAAACCCTGCTCCCACCACGGGACATCATCGTCTTCGATATCAAGCCCGGGCGAATGGAGCACATGAAAAACACCTACGGAGTCGAGGTCGCCAGGACGCCCCGGGAACTCGTCCTGGCCCGGGACGTCATCGTTCTTTCCGTGAAACCCGACCAGATCCTCAAGGTTCTCGCCGAGATCGGCACAGACCTGACCGGCAAGCTCGTCATCAGCATAGCCGCGGGCATAACCCTCGGGAGCATGCTGGATATTCTCGGGAGCGATGCCAGGGTGATACGGGTCATGCCCAACACGCCCAGCCTTGTCCTGGAAGGTGCCTCCGTCATGGCCGCGTCGCCATTGTGCTCTGAGCAGGAAAGGGATGCAGCGCGGACAATCTTCTCCGCGGTGGGCATGTGCCTGGAAATGGACGAAAGGCACATCAATGCGGTCACTGCCCTGTCCGGGTCGGGTCCAGCCTTCTGTTTCCTGTTCCTAGAGGCACTCTCCGACGGTGCCGTTCAGGCCGGTCTGCCCAGGGACGTGGCATTGAAGCTCGCTGCAGCGACCATGCGGGGAGCAGCGACCATGATGCTCGACCTGAAGCGGCATCCGGGACAGCTCAAGGACATGGTGACATCGCCGTCGGGGACCACCATCGAGGGCATCGCTGCCCTTGAATCGAGAGGATTCCGTTCGGCCGTCATCGAGGCGGTCAGCGCGGCGTTCAGGAGAGCCGAGACACTCTCGGGCAAGGCCTGACTTCGCTGACGATTCTCTAACCTTTATATTTTCGAGTTCTTGATGATCTCCACCGCGTCCTTGGGAGTATCCACCAGCGTGTAGATGGACCTGTCCTCGGGCAGGATCATGTCCTCGGCAAGCATGGTGTCGTTGATCCATTCCAGGAGGCCTGCCCAGTATTCGGAGCCGATGAGGATGACCGGGAACGGCTTGATCTTGTCGGTCTGGATCAGGGTCAATGCCTCGAAGAGTTCGTCCATGGTGCCGAACCCCCCGGGGAAGATGACATAGCTCATGGCATACTTGACGAACATGACCTTGCGTACGAAGAAGTACCTGAAATTGATGTGGATCGTGGTGTAGGGGTTGAGCTTCTGCTCGAAAGGGAGCACGATGTTGAGCCCT
>Ga0116162_10003061_pt1 | contig 10168 bp, 9 predicted proteins | sample AD_UKC105_MetaG_FD_89875 | JGI IMG/M metagenome (GOLD analysis project Ga0116162, IMG submission 89875) | Active sludge microbial communities of municipal wastewater-treating anaerobic digesters from Hong Kong - AD_UKC105_MetaG | ecosystem: Engineered > Bioreactor > Anaerobic > Digestate... | reverse complement strand
TGTATTCGCTAGCAATATACACAGGCCGTTTTTTTGTTTCCTCGAAGATACGACCTAAATATTCACCAATGATTCCAAGGGACAGCAATTGCAGGCCTCCCAAGAATAAAATCACAATGATCGTTGTAGGGAAACCGCTTGTTTGATCTCCAAACATAAGCGTCTTAACTAGGTAAAAAAGCATCAATAAAAAAGTAATGAGAGAAATGATGATTCCCGTGATAGATGCTAAACGCAAAGGAGCAATAGAGAAAGTCGTGATGCCTTCGATAGCCAAATTAAACAACCCAAAGAAATTCCACGAAGATTCACCAGCTGCACGATCAGCACGATCAAAGGTAATTTCTTTCTTCTTATAGCCTATCCAACAAAACAACCCTTTGGTATATCTTTCAGATTCTCTTAATTGGCGTAGACTATCTATGCATCGTTTATCTAGTAACCTGAAATCTCCTACATTTTTAAGGATTTCCACACGAGTCATTTTTTGGAGAATTTCATAAAATGTGAGGGATAATTGTTTACGAAGCCAAGACTCTTTGCCACGATCATTGCGTTTGGCGTACACATCCTCGTATCCTTCTTCCCAAAAGGCAATCATGCTGTCTACCAATTCAGGAGGATCTTGCAAGTCAGCATCCATGATTACGCAGGCATCGCCAGTGATGTAGTCAAATCCTGCTAACATGGCTTTTTCTTTGCCAAAATTACGGCTTAGGTTTACATAACATACCCGTTCATCTTGGACGCGCATACTCTGAATAATGGGGAGCGTGTTGTCGCGGCTGCCATCATTGACAAAAAGAATCTCCCAGTCGTAATTGGGATGACGGTTCATTAGTTTGCAAAGTTCAACATATAACTTATCCAAGACTTTTTCTTCGTTGTATGCTGGAATCATCAATGAAATTTTTTTCATATACTGACTGTTAAATGAATGTTGAGAGATGGCTGATACGCATCAAACACGACAAATATAGCTAGAATAATTGAATAAACAAAAAACATTTAGTTAAGGACAGCATTATATATGTCTCTATTAGTTGGTAAGTAGTGGTTAAATCAGTACATTTGCAGCCTAAAGAAGATATAATATGAGTAAAGATAGAAGGAGACGTGCACATCAGGGGCGCGATACAAAGAAACGTAGTCAGCAAGCACAAGGACCTAAACGGTTTAGAGCTGCTGATAAGTTTATGAATTTCCCCGTAAAGCAGGAAATGCAATTGATGCAATTCGTTATGGATGTAGCCATGAATGGTATTAGTCGTCAAGTAGCCAAAAGCTATTTGTCGCATCGTCAGGTATATGTCGATAAGCAAGTGGTTACGCAGTGGGACTTTGTCGTACAGCCTAATCAGCTGGTACAAATATCTCGAACAAGAGGTCACCAAGAGATCACCCATCAATCATTTAAAGTAGTTTATGAAGATGCCTACTTGTTGATCATTGATAAGAAGGCAGGTATTGCGACTAAAACTCCAGCTCATAGTCGTGAAACAAGTGTGTATGATGTCTTGTTGCGTTTGTTACAACGTCGTAATAAACAACATAAGCTCTTTACTGTCAATCGTTTAGAACGAGATTGCTCTGGATTTTTGATAATGGCTAAAGACGAAAAAACCAAAGAACATTTTGTGAAAGATTGGTATGATTTGGTTAGAGAATATCGTTTTGTTGCTGTCTTGGATGGTCGTTTAAAGAATGCCAAAGGCCAGGTGAGTTCTTGGTTGGACGAAAATCGTGAACCACAAGTCAGTTTTTCTCCACTTCATATGAATTATGAAGATATTACTTGTACCAAGTATACACGTATTAAAGAAGGTACTCATCCAGAAGATGCCAATCGTCCTATTACATTGGTTGAATTGGACCCTGAGTGGACTATCCGTAATCAGATGCGTTTTCACATGGAACGCCTGATGTGTCCTATTTTGGAAGAGCCACGTTTACACTTGCATTGTTTTAAACTAGGGTTCTATCATCCAGTGACTAAAGAGTGGATGGAGTATGAAAATTATTATCCACAGATCTTTAAGCAAATGTTTTAGATCCTGTTTATATTTCCCTTATGAGTGTAAACTCATACATATAGCATATACCAGCCGTCCTGTCTTATATTGATAAGTCAGGACGGCTGTTTGGCTTTATTTTGTCTTTCACTGCTTTTTACCATAAACATGGTATTGTGTATTCTGTAAAAAACAACTACTTTTGTCTCTATAAATAAAGAAGAAAATAATATGAAAAAGATTTATTCCGATTTAACCCAACTTGTTGGACATACACCACTTGTTGAACTTCCTAGGTACAGTAAACATGTAGGTGCTCGCACTCCAGTGATTGCCAAAATAGAATCGTTTAATCCAGGAGGTAGCGTCAAAGACCGTATTGGTTTGGCTATGATAGAAGATGCCGAAAAACGTGGTCTTCTTCACAGCGACTCTGTGATTGTTGAAGCAACCAGTGGTAATACTGGCATCGGTATCGCATGGGTTGCTGCAGCCAAAGGGTATCGAGTGATTTTAACCATGCCTGAAACAATGAGTATGGAGCGTCAGAATCTTCTAAAAGCTCTAGGTGTCGACCTATATCTTACACCAGGAAATCTAGGTATGGGTGGTGCCATCGCCAAAGCTGATGAACTTACACAAACATTGCCCAACGCAATCATGCTTAAACAGTTTGATAATCCAGCCAATCCAGCAACTCATCGTGCTACAACTGCCGAAGAAATTTGGGCCGATACAGATGGTGAAGTTGACGTTGTTGTAGCAGGTGTAGGTACAGGAGGAACTCTTACAGGTATCTCACAACGGTTGAAAGAACTCAATCCAGCTATTGAATGTATTGCCGTAGAGCCATCGCGTTCTCCAGTACTTAGCGGAGGTCAAGCAGGACCTCATATGATTCAAGGTATTGGAGCTGGGTTCCAGCCTGTTAATTACGATCCGACAAACATTACAAAGGTTGTTCCAGTGAGTGATCAAGATGCCATAAGACATAGTCGTCTTGTCGCTCAAAAAGAGGGCCTTTTGGTGGGGATATCTAGTGGTGCAGCATTGAAAGTGGCGAGTGATTATGCTCAACAACCAGGTAATGAACAGAAACGTATAGTCGTTATATTGCCCGATACAGGTGAACGTTATTTGTCAACAGCATTGTATGCTTTTGAAGATTACCCACTATAAAATAGAGTAGATGACTTCTACAGCATTATTATTGTCGGGTGGGGTAGACAGTGCTGTTGCCCTCCACCTGCTCAAAGAACAAGGTATTACTCCTGATTTGTATTATATCAATATTGGTCCCGATCCAGATCAAGGATACAGTTGTAGCAAAGAAGAAGATACCCAAATTTGCCGTATGTTGGCCAAACGATATGGAGCCAACTTAGAGATAGTTGATTTACATAAAGAGTATTGGGAAAATGTAGTTGGTTATATTATCACACAAGTCAAACGAGGATTAACCCCTAATCCTGATGTGATGTGCAACCGATTGATTAAGTTTGGCTGTTTCGAAGATTTGGCTGGGAGTGCTTACGAGCATATCGCTACGGGGCACTATGCTTCACGTATCCATTATAATGGTCAAGATTGGTTAGGTGCCGCAAAAGATCCAGTAAAAGATCAAACTGACTTTCTTGCACAAATTACTCATACTCAGTTTGCCAAGAGTGTATTTCCTTTGGGACATCTGATGAAGTCAGAAGTACGTACTATTGCCCAAGGACTGCATTTGCCTCCTGCTAGTCGTCGTGATAGTCAAGGTATTTGTTTCCTCGGTAATCTGCAATACAAAGACTTAGTCGGCGACTTTTTAGGTAAACAGCCAGGCCAAATAGTTGATTATACCACAGGGAAAATCCTCGGCACGCACGAAGGACACTGGTTTCACACCATAGGTCAACGTAAAGGTCTTGGTCTTTCTGGCGGACCATGGTATTGTGTGCAAAAAGATATTGATGCCAATATCGTCTATGTCAGTAAAGGGCGTGACGAAAGTGTTCATCATTTTGTTCATGAAGTTCAACTCAATGGATTTCATACGATTGCTGGGATTCCTTGGGATGAAGAGTGGACAACACGGCGTATTTTGTATAAGCCCCGTCACACCCCAGAGTTTGGTACCGCTACTTTGTACAAAAATGATGGACAGTACAAACTACATTTTGATGAAACTCCTGTTGATGGTATAGCTCCAGGCCAATTTGCAGTCATATATACAGATACTCCATCTGGACGTATTTGTGTGGGTAGCGGAGAAATGGCTTTGCTACCATAAAAACACCAAAACAACATCTATGAAAACTATTATTTTTGCAGATAATCAATATCTGACTTGTGCAAGTATTGAAGAGTTATTCCTCAAAGTCTCGCGAGAGACCTTTGAGGCTATGTCTCATGTAACCATGAAAAATTCATTGATAAGAGTTTTGGAGAAATATCCCGAAGCTATTGTTGTGCTGGATCTTCCTTTATTCGATTCACTTGCTATAAATCGATTGTCGGTTATTCAAACCCGCTTCCCGTTAGTTACATGGCTTCATTTTTCAAATGATTTTTCTCCTTCATTATTATTAAATCAATGGAGTTTAGGAAATACATATTTCTTATTTAAACAAGCTACTGAAGATGTTTGTATTCAAATAATAGAGGCTTTGCTAGTTCATCGCACATGGGATGACCCTGATGTGTTACAAGCTCTAGAAGATGCTCGTAAACGGCGTGATCGAGGGGAAATAATTGAATTGACCAAAGCAGAAAAAGATATTCTGTTGCATATTGCTCGTGGATTATCGACCAAGGAGATTGCAGATATCCGCTTCACTAGTGTGATGACGGTACAAACTCAGAAGAAGAACCTTTTCAGGAAACTAGACATCAACAGCAATTACGAGGCCATGCGTTATGCCATTCGCATAGGATTAATGGATATGACAGAATTTTATTTGTAACTCTTTCTATAAAAAGTCTTTGATTGTGAGATAATTACTATCTTTGTTGCTCACCCATCATTATTTATATAGAAGCAATATATCAGTATGGTACAATTGGGAAAAGCCTCTCCAAAACAGGCGAAACAGTATAGTGTTATAGAAGAAAAATTAAGTAGCTGGAGTCATGCCATAGGAGTTGTCTTAGGGCTTGTGGCCAGTGTTGTTCTATTTGATAAAGCATGGACACATTCATCTCCATGGCATCCTTATATCGCTATCCTGGCCGTTTTACTCTATGTGGTTGGTATGTTGAGTTCGTATATTGCTTCCACCGTATACCACGCTTTGCCACCGGGATCAAAGAAAATGTATTGGCGTCGTTTTGATCATGCCGCAATCTATTTACATATTGCAGGTACATACGCCCCATTTACTTTAATTGCTTTACGTGAGCAAGCTTATTGGGGATATGGTCTTTTTGCCTTCACTTGGTTATCTGCTCTTGTAGGTGTTCTGTTCTCTCTTAAGCCGCAGAAAACCCATAATTATATAGAAACCATTTGCTATGTTGTGATGGGGTGTTCTGTGCTTGTAGCAATGAGAACCCTATGGGATACTTTAGCTATCCATCACCACTTGCCAGCTTTTTGGTGGTTGATAGGCGGCGGAATCGCCTATGTTGTTGGGGCAGGTTTCTACTCTATCCATAAATTACAGTATATGCATGCGGTATTCCATGTATTTGTCTTACTCGGTAGTGTTTGTCATATCCTTGGCATTTACACTATTCTTAGCTAAATCATTGGGCGTAAGAATATTTCAGGTTCTTGACGTACTTGGCAAAGATCAAACAATTTCTTGCGTACTGGTGTGTCCAAAGTTCGTGCCTCCTCAGGACATTGTTTAATGCATGCACAACATTTTATACATGTTGTTGCATCAACTTCAAATGGGCTTTTTATCGCTCCAGATGGGCATACCTCTACACAAGCTCCACATTCGGTACATAAAGCGTGATTGACGGTTGGTGCAAGAGCAGGTGATGTAGATGGGGTCTTATATGGTCGATTGCCTTTAAGTACCGATGCTATTGATACAAGTGGAGTTGCAGATAATAATTGTTGTGCTATCCCTTGTGCAAAGTGCTTAATCTTATTCATATCCTCTTGGTCTGGTCGATGAGCAGCAATAGGCATGCTCTCATTGCTAAAGCTATGTTCGGCGATAAACGCAGCTCCAGCAATCGGAATAAAATCCATAGCTTCAAAGAAATCTGACAATTCTATTAATGCATCATCATACGCCCTATTTCCGTAGACCACAATAGGTACAACAGGTGTTGGATTATCTGTATAATCTTCGATACCTTGTAGATTCAAAGCTTTTAATCGTTCCATTGCTAATGGGGCGATCCGTCCAGAATAAACAGGGCACGCACATATATAGAGTGTATTAGGAGAGTAAGGTATAGCTACTCCCTCAATATTCTTAGGTGTTGTCAGAGGAATATATTCAATAGCCATGGTGGGCTGTCCTATGTGCATGTCCAAACTAGATGTCAATTCTTGGACTATGCCATCAGCAATAGTCTGCGAAGTGCCAGTAGGTGAAAATGTAAGGACACGAATGGTGGTTAGTGTTATCATTGTTTTTTTTCTATGAAGTATATTAATGATTCTAGTTCACAAAGGTGAGTATAAGGTATACCAACCTTTTATTCTATTTCGAGATCAATTACTCGGTTCGCGGCTATTGCTTGCTTATCCAGATAACTGCCGTATGTCATTCCTAAGACTAGGCCAACAGGTAGCATAGTTCCCATCAAAGCCATATTATCAGCCATTAAACCAAAACTACAACCAATAGGTACTCCAAATATACACATACCTAAAGGCATCCAATAATTTCTATAATAGTTCTTCGTAATGATCTGGTGCTTTTCTCGAACGGTCTCCAACATCTGGTGCATTGTCGACTTAATCGCTTTTACATATCCACCATTTTGAGGAGCTATATTTAATAGAGTTTCCAGCTTGGCATTAAGCAGATGAATTGTGTCATCAGGCATCTCTTTCTTATTGAGCTCTTCGATAACAGTGATCAATTTGCTGACTAACTTTTGTACTTTAGGATCCGAATCAGTGCATCTATCATCGGGTAGATTAATGATTTTCATATAGTATATTATGTGTTGAGGGATTTCAATCATGACAAAGATACCATTTTTTTTTATCCCTATGCAACTTTTTTCAACTTGAATGCCGTCTACAATGTAGTAACCCATAAAAATATTGATTATGAATCATAAGAGTACAGTGTATTTGTTTTTAGCAACTTTTTGTTTACTGTCTCTATCAGCATGTAGTTGCACGATTATCGGAATGAATCGTATCAAACCAAGTAAGGCTCAATCCGAAATAACAACTGAATTTAAGACCCTGAAAGGTGTGATGTCTAGTTTGCCTTTTGATATGGTATTGACGCAACATCCTCAGGAAGTAGCTTCTATTAAAATGACTGGTCCAAATAACTATATAGAACTAGTGCATGTTGATTATAGTGATGGGATATTAAGTCTTCGCCTACCACCGAGAACATACGTAACCAAACCAGAAGCTCTTAAAATTTATATCAATGTGCATGATTTACAGAAAGCTGGAGTCTCTGGTACTGGAGACATGTATTTACAAGGCGCGTTTCATGTAACTGATAGCAAGATCAGTTCTAGTGGTACTGGTGATTATATTGCTCAAGGAACCTTTGATTTTGAAACACTCAACATCAATAATTCTGGAACAGGCGATGTGACCTTTAAAAACCACCATGGACGTAAAATGACTATCCACGATAGCGGTACAGGTGAAGTTTATATGACAGGTGTGTGCGAAAGTATAGATGCAAGTACTAGTGGTACTGGTGATGTCTATTTGTCGGGTACATCTCAAGAAGTAGGACTCAGAACAAGTGGTACAGGTGATATTACAGGAAAAAATCTAACTGTTCAAGATGCAAGATTGCACACTTCTGGTACTGGAGATATCAGTTGTACTGTGATTAATACTATAGATGCGAGTACTAGTGGTACAGGTGATGTGACAATTTATGGACAACCAAAACGACTACAAACTCGTGAATCTGGTACTGGAGATATTGACTTCAGACCTCTATCAAAAAAATAACATTTCATTATTATAGAACCTCTTAGTAACAAGCCTCCCATCGTAGCAGTGATGCTATACGATGGGAGGTGCTTTTTTGTGATCGGTTTAAACAGAGATGTCAGAGATAATCTGCTTGTAATCCTTTGTCTGTTAATCAAAAACGATTATATTTGGCATTTTTGTGGCAATATTGGTTACTTCTGTAGCAAAGACGAAGGGCGATATTTTGCTTATGTCAAAGATGCTCGAAAGATGGTGTATATTCAGACTACAAGTAGGGGATATGTCATAAGTTGCGAGCAACCTGATCAGTTTATTGAGGAATTGGAATAGGTCATTTATGGTTATAAAACGCAAGCGCTTGCGATTTGCTACTTATCGGGATGTTTGGCTTTTCGCAAGCGCTTCCGTTTTGGGTTGCAAGCGCTTGCGAAAATATCAGTCACAAGAAAAGAGACATTCCTCTCCTTCAATTTCTAAATCAACGGTGACATGCTCAATATGATGCGCTTGTGTAAGCTTGTATAGGGCTTCTTTGATACGTATGCGATTACCAATTTCCATGGAATCAATAACTAAGTGTAGAGTAAGTACATGCGATTCGCCATCTTGAGACCAGAAATGCAAGTCGTGTAGCGCCATCACACCATCTATACCTAAAATCTCTTTTTTTAGATCTACTATATTCAATTCATCGGGAACAGATTGCAACAAAATCTTGAAGGTTTTACGTAGATTGCCCAAAATATGATACAACACCCATATGGTGATCACAATACTTAATAGGGAATCTAGTATAGGGATGTTCCAAAAGTGGAGTACTAAACTAGAGATAAATACAGCTACCCATCCAAGTACATCTTCCATCAAATGGATATATACAGCTCGCTGAGTGATGCTTACATGTCGGCTCATACGAAATGCGGCCGCTCCATTGATCAAAATACCGACTATGGCTATCCACAGCATCCCCTGAGCATGTACAGGTTCTGGATGGATAAGTCGAAGAATCGCTTCGCGAATAATAAAAAAGCTACTCAATAATAATAAGATTCCTAAGAAGATATTGCCGAGTAGGGCAAATCGTTTGTATCCGTAACTGTAATATTCATCTCGTGCTTGTTGGGATTTCTTGTGCAGACCCCAAGTGATGCCCAAAGAGATGCAATCGCCAAAATCATGTACGGCATCCGATAAGATGGCGATACTATTGGTGTACAATCCTCCGACTACTTCTATTACGACAAAAAATACATTCAAAAAGAAGGCAGTGGCAATATTTTGGGCGCCGTCTTGTGGGTGATTGTGATGATCATGATGGTGAGCCATAGTGTTCGTTTTTTAATAGGATGTTTCAAAATTGTTTCTACAAATATACGAAAAAATAAATTCATGTCCTAGAACTTAAGAAATGATTCCAACTTCTTAAAAACCTTTGAAACTCCCTTGTGTAAGTTGTTTTGATGACTTATATTTGCTTCCAGTTTTGCGGGTTGAGTGCATATAAATCAAATCGAACGTCTTATAAATCAAATCGAAAAAATGAATAAGCAGACATATTATTCCATACAAGTTGTTTTATGTATAGTTTTATTGATCATCCTATACATGCTTTGGAATGTGCTCTGTAACCACGAGGGCCTATTGTTTATGGCGTAAACAAAATAGGACAAAAAAAGAACTAGCTTTTTTATGATATACTTTGTCGATTGTGTATCTTTGCAACTATGAAAAATACTTCCTTGTATATTCTCATTATATCAATATACTTCTCAAGTGTCGCTTTATTGGGATGCCAGTCATCCAATAAAGAAGCAGATCGTGTATATCAAGAGGCAAGTGCCAACTTTATCACCTATAGAGATTCAACAGCTTATTATTTGGCTTTGTATCGTACGCTTCCTGGGCGTATGTTGATGCAAGCATGGAGTTTGCATGCCAACGATTGTTATAGTCGAATGCAGTTTGATAGTGCGGCCATATATTATGGAATGGCCTCTACTGTGGCAAAAGATCCTAATGACCGTTTTGATTTTTTGCTACGCTCGGCCAATACCAGTGAGAT
>Ga0116162_10003060_pt1 | contig 10168 bp, 7 predicted proteins | sample AD_UKC105_MetaG_FD_89875 | JGI IMG/M metagenome (GOLD analysis project Ga0116162, IMG submission 89875) | Active sludge microbial communities of municipal wastewater-treating anaerobic digesters from Hong Kong - AD_UKC105_MetaG | ecosystem: Engineered > Bioreactor > Anaerobic > Digestate... | reverse complement strand
CCGTCCAGCTCGACGACGATGTGGCGCTCGGCGGCGGTGACCACGCGCGCCGGGCCTATCGGCTGGCTGCCCTGGGTGACGCGCGACACCAGCGGCACGTCGGCGTCGAAGGCCACCCCCGACAGCCCGCCGCGCCACACGCCATCGGCGAGGTGGACGCTGCCGGCGCGCGATGCGGCCACGCCGCCGAACAGGTAGCCGCTCGTCGTGCGGTCGCTCATCTCGGCGATCAGCTCGGCCAGGTCGGGGGTGGCGGCGTCGGCATGCACGAGCGCGGCGTAGGGCTCGATGCGCCGGATCGGCTGCGCGCCCGAGAAGACCTCGAAGCGCCCGCGCGGCAGCGATGCCAGCATCAGCACCAGCGCCGGCTCGTCGAAATACTCGACCCCGCTGGCGGCGACGCCGATGCCGACGCAGCCGGCCCAGGCGACCTGCGGCCAGCGCCGGCGCAGCGCCTGCAGCAGCTCCTCGGCATGCGCCACGTAGGCGTCGGTGAAGTAGACGAAACCCAGTGTCGGCTCGGGAGCGCCGGCGGCGCCGGCGTCGAGCTGCGCCGCCGCCAGCGCCACCGCCATGCGCCAGTCGGGGTGCGTCGCGTGCCCGCAGCGAAAGCGTGCCATCTTCAGCGATCCCGGTGGCGTCGATGCGGCGGCGGCGCGCGCTGCGCCCGGCTCGACCGCGGTGTTCTCGGCGTCGGCCCGCAGCGCACGCAGCGCGCTCAGCGCCGCGCGTCGGTGCGCGCGCGCCTGGCGCGGACCCGACCCTTGGTACCGCCCTTGCCGCCCTTACCGCCCTTGCCGCCCGTACCGCCCTTGCCCGCCGCGCTGCGCGCGCCGGCGCTCGGACGCTTGCCGGACTTGGCGCTCGCGCCGGCCCCGCCGGCCCGGCTGCGCGCGGCCCGGGGCGCGGCGGCCGCGCCCGCGTCGCCGGCATGCGCACCGCCGGCGGCGTCGGGGCCCGTGCGCGCCGCGGCGACGGCGTCGGCGGCGGCGGAAAGCCCGGGCACGTCCTTGATCGCGCGCGCCGCCAGTTCGCCGAACTGCTGCGTCAGCGCACCCCACCACTGCATCGGGTCGATGCCGCTGGCGGCCGCACCGGCCTTGGCACCGCCGGCTCTGGCCTTGCGCGAGCCGCGTGCGGCGCCGGTGGCACGCGCCGCCCGCGGCGCAGCCTGCGGCGGCTCGTCGTCGTCGGGTGCGTCGTCGCTGCGGTCCGCCTCGTGCGCATCGTCGCGCGAACCCGCCGGGGCTGCGCGGCCCGCCGGGGCTGCGGCTGGCACCGCGGCCGCGGCGGCGAAGGCGTCGGCCGACGGCGGCGTCAGCGTCATCGCCTCGCGCAGCGCCGACAGCGGCAGGTTCATCGTCTGCAGCGTCGACAGCGTCATGCGCTGCACCTCGAGTGCCTGGATCGACGCCGCGATCAGCTTGGCGTTCTGCTCGAGCCAGAACTGCACCGTGCGCAGCTCGCCGATGCGCTTGTCGATCTCGGCCGGGTCCAGCGTCGGTGCGATCCACTGGCTCATCGACGGCACGCCGCCGGCACCGCGCTTGACCAGACCCTGCAGGAAATCGAGTCCGGGAACGAACTTGGTGAAGGCGGCGGGGTCGGCCATGGCGTCCTCGTTCGGTGGCGGGCAGGGCCCGGGCCGGACCATTGTGCATGGTCCGGCCCCGCCGCGTGCGGCCGGGGGCGCAAGGCTTCGCAAGCGCTCAGCCCGGCGGCTCCAGCCGCAGCACGCCATCGTGCTGGGTGAAGCGCAGGCGCGACAGCACGTCCATCCCCAGCAGCGGGGCGCGCAGGTCCGGCAGCACCGTCACGCGCAGCGCGCGCGCCTGCAGTCCGCCGGCGAGCTCGAGGTCCACCTGCGACTCCCAGCCGGTCACCGTGCCGCCGGCGGTCGACGAGCGCACCGCACGCCCGCGCGGCAGGCCGAGCCGCTCGGCCAGCGGCTGCGGCAGCGCGGTGCGGGTGGCGCCGGTGTCGACGAGAAAATCGACCTCGCCCCCGCCGAGGCGCGCCGGCCAGTGGAAGTGGCCGTCGGGCGCGCGCCGCAGCTCGATCACGCCCATGCCGTCGGTGCTCACGCGCGGGCGCTGGCGCTCGGCCAGGAAGGCCTGGACCGCCAGGAACAACGCTGTCGCCAGCAGCAGCCAGACGGTGGCGATCTTGAGGGTGCGCGGCAGCTCGTGCATGCGGCGAGGGTAAGCGCCCGCCGCACCCGCCGGCCGGCGTGCGGTCTTCGCGCGAGACGACGACGAGCTGGCCGACGCGCGATCCGTCGCCGCCTGCGGCGAGCTTCCTCGGCGGCGGGTGTCGGGGTCGGTCGGAAATCGGTGGCACCATTGTCGCCCGATGAGCAAGCACGACCCCCGTCGCGCCGCGCCCGCAGCCCATGCGGCGCGCCGCCTGTTCCTGCGCGGCGGCACCGGCGTCGTGGTCGGCGCCGCGCTGCCGGCCTGGGCGGCGCCTGCCGCGGTGCCGGCGCCGGGCGACGCGCCCCCGGTCTACCCGACCCGGCTGCCGGCGGCGGTGTCGATGGACTACGGGCTCAGCTACGGGATGATCTCGGGCAGCGGCCGGCTGACCTGGCAGCCGCCGCTGGCGGGGCGCTACCAGATGCAGCTCGTCGGGCGTGCGCTGGGGCTGCAGCTGATCGAGTGGACGAGCGAGGGCGGTGTCGACGCCGCCGGGCTGGCGCCCTGGCGCTTCACCGAGAAACGCCTCGGCCGCGATCCGCAAGTCGCTGAATTCAGGCGCGAGGCCGGCCGCATCCACTACCCGGCACGGCCCGAGCGCGACGTGCCGCTGCCGCGTGGGACGCAGGACCGGCTGAGCTGGCTGGTGCAGCTGCCGGCGATCCTGCGTGCCGACCCGGCGCTGCAGCGCCCGGGGCGACGCATCGCGCTGTTCGTCAGCGGCGCGCGCGGCGACGCCGACCGCTGGGAGTTCGAGGTCCGCGATGCCGCCGACGGCCTGCTGCACGTGCGCCGGCTGCCGCCGCCAAGTGCCGAGGTGCAGGGCGAGGCCTGGCTCGCACCTGGCGAGGACCTGCTGCCGGTGCGCGTGCGGCTGGCCAAGGATGGCGACGTGCTGGAGATGCGCCGGCGGGGCTAGGTGCACCAGGCCCCCTGTCACCGCGGCGAAGCGGCAGAGGCTTGTCCCGGGAGGCCGGAGGTAGGCCGGGAAGGTCGATGCGCCGTCCACGGGCTTGAAACGCCGGCTGGTTGCCTCATCTGCCGGGCAAAGGAAGCCCCCATGCAGATGCTCTACAACTCCGACAGCTATGTCGTCGTCCGATTCGACGTCCCCGGCGACGACGAAGCCAGCCCGAACGCCCAGACCGTCGCCCCGGTCGGCCGCGGCGGCTACGAGATCGTGGACAAGTTGGCGCGGCGCGAGATTTTCATCGACGGCGCGCTGGCCGAAAGCTTCAAGCGCGGCGTGCAGGCGCTTGCCGAGACCGACCCCAGCCCCGAGGCCTACGACGATTTCATTGCGCGTTACTGCGCACTCGCCCAGCATCCGGTGACGCTGCATTGAGGTTGCCCGGGCATCGCGCGGCGCTGGCCGGCAACCCGTTCGCGTCAGCCTGACTCGGCCCGGATTCTCGGGGGACGCCCAAGCAGCAGGCTGTTTGTCAGTGCCCGCTCAAGATGCTTCGTGTCCGATCCGAAAAGGGGTCGATGGACGCAAGTGTCGCCGTCATGGTCCCGCTCAGCTGGCTCGCGAGCCTGCTGGGCGTCGTCCTGCCGCTGGCGCTCGGCGCCGTCTGGTGGGTCCGGCGGCGCCACGCGGCCGCGTTGGCCGAAGCGAGGCAATCGCGCGGTCACGTCGGGCCGGGAGCCGATGCAGACCTGTTCGTGCGCTGCGGCCTCATATCGCGCGCCGAGTTCGACGACCTGCTGGAGTCGGCCGCCGGCCTTCGCGGCGACACCGCAGACACGCTGTCGGTGCTGGTTCTGGACATCGACGGCTTCGCGGCCGTCAACGAGGCGGTCGGACACCGCCGCGGCGACGAGGTGCTGCTCGAGGTCGCGAGCCGGCTGCATCGCGCGGCACCGGCCAGGCTGGCCGCGACGCGGCTCGGCGGCGATGCCTTCGTCCTGCTGTTCGACCACGACCTGGCCGGGTCCAAGCGGCAGGCCGAGCTGCTGCAGGAGGCGCTGGCCGAGCCGCTCGCGGTCGGCGAGGGCAGCCTCAGGCTGACGGCGTCGATCGGCATCGCCCAGTACCCGCTCCACGGCGCCCGCAGCCGCCTGATCGCCTACGCGGTGTCGGCGATGCGTGCCGTCAAGACGGTCGGCGGCAACGACTGGGCGGTCTACGACCCGCGCGCCGCGATCGACCTGCAGGCGCAGCGCGCGCTGGTCGACGACCTGCGGGTCGCCGTCGAGCGCAAGCAGTTGGAGCTCGTCTACCAGCCCAAGATCGACGCCCGCAGCCTGCAGGTCACCGCAGCCGAGGCCCTGCTGCGCTGGCACCACCCGACCCTGGGGATGATCAGCCCGACGGTCTTCGTGCCCCTGGCCGAGCGCTACGGGCTGATCGGTACGATCGGCGACTGGGTGATCGACGAAGCCTGCCGGCAGGCGGGCCGCTGGCGCAAGGCCGGGCTGCGCATGCGGGTGGCGATCAACCTGTCGGCCTACCAGATGCGCCAGGACGACGTCGTGCGCCGGCTGCAGGCGGCGCTGAAGGCGAACGACCTCGATCCGCGCCGGTTCACGGTCGAGATCACCGAGTCGCTCGCGCTCGAGAACACCCGCGCGACCCAGCGCACCTTCGAGGGGCTGCGGCGGGCCGGGCTGCACGTGGCGATCGACGACTTCGGCGCCGGGCAGACCAGCCTGGCCTACCTGCGCCAGCTGCCGGTGTCGGAGCTGAAGATGGACATCGGGCTGGTGCGCGACGTCGCCACCCGTGCCGACGCGCGCGTGATCGCCGAGGCGGTGATCCGGCTGGCGCACGCGTTGGAGCTGCGCGTCGTCGCCGAGGGGGTTGAGACGCAGGCGCAGCGCGACCAGCTCGTCGCGCTCGGCGTCGACGAGCTGCAGGGTTACCTGTTCGCACGGCCGATGTCGGCGCGCGCGCTCGGCCTGTGGGCGCTGGACCCCGAGGGGCCGGCGCACGACGGCTTCCGGGCGTCGCTGTTCCAGCCTACCGCGGTCCCTTCTTAAGACGGCACGCGGCGATCGCGGGCGGAGGCGTCCCCCCGCAGGCCTGCCCCGCCGGGGTCGCTGCCTACAATGGCGTGCATGACCCTGGACGCGCCGACGCGCTACACCCGTGCCGCCGCGCTGCCGGCGCTGATGGCGCGGCGCATCGTCGTCCTCGACGGCGCGATGGGCACGATGCTGCAGCGGCTGCGGCTGGCCGAGGCGGACTTCCGCGGTGATCGATTCGCCGCGCACGCGGTCGACCTGCAGGGCAACAACGAGCTGCTGTCGCTCACGCGCCCCGACGTGGTGCGTGCGGTGCACGACGCCTACCTGGCCGCCGGCGCCGACATCGTCGAGACCAACACCTTCGGCGCCACCTCGATCGCGCAGGCCGACTACCGGCTGGCCGATCGGGCGCGCGAGATGAACGTCGCCGCCGCGCAGCTGGCGCGGCAGGCGGTCGATGCGGTCGCCACGCCCGACGCGCCGCGCTTCGTCGCCGGCGCGCTGGGCCCGACGCCGCGCACCGCGAGCATCAGCCCCGAGGTCGACGACCCCGGCGCGCGCAACGTGACGTTCGACGAGCTGCGTGACGCCTACCGCGAGCAGGCCGAGGGGTTGCTGGAGGGCGGCGCCGACCTGTTCCTGGTCGAGACGATCTTCGACACGCTGAACGCCAAGGCGGCGATCTTCGCCCTCGACGAGCTGATGGAGGAGACCGGCGAGCACGTCCCGGTGATCGTCTCCGGCACCGTGACCGACGCCTCGGGTCGCATCCTGTCGGGGCAGACGGTGACCGCGTTCTGGCATTCGGTGCGGCACGCGCGGCCGCTGGCGGTCGGGCTCAACTGCGCGCTCGGCGCGGCGCTGATGCGCCCCTACCTCGAGGAGCTGGCGCGCGCCGCCGGCGACACCTGGATCAGCTGCTACCCGAACGCCGGGCTGCCGAACCCGATGAGCGAGACTGGCTTCGACGAGACGCCCGAAGTGACCTCGCGGCTGATGGAGGATTTCGCACGCGCCGGGTTGCTCAACATCGCCGGCGGCTGCTGCGGCACGACGCCCGAGCACATCGAGGCGATCCGCGCCAAGGTCTCGGCCTACCGGCCGCGCGTGCGCGCCGACCTGTTCACGAGCCTGGTCGCGGCCTGATCGTCGCGCCCGGAGCGGCCGCGCCTAGTGCGCCTGAAGCCCGAACCGGGTGCGGGCCCGTGCCGGTGGCGCTCAGTACGACGCCGGCGGCTGCGGCGGTCGCGGCGGCCCGATCGGGTCGAACGGGCCGCGCCCGCTGGCGGCGGCCAGCAGCGCCAGCACGCGCGCCGGCTCGGGGCCGACCATGTCCCAGTCGAATCGCCAGCCCCAGTTCGGCGGCCCCAGCGTGCCAGGGGTGTTCATGCGGTGCTCGCTGCCCAGCCCGAGCAGGTCCTGCATCGGCACCATCGCCAGCGCCGCGACCGACTCGTAGGCGGCGCGGATCGCCGCCCAGTGCAGGTCGGCGTCGCCGCAGGCCAGGTAGGTGGCGGCGAAGCGGCGCTCGGGTTCGGATGCGGCGCGCCACCAGCCGACGATCGTGTCGGTATCGTGGGTGCCGGTGTAGACCGCGGTGCGCGGCTCGAAGTTGTGCGGCAGGTACTCGTGCGTCGCGTCGCCGCCGAAGGCGTATTGCAGCACCTTCATCCCCGGGTAGCCGAGTGCCTCGCGCAGCGCGTGCACGTCCGGCGTGATGAAGCCCAGGTCCTCGGCGACGATCGGCAGCGGCCCGAGCGCGGCGCTGGCAGCGTCGAACAGCGCGCGCCCCGGCCCCGGCCGCCAGCGCCCGCGGCGCGCGTCGGGCGCGTCGGCCGGGATCTCCCAGTAGGCGGCGAAGCCGCGGAAGTGGTCGATCCGCACCGCATCGGCGTGGCGCAGCATGCGCCGCAGCCGCGCCGTCCACCACGCCCAGCCCTCGGCCGCCATGCGGTCCCAGCGGTACATCGGGTTGCCCCAGCGCTGGCCGTCGGGGCCGAGCGTATCGGGCGGCGCGCCGGCGACGACGGTCGGCTGGAAATCCGCGTCGAGCGCATACAGGTCGGGCCGCGCCCAGCAATCGGCGCCGTGGTGGGCGACGAAGATCGGCAGGTCACCCATGATCGCGACACCGCGCTCGCGCGCGTACGCGCGCAGGGCGTCGCACTGGACGTCGAAGCACCACTGGACCCAGCGCCAGAAGGCGATTTCGGCGGCGTGCTCGCGCCGCGCCCTCTCGATCGCGCCCGGCTCGCGCGCCGCCAGCGCGCGCGGCCAGCGCCACCAGGGCCGGCCGGCGTGCGCCGCCTCCAGCGCCATGAAGAGCGCGTAGTCGTCGAGCCAGCCGGCCTCGGCCGCGGCGTGGGCGTCGCAGGCGGCGCGGTCGACGGCGTCGGCGCGCGCGCGAAAACCGTCGAAGGCCTCGCGCAGCCTTGCCATGCGCCACGGCACGACGCGGTCGAAGTCGACGCGCAGGCGGTCGAAGCCGCCGTCCGGCGGTGCGGTCAGCGCCCCTGAGGCCAGCCAGCCGCGCGCGGCCAGCGGCTCCAGCGCCACCATCAGCGGGCTGCCGGCGAACGCCGACACGCTCTGGTAGGGCGAGTCGCCGGGGCCGATCGGCGTCGTCGGCAGCCACTGCCACCAGCGCTGGCCGGCGCGGGCCAGCCAGTCGACGAAGTGGGCGGCGCCCGGCCCGAGGTCGCCGATGCCATGCGGCCCGGGCAGCGAGGTCGGGTGCAGCAGCACGCCGGCGGCGCGTCGGTTCAGCTCCATCGGCTCGACCTGGGCCTCGCGCACGGCCGCCGCCCGGTGCGGATCATGCCGGCCCGCTGCGCAGCAGCAGCAGCACGCGCGGCGGGACCTCGAGCGGCCTGCCGCCGGCCACCGGGCCCGGCGGCAACTCGCCACTGCTGTCGATCACCAGCTCCCAGCGGTGCGCCGGCAGCTGGAACAGCAGCGGCTCGGGGTCCGGGTTGAAGACGAACAGCCAGCGCGATGCCGCCTCGTCGGCGCCCGCCGGCGGGACGAGCATCGCGCCCATCGCCTGCTCGCCGCCGTTGTGCCAGTCGCCGTCGAGCAGCACGCGCCCGGCCGGCGCCAGCCACACGAGTGCCGCCTCGCGGCCCGCGCCGGGACGCGCGGCGAACCACTCGTCGTGGCGCAGCGCCGGCTCGGCGCGGCGCAGCGCGATGCAGCGCTCGGCGAAGGCCATCAGTTCGCGATCGGCGCCGGCCCAGTGGATCCAGCCGGTCTGGTTGTCCTGGTTGTAGGGGTTGTTGTTGCCGCCGCGGGTATCGGCGATCTCGTCGCCGGCGGCGAGCATCGGCGTGCCCTGCGCGAAGACCAGCGTCGCCAGCAGCGCGCGCCGCACGCGGGTCCGCAGGGCCTGGATCTCGGCGCTCGCGGTCGGCCCCTCGACGCCGAAGTTGGCCGCCGGCTCGCCGTCGCGGCCGTCGCGGTTGCCCTCGCCGTTGGCCTCGTTGTGCTTGCGGCTGTAGCTGGTCAGGTCGGCGAGCGAGAAGCCGTCGTGCGCGGTGACGAAGTTGACCGAGGCGCTCGGCCGCCGCCGGCCGCGCCGGAACAGGTCGGCCGAGCCGGCGAAGCGGCAGGCGAAGCCGCCGCGCGTCGTGCCCTGCCCGAGCCAGTAGCGGCGAACGTCGTCGCGGAAACGGTCGTTCCACTCCAGGAAGCGGCCCGGGAAGCGGCCGGCCTGGTAGCCGCCGGGGCCCAGGTCCCAGGGCTCGGCGATGAGCTTGGCGCGCGCCAGCACCGGATCCTGGCGCAGCGCGGTGAAGAAGCCGGCGCCCGGGTCGAAGCCGTTCGCGCCGCGGCCGAGCACCGGCGCGAGGTCGAAGCGGAAGCCGTCCACGCCCATGTCGCGGACCCAGAAGCGCAGCGCGTCCAGCACGAACTGCGCCACGCGCGGGTGCGCGACGTTCAGCGTGTTGCCGCAGCCGCTGAAGTCCTCGCAGCGGCTGCGGTCGTCGTCCCGCAGCCGGTACCAGCCCGCGTGGTCCAGGCCGCGCCAGCTCAGCGTCGCGCCGCGCTCGTCGCCCTCGGCGGTATGGTTGAAGACGACGTCGAGCACAACCTCCAGCCCGTGCTCGTGCAGTGCGGCGACCATGGCGCGGAATTCGTCGGCGACCGCCGCCGGGTCGTCGCCGCAGCTCGCGTAGCGCGGCGTCGGGCAGAAGAAGCCGAGCGTGTTGTAGCCCCAGTGGTTGACCTGGCCGCGCGCCGCCAGCGCCGGCTCGTCGAGCATGTAGGCCACCGGCAGCAGCGACAGCGTCGTCACGCCGAGCGACTTCAGGTGCCCGATCACCACCGGGTGCGCCAGCCCCGCGTAGCTGCCGCGCAGCGCAGGCGGCAGCGCCGGGTGCGCGCGCGTGAAGCCGCGCACGTGCAGCTCGGCCAGCACCGTCTCGCGCACCGGCACGCGCGGCGCATTCAGGAAGCCCGGCGCCGGGATGTCGCGCGGCACCGCGACGCGCGCTTTCAGCGCCCAGGCGGCGTTGTCGCGCGTGTCGATCGAGTTCGTGCCGTCGGCATGCCCGGCCTCGTAGCCCAGGTGCTCGTCGCGCCAGGCGTGGCGGCCGACGATCTCGCGCGCCCAGGGGTCGAGCAGCAGCTTGTGCGGGTTGAAGCGGTGGCCCTCTTGCGGGGCGTAGGGACCGTGCGCGCGCAGCCCGTAGACCATGCCGGCGCCGGCGCCGGGCAGGAAGCCGTGGAAGATGCCGTCGTCCGGGCCGTGCAGAGGGTAGCGGCGCACTTCGCGCGCGCCGGCCGCGTCGAACAGGCACAGCTCGATGCCCTCGGCGTGGTCGGAGAAGACGGCGACGTTGACGCCGCCGTCGCGCGCGTGCGCGCCCAGCGGCTCGGCGCGGCCCTCGGCGAGCGTCTCGGGCAGGGGGGCGGGAAGCGAAGGGCTCACGCCCGCGATTGTGGGCGGTCGGCGAGGCGGGGATCGGCGAGGCGAGGCCCCGATCGTGGCGCATTCGGACAAT
>Ga0116162_10003055_pt1 | contig 10180 bp, 10 predicted proteins | sample AD_UKC105_MetaG_FD_89875 | JGI IMG/M metagenome (GOLD analysis project Ga0116162, IMG submission 89875) | Active sludge microbial communities of municipal wastewater-treating anaerobic digesters from Hong Kong - AD_UKC105_MetaG | ecosystem: Engineered > Bioreactor > Anaerobic > Digestate... | reverse complement strand
TGTCAGTTCACTTGCGGACAAATGCTTTTCCTATGGCAAACGTAAACCTAACACAAGCCATCGCTTACTTACGTAAAGAAGCTATTGTATTAACCGACCAGCCTAAAGGTTTCGTCTTAATTTGTTACAACAATATTCCACTTGGTTTCGTTAAAAATATAGGAAACAGAGCTAACAATCTATATCCCAATGAATGGAGAATAAGAAAGCAAGTGTAGAGTATAGAAGACTCTTTTGAAAGATTTTGCCCCTTACTATATATTCGATATAATAAGGGGCAAAAAAAATGTATCTTGAAAATCAAGATACATCCATTCTAGAATTGGTGACCGCGCCAGGATTCAAACCTGGAACCTCCACAGCCGTAATGTGGTGCTCTATTCAGTTGAGCCACGCGGCCAAAATCCATTCGACTAAATTACTTATCCAAATCCTCTTAAAGAGTGACCGCGCCAGGATTCAAACCTGGAACCTCCACAGCCGTAATGTGGTGCTCTATTCAGTTGAGCCACGCGGCCAAATAAGTAATTATCATCTTAAATTGTCTCGAAAAGTGACCGCGCCAGGATTCAAACCTGGAACCTCCACAGCCGTAATGTGGTGCTCTATTCAGTTGAGCCACGCGGCCTTTTCTTATTGACGGGTGCAAAGATAGAGACATTTCTGAGATTGACAAAATAAACCAGCTTTTTTTTTGCTAAAAGTACAATTTTCTCGCGAAGTTCTCCACCTATACTACATTACCAAGACAACGACTCATATAATATAGAATAATCTGCATATCTATTCGACAAAATGTCAAAAGTATAGATTTAGTTATTCTTAATTATTTAAGCAAACAAAGATAAAAAAGAGAAGTTTAATCTTCATATTCAATCTCAAAATCATCTTCAAGATCCTCAAGATCATACATATCCATGTCATCATCAGAGATAGGTTCCACAACAATATCATCAGCTTCACCTTGTGCACGAAGTTCTTCGGCCAAATAAGATCGTTCTTTATTTCTATGTACCAAATCTGACTTATCAGTTGACGCTATTTGATTGCTTTCGCTTGTCAATTGTTGCCACAAAATATCTTTGAGTTCCAGAATATTTTGTTGTGCTACGGACGAAATAAACACATGAGGGATATGCTCAGGGAGTGTTGGCTCAATCATCTCTTTTAGCTCTTCGTCAAGCATATCACTCTTAGTTATAGCAAGTACACGTTGCTTATCAAGCATTTCAGGATTAAAAGTACTTAACTCATTAAGTAGCACTTCATACTCTTTACGAATATCATCAGCATCAGCTGGAACCATAAATAATAACAAGGAATTTCTTTCGATATGTCTCAAGAAACGCAATCCAAGCCCTTTACCTTCACTAGCTCCTTCAATAATACCAGGAATATCAGCCATAACAAACGACTGATTGTTACGATAGGAAACAATACCTAAATTGGGTTCAAGAGTAGTAAATGCATAATTGGCTATTTTTGGTTTTGCTGCACTAACTGTTGCAAGTAAAGTTGATTTTCCTGCATTTGGGAAACCGACCAAACCGACATCCGCTAAAAGCTTCAATTCCAAAATTACTAACATTTCTCGCATAGGTTCTCCAGGTTGAGCAAATCTAGGAGCTTGACGAGTGGCCGTTTTAAAATGAGTATTACCTTGTCCACCACGGCCACCTTTTAGCAATATGACCTCCTGCCCATGTTCAGTAACATCACAGATATACTCACCAGTTTCTGCGTTATACACTACAGTTCCGCAAGGAACCTCAATGATTTTATCTTCTCCATCCTTGCCTGTAGAACGTGCTTTGCTACCAGATGCACCATGTCCCGCCATGATATGACGATCATAGCGCAAGTGCAACAATGTCCAGTAATTACGATTACCCTTAAGAATGATATGGCCACCACGACCACCATCACCTCCATCAGGTCCTCCATTTTGGACATATTTCTCACGTCGCATATGGGTAGATCCTCTACCTCCCTTGCCACTACGACAATAAATTTTTACGTAATCTACAAAATTTGATTCTGCCATGGTTACTTCTTTAGTAAGATGAGAGAAGCAGTGGTATCTCACCAATGGATAGTGAAATGCCCCTGCTCTCTTATATTTATTCTATTGTACGGCTTACATTTTTTTAATAAAGCCATAAGTATTGGTATGCAATCTGCTTACTTTACTGCATTAATTTTAGTAAAGATTTCATCTGCGATACCTTCCATTGTACCTAGACCATTGATGTGTTGGTATAAACTTTCACCTTTGTACCAATCAATAAGTGGTGCAGTTTGAGAATGGTATACATTTAGACGCTTAGCAATAGTTTCTGCGTTATCATCTGCACGACCACACTCTTGACCGCGTTTAATTAGACGAGTCATCAACTCTTCTTCTGGCACTTCAAGATCCAACATGATAGATACACTTTGACCACGTTCTTGAAGCATAACCTTCAATGCTTCTGCTTGAGCAATCGTACGTGGAAAACCATCAAAGATAACACCTTTACTGTCTTCAAAGCTATCAAACTTGGCAGCCAAGATATCAATCATCAACGCATCTGGAATCAACTTACCTTCATTGATGTACTCTTGAGCAGTTTTACCGAGTTCAGTTCCTGCTTTAATCTCACCTCTCAATACATCCCCAGTAGAAATGTGATTAAGACCATACTTTGTTACAATTCGCTCACTCTGTGTGCCTTTTCCAGAACCTGGTGCACCAAAAATTACAACATTCAACATGTCTTATTTCCTTAATTATATTATTAAAAAACTTACCTATTTTGAAGAGAGCATTTATTAGTCTTCAACAACCGTATAAATGTCTTTATAATTACGACCAAATCCATCATAATCAAGACCATATCCTACGATAAAGTCATTAGGAATAGACATGGCTACATATTTAATATCTAAATTGACCTTCAACTTATCAGGCTTTACCAACAAAGACGCAATATGAATTTCTTTAGGATTTCGTGTACCGACTTGTTCCAAAAGACGTTCCATCGTAAAACCAGTATCCACAATATCTTCAACAATTACAACAGTGCGACCAGCTAAATCCTCGTTAATACCGATAACTTCTTTGATCGTTCCAGATGATGCCATGCCTTCGTAAGAAGCAAGTTTTATAAACGAGATCTCGCATGGGATATTGATGCGCTTCATCAGATCTGCAGTAAACATAAACGAGCCATTCAACACACTAAGAAAGAGTGGATTCTTTCCCTCTAGGTCACGATTAATTTCATCTGCTACTCTTTGTACGTGCTCAAGAATCTTCTCTTCGGGAATAGAAATAGAAAACTCTTTGTCTTTAATTTTGATAGTATCCATTCTTGTTTAGGTTTGATAAATCAGACCGCAAAGGTACAATTTTTCTACTTATCTACCATGTAAAACCTGTTTTTAAACACTAAAAATTACCCAAAGCATCAAAAAAGGGGTTGCATCCACTTAGCAATTTGTAATCTATCCCACTCTTGTATGAAATTAGGCGTGAAAATAAGGTCATCTATCCCCTTTTCAATATCACTCAACAGCCAAAATCGAAGGGCTTCTACCTCATGGTTCGGATTAAAATCGCCTCCATAATATGTACGATATACATAGACCAACTCTTTTTCGATATCACTTTCAAACACATATGAGGTCACAAATTCGGGGCGAAAATTAGTAACTCCGATCTCTTCAGACACTTCTCTCATCAATGCATCTTGAATAGCTTCCCCCTCATCTACATGACCACCTACAGCCGTATCCCATTTGTCTGGTTGAATGTCTTTCCATACAGGTCTTTTCTGTAACAATAAAGCACCACTTTCTGGATGAATCACATGCAGATGAACAACTGGATGCAGTAATTTACTGCCATTATGACATTCTTCACGCGTTGCTTTTCCAATTTGGATTCCCTCTTCTGTGACTATAGGAAAGACTTCACAAGCATTTTCTTGACTCTGTTTTTGTTGAAATATCCTGATCATCTTATTTAATCGTTACTTTTGTCGCTCCATATCCATATTTTCTAAAAGAAGCATCCTGCACAACACAAGTTGGGTACTCCTTTTTAAGTGCTTCTAAGATACGTTGTCTCAAAGTGCCATCACCTTTTCCATGTATAAACACGAGAGTCGTTTCACGCTTATTTTTATACAAGGTCATTGTGCGATGAAAAGTATCCATTTGAAAACCCAACATTTCTTGCGCATCCATCACATCGTAATCATCTAACAAAGCATTCATATGAAGGTCTATTTCTATAGGATCATGTTTGGATGATTTACTTTGCCTTTTATTTGATAGGCCTTGCTTTATATCAACATCTTTTAGTAACTGTCCTTTACGTTTTCCACTTTTAGTAGCATTTAAGTCAATATGGCCCACTACCTTCAATGTCGGTTTTGTAATCTCGTCATGCCAGACATCACCAGATTTAGATTGCATCTCTTTGGCAACTTCCTCAGGATCAAATTCAATACTTTCTACAACATGATCGTCTTCAATTATGGGAAACAGAAGCACAGCTTCTCGGAAGAATGGAGTCATACGATAGGCATGCAGCTTATAGAATTTCTTCATATCCATCTTGATTTCACAATCAATGGCTCCCTTCTGTTCAAATGGCTTATTCACTTTAAATGCCACCCCTTGTAACAAGACGTGCTCACGATCAACCAACTCAGTTCGTAGCACAACTTCCAAATCCAACTGACTATTAGGATCTATAAGCCCATGAGCCGCCACTTCCCAACGTCCTAGGTTTAATGATTGATAAGTAAAATACATATAGTAATTACTATCATTGACCAAAATGGCACGAAGTGCTTTGGAACTCACAGCATCTCCTTCTTCAGGTATATAAGCCAAATATAGATTCAGACGATCAGCCCCACGTCGTTCTTCAGGTCTATCTTCTATTGTAGGCACTTCTACTTCTGAGAATTCATGCTCATCTTCATTGACATAAGCTAATGGTTTGCCAGCTCGAGGTTGTTTAGTGACTTTTTTTTCAATATATTTTTCAACCTGTTGCATTGGTTTACCGCTCTGTGGAGTTCCCTCTTGAATAACGACACATTCCTTAAGTAAAACAGGAACTTCGAATCCATCTTCATCTTCTACAAGTGCTAATTCTTTGCCCTTAAATCCACGTACTATCCCTCCGCCTACTGAGTTCAGAAAACGAACCGTATCTCCTATATGTATTCTTGCCATAGCTTATTTTTTTGTTGATTACCTATAATATTTGTATTCAAATAGAGGTTTTTCCCCTATCTGCTTTCTATGTCGCACAAATATCGCTATTTTTGCGGAGTTATTCAATTATGACAAACTAAAAAAAGAAAACTTATAAAGACAGTGAACCCAAAACCTGAATTAGATTCCTCAAAGGCTTCTAAAGCCACACAAACGATTCATCCTCAGTATATCAGCATCAGTGATTATGCCTACGCATTGCCAGATGAACGTATTGCTAAGTATCCATTAACTCAAAGAGACCAATCCAAATTATTGCTTTATCGTGGAGGTGACATTCATCATACACGTTTTGACAACTTGCCAGAATACATACCTGCTGGTTCTTTGCTCATTCGCAACAACACCAAAGTAATTCAAGCTCGATTGCACTTTCGCAAAGAAACAGGAGCTCTAATAGAAATTTTTTGTCTTGAACCAGCAGCGCCAGCAGACTATCAACTGAATTTTCAAAGTAAAGGACACGTAGCATGGCTGTGTATGATTGGCAATCTGAAGAAATGGAAACAGAACGAATTGCATGAAAAAATTACTGTCGGTGATAAGACTTTCACCATCACAGCAACACGTGGAGATAGGGTGAATACTAGTCACTGGATCGATTTCACATGGGATGCTCCAGAAGTCACTTGGTCAGAAATATTAGAGGTATATGGTGAACTGCCTATTCCTCCCTACTTAAATAGAGAGACAGAAGAAAGTGATAAGGATACTTATCAGACTGTCTATTCTAGTATAAAAGGATCTGTAGCTGCACCTACAGCTGGATTGCACTTCACTCCCTCTGTTTTTGAAGCACTCCAACAGGAAAACACTGAAATCAGTGAAGTTACTCTTCATGTTGGAGCAGGTACATTTAAACCAGTAAAGGCAGAAGCTATAGGGGCTCATGAAATGCACACGGAATATATATCTGTGACTCGCCACACAATAGAGCGCCTAATAGCTCATAATGGACAAGCTATCGCTGTTGGCACAACTTCGGTACGTACATTAGAAAGTCTATACTTTATGGGTATGCAAGTGAGTGCTTGCGATTACACACAAGTCAACAAAGAATGTGACCATCTACATGTTAGTCAATGGGAACCATATGAAGTCCAACAAATGGCTGAACAATTAGGTGAAGATCTACCAGGAGCTGTAGCTATGTTGAGTGCCCTACTAAACTACATGGACGAGCATCAAATAGATGTTATCAATGGTAGTACACAGATTATCATTGCACCAGGCTATCAGTACCATATAGTACGAGGTATGATCACTAATTTTCACCAGCCAAAAAGTACCCTATTACTCCTAGTATCGGCTTTTGTAGGTGAAGATTGGAAAGAAATATATAATTATGCCCTGACACATGATTTCCGTTTTTTAAGTTATGGAGACTCGTCCTTACTCATGCCATAAAATCTCAATAAATATTTTATAGGTATCCTAAATAATAGATTGTAATAACATATATTTCATGTCCAATTTAGCAAGTAAAGATTTAACTAAGGGGCCAATAATGCGTCAGCTGATGACATTGGCTGCTCCTATTATGGCCACATCTTTTATTCAGATGGCCTACAGCCTAACAGACACTGCATGGGTGGGACGATTAGGTAGTCGTGAAGTGGCTGCAATAGGCACAATTAGTCTAGTCATGTGGGCAGCACAAACCTTTACTAACCTAAACAAAATTGGCTCTGAAGTAACTGTATCCCAAGCAATAGGTGCTCAAGATAGTAGCTTGGCAAAGCAATATGCTACGCATAATGTGACTATGTCTTTAGTTATCTCCGTTGTTTTGGGCACATTACTTTTTCTCCTTGCTCCCCAAATAGTAAGCATCTTTGAATTGGAAGAGAGCATAGCTTCTATGAGCATAAATTACCTACACATTCTTAGTACATCGTTGCCATTTTTTTTTCTAGCGAATACTTTTACAGGGATATACAACGCTTCTGGGCATACACGCGTCCCATTTTATATAAGTGGTGTTGGTTTGATATTCAACATGATTTTAGACCCTATACTCATTTTAAAATTTCACTGGGGGACACAAGGTGCTGCTATTGCTACTTGGCTAGCTCAAGCACTTGTATTTGGTCTGTTTCTATATCGTCTACATAAGGATAAACTCCTTGGAGGGTTCAAACTATTAGGAACGCTTAAACAAAAAGAGAGTTGGCATATTTTTAAAATAGGTGCCCCTGTTTCTGGGTTTACTCTTTTGCATTGCTTCGTGAATATATACTTGATGAGAATGGCTTCTACGGTAGGAGGACATATCGGAGTCATGAGTCTTGGGACAGGAAGTGAAATAGAAGCTATCACATGGAATACTAGCCAAGGTGTATCTACAGCTCTTAGTACATTTGTGGCTCAAAATTATGCTGCAAAATGCTACAAACGCGTCGTAAAATCTATACAAAAAGTATTATCGATTGGGTGCATATTTGGATTTTTTACAAGTTTATTATTTATATTTGCAGGAAAACAAATTTTTGCTATCTTTGTTCCAGAAGAAGAAGCTTTTCGTGCTGGAGGTGAGTACCTTTTTGTTCTCGGATTTTCTCAATTCTTTATGCTTATAGAGATTATCATGCAGGGCATATTTTATGGTATAGGTCGCTCAGTTCCTCCTGCAATAAATAGCGTTGTGTTTAACTATATGCGCATACCATTAGCTATTTTCTTCGTATCATTAGGCATGGGCCTAGATGGTATTTGGTGGGGGATTACAGTCGGCACTATCCTAAAGGGAATATGTATATTTTCATGGTTTATCTTGATACGCAAGAGCATATTTAAAATCAAACGATACAAGATAACCATGTAAGTTGCCGTACAATAATAAGCCCGAGTTTTCCTTAAGTAAAACATTTTATTAGTACAAATATAAAAAGGACAACTATGAAAACAAACTTTGTAAAATCCAAAATGATTACCCTTTTGGTATGTGCGGTTATGCTTATTGTGAGCTGTAGCTCCAACTACACGACAAAGGGTACAGCTATCGGAGCTGGTAGTGGTGCAGCTGTTGGTGCATTAGTTGGTGCATTAATTGGCAAGGGTAAAGGGGCAGTCATCGGCGCTGCTATTGGTGGTGTTGCAGGTGCTGGAGCAGGTGCTATTATTGGAAACCGCATGGATAAAGCAGCTGCAGAAGCAGCTAAAATTGAAGGGGCTAATGTAGAGCGTTTGGACATTAACGGAGTACCTGCTGTTAAGGTAACTCTTGACGGAGCTATCACTTTTGCAACCAATAAATCAACACTAAATAGTCAATGTAAACAAAGTCTCTCTAACTTTGCTTCTCAACTAGATCCAATGGTTGATTTAGCTTTATATGGATACACAGACAACACTGGTCCACTTGAATTCAACAAAACTCTTTCTTACGAACGTGCTAATTCCGTTGCAAATTATTTGAAAGTAAACGGAATTCATCCTACAAGAATAAAAGACATTCAAGGTTTATATTGGCAAGATCCAATCGCCGATAACAACACTGCAGTAGGTCGTGCACAAAATAGACGAGTAGAATTATATATTTTAGCTAGCCAAGAAATGATCCAACAAGCCAACGAGCAAGCTAAATAAAGACACAGATTTAAATAGAAAGACTTCCCACAAGGTACCAAACCTACGGGAAGTCTTTTTTGTATTATCACTATATCTTTAGTTGTAACTCATAGACATTTTCTTTGCAAAGGAAGTCTTTTTTATTATCTTTGTGACGGAAAAATAGCATTTAATATTCAATGTGTAATTGTTAAAGATGTTATCGTACAAAATCTAATCGAAAGGGACTCTTTATTGAGTCTAAGTATAAATCAAACAATAAATTAAAGATGAAAACAGGTTTTTTGAAAACTAAAGTAACTGCCCTATTGGTGTGTGTTGTACTGCTTTGCGCAAGCTGTAATGCTGACTACACAACCAAAGGTACAGCTATTGGTGCTGGTGGTGGTGCAGCCATAGGCGCATTAGTTGGTGCATTGATTGGACATGGTAAAGGTGCTGCCATTGGTGCTGCCATTGGAACTGCGGTAGGTGCAGGTGCTGGTTCAATCATTGGCAATCGCATGGATAAAGCTGCTGCAGAAGCTGCTCATATCCAAGGTGCAAGTGTAGAGCGTGTAGACATTAACGGTCTTCCAGCAGTTAAAGTCACACTTGATGGTGCTATTACCTTCGCTACCAATAAGGCAACTTTGAATGCCCAATGTCAACAAAATCTTTCAAGTTTTGCGGCTCAATTAGACCCAATGGTTGACCTAGCTCTTTATGGATATACTGATAATACAGGTCCTCTAGAACTTAATAAAAACCTATCGTTTAATAGAGCAAATGCAGTAGCAAATTATTTGACAATGAATGGTATTTCGGCTTCACGCATTAAAGATATTCAAGGACTATACTGGCAAAACCCAATCGCTAACAATAGCACAGCAGAAGGTCGCGCACAAAACCGTCGTGTAGAATTGTATATCTTGGCTAGTGAAGCCATGATTAAACAGGCTAACGAACAAGCTAAGTAAATAATCCTAACTGAACTGGATAAAATAAAAGGTGCGTCAAAAGTGAAATTTTGACGCACCTTCTGTATCTATATATAGTACACTTATAAGTCCTTTTGAGAAAAATATCTAAGGAATTGACTTCGCCCAAAAGTATTGATACCATTTACATTTTTGATATTAAGTTGACCTTGTATATCAGACAATTTTTCAATTTTCTTTTGCTTCATCCATTCCTCGATAAATTCTAGAGACTCCGATATAAAGTAAGCTCCCCCACGATATATGGCTGAACAAACTTGGACAGCAGAAGCCCCTGCTAAGATAAACTTAATAATATCAGCAGGTTTAGCAACCCCTCCAGAAGCAGCAATGTCTATATCCTCCACTTGTGCACT
>Ga0116162_10003044_pt1 | contig 10204 bp, 8 predicted proteins | sample AD_UKC105_MetaG_FD_89875 | JGI IMG/M metagenome (GOLD analysis project Ga0116162, IMG submission 89875) | Active sludge microbial communities of municipal wastewater-treating anaerobic digesters from Hong Kong - AD_UKC105_MetaG | ecosystem: Engineered > Bioreactor > Anaerobic > Digestate... | reverse complement strand
TGTACAGAATTCTGTGAATTTCATTATATCGTCATAGTCTATTGTTCCGTATTTTCCTCTTATATCTGCAAATTCATTGCCTCTTCCGTCACTTCCGCGTGGGTTACAGAATATAACAGCGTAACCTTCATTAGCCCAGTACTGCATTTCATGAAAGAAATTTTCACCGTAAACTGTTTTTGGCCCTCCGTGAATATCAAGTATAACAGGGTATTTTTTATTTTCTTCAAAATTTACAGGTTTCATTATCCAACCGTCTATAAAAACATCGGTATCGGTTTCTATTCTTATTCTTTCCGGTTTTGAAAGAGAATAGTCTTCAATGAATGAATTAAATGATGTTATTTTTGTTTCTTTCTGTGTATCTGTATTGAATGTATAAATTTCCTGGAGATTTAATCCTCTGAATCCTGTGAATATAATATTTTTTCCGTAAACATCATAACTGTCTACAGTACCTTCGTTTATGATTATTTTTTCTGTGTTGCCTTCAATATCTATTCTGTAAAGATGACTGTCTTTTGTCTGGGTTGTGGTGAAATAAAGGAAACCTTTTTTCAATTTCTGCTGTTCCCCGCCGCCGTATCTGCAGTCAGAACCTACTGAATTCCAAAGTGAAATGTCAAGTTCCGGAGTAATACAGGTAAAATTTTTGCTGTCTAATGAATATTTATAAAATTTTGAATTTTCATTTATTCCGTATTTCTGCATATCAGAAGCAACTGCTAACAAAGTATTTTCATCATAAAAAACTATTTTTGCAACAGAAAAATCTGAAATATTTTCAAGTTTTTCACATTTTTTATCTTCTGTATTAAAAATATAAACATCATCTGTAAGAGGCATTTTATCTTTGTAATTTACAGAATTATAAATAACTTTACTGCCTTTTATGTCAAAACTTCCGACTGAAGTGTATTCATCAGTAACAGGTGTTAATTCATTTTTTTCAGAATCAAAAATATAAAGTCTGTTTCTTTTTCCTGATGTAAAACCGCTTCCGTTTGACCAGAAAGGTATTTCCTCAAGAACATTATAATCTTTTTCATCATCTTTATTTTTCCCTTCCATATATCTGTCATAATTTCCTGTAAGTATATATTTACTTTCTGAAATTTCTTTTATATCACTTACTTTTATGGGGATTTTCATAAATTCTTCTGCTTCTCCGCCGTTTACGGAAATTTTAAAATATCTTGTGCCTTCAAATTTTTCATCTTTTATACGTCCTGAGGTAAAAATTATATTTTCATTGTCTTTCCAGAAAAAAGTACTTTCTGAACCTGAAGAAGTTAATTTTTTATATGTGTTTTTTTCTGTATCAAGTAGCCATAAATAAGATTTGTAAGAGTTTTCCTCAATATCTGCCTGATGCTGTATAAAAACAGCTTTTAAACCGTCGGGAGAATATTTCGGATTTGACAGGAATTTGTAATTTGTAAAATCGTCTATTTTTACGTTTTTCATGAGTTACCCCCTTTTTTAGTTTGCTATATTAACTATTATACATCAACAAATATTTTTTTAAACTGTGAATAAAAAATTTTAATAAAAATAAAGGATGTATAAATTAATTATACATCCTTTTTGTTCATAAGAATATTTATTGTATTTTCAAGTGCCTCATAAGCTTTATCTGGATCACTTATATCAAGAGTTGCTTTTTCCATAGGGCATATATCTGTTTTATCATTGTTTAATATATTTTCTGAAACTATTCCGTAGGAAAAATCTATATTGTAATTTTTAAGAATTTCAAAGGCTTTTTTACTGATGACTTCTGAATACAGTTCCTTTATACCTGTTTTTACTGAAAGAAATGCTGCAGCACGTCCGGTTATTCTGTCGGCAGTAGATGTTCCTTTGAGATTTTTACCGTTTCTTATCAGTTTTATCATTGGACGTATACCTTTTTCATATGAACAGAAAACTGTTTCACCATTTTTTACGGAAATTATTGTATAATCAGGATTTTCTTTGAGCATTTTTTTTGCTTTTTCAATATCAGTCATTCTGAAGGCCTTTAATTTCAAGTATTTTTATAACAGCAGGAATTAAAAGCATCTGTATTATTATTCCCGGTATACCCGTAGAGAATGCAGCGGTTACACTTATGCCGGCAGGAATATTCAGCATAAATATTTTTCCGAGAACAAATATCGCTATTGAATAAAAACATCTTCCTATAACCATTGCCATTAATAGACTTAAATATATGTTCATTTTTTTCTTTTTGTAAAGTATACCGGCACTTATTCCGTATGCTGGCAACTCAAAAAGCATTAACAGTAACATAGGCATCGGTGGCATTCCTGTAAGAAGAAAACTTATAAGCGGTGAAAGTAATCCTGTTATAAGTCCTGACAACGGACCTGCTATAAATCCGGCAAGGAATACCGGTATATGCATAGGAAGAAATATTCCTCCGGCACTGTTGCCGCCTATTAAATGAAATATCTGCGGGAATATTATTCCTAATGCTACAAATACTCCTGTTGTTATTAATTTTCTTGTCTTTTTCATTTGTTCACCTCAAAAATAAAAATCATTATAGATTATACTATATTTTAAAGTTTTTTCAAACCGTCTTTAAGTCCCTTTTCAGGAGTATAAATTCATATGGCTTTAAAATAACGTAATCTTTAATTTTTATATTATTTTCATGGTATGAAAAATCTCCGTCTATATCGATTTTTTTGATTTTTTCGGAAATGTTCAGTATAAATCTTATACTTTTGTCACGTTCAAAACATATTATATCTTTCCCGGATTTTATAACTTCCATAGGAGTAAAAGGATCGAATTCTTTATTATTTTTTCTGATTTTCAAAAGTTTTTTCATTTCCGAAAATATTTTATATCTTGTTGATTCTTTATTTTCAAGTTCCCGGGATAATTTTATGTAATCAAGTTTTTCGCGGTTTATAGAACGGTTCTGTCCGGTATTTTCAACTCCTTTATAATAGTTTTTTGAGCCTAACAGAGAATGTATATATATACCCGGAATACCCGGTATAAAACATGCAATCGCATATGCTGAAATAAACTTTCTTATACTTAATTCTGTATCACTGCATACGAAGGCACTGAAAAGATTTATATTTAATTCATAAGGTGATTTTGTTCCGTTAGGATTATTTTTATAAGAAACAAGACCTCCGTGTTTTTTAATATCTTCTGTAAGATCTTCTATGTTTTTTTCATCAATTATACCTTCTAAAGGTCTAAGGCCTATTCCGTCATGTGAAGCAAGAAAATTAAAATAAGCGGTATTTTCCGAAGGTGAGCTTATTGATTTCAGCCATTCGGAAAAAATTTCACTGTCATGTTTGAAATATGTATAAAGAAGAAGAGGCGGAAGTGTAAAGTTATAAATCATATGTGCTTCATCATTTCCGTTCCCGAAATAACTTATATTATCTTCATGCGGAACATTTGTTTCGGTTACTATTAAAACATCGCTGTAAGTTAATTCAAAAATTTTTCTTATAAGTTTTATTATTTTATGTGTTTTTTCAAGATGTATACATGAAGTATTTTTTTCTTTCCAGAGAAAACCTATTGCATCAAGTCTTATGAGTTTTGCGCCTTTTTCAGCGTAAAAAAGAAGTATATCTATTATTTCCGATAAAACATCAGGATTTTTATAATTAAGGTCTATCTGGTCCTCACTGAAAGTTGTCCAGATTTTTTTATAGCCGTCAGATGTTTTGAACTCTGTGAGAAGACTATGAGTTCTGGGACGTACAACATTATTAAAACCGTCTGTGTTTTCAAGTTCTAAAAAATATTTTTCATAAATGCTGTTTCCTTTTAAATATTCCCTGAACCATGAAGATTTTTTTGATACATGGTTTATTACAGCATCAAACATTAATCTGTATTTTTCTGAAAGTGTTTCAATATCGTTCCAGTCTCCGTTGCCTTCAGCTACTTTTTTATAATCTATAACTGAGAAACCGTCATCGGAAGAATAAGGAAAAAAAGGAAGAATATGAATTGTATTTACAGAGTCTTTTAAATATTTTTCAGAGAAATCATTCAGTGTTTTCAGACCTTTTTCATTTTCACGGTATAAATTATCCGCATAAGTTATAAGTATTGAATCGTTGTTTGAGAGTTTATAAAAATTTTTTCTTTCTGTATTAATGAGATTTATTTTTTCTTTTACAGAGTTATAAATTTTATTATAATCTTCAGGGTAAATATATGAAAGAATTTCTTTTATTTCTTTTAGTTTATTTGATTGCACAGGTTAACAACTCCTATTTATCAAATTTTTTAGGTTTTATTACCTTACTTATATTTTCAAAATGTTTTTCAAGATTTCTTTTCTTAAGAAGAAGATTGTATATAAGATCAAAAATAAAAGTTTCACCTATTCTTGTTTCTTTAAATTCATTTTCATTCGGTGAATCCGCAACTGTGTACAGAACTTTTTCCGATACCGAAGAAAGAGGTGATCTTACACCTGATGTTATTGCTATTGTATAGGCACCGGCATTTTTTGCAACTTCAGTGGATTTAAAAACATCTCTTATAAAACCGGAATGACTTACTGCAATAACAGTATCTTCCGAAGTCAGATTAGCCCCCACAATAACCTGCATATGAGGATCAGAAAAAGCATTTGCGCTGTACCCCAGGGAATTTAGTTTTAGTGATATATCAAGAGCTACAGGATATGAACGGCCGACTGCCAGTATAATTATTTTTCTGCTTTTATCTATTCTGTCGGCAATCTCTTCTATGAGATTTTTATCAAGATTTTTATTTATAGTATCTATTATGAGTGAGATTTTTTTATGGTAACTTTCAAATATATCGTTATCCTGTGATATTTCAGCATCCGGATAACTGAGTTCTTTAACAAGATCTATTTTAAATTCCTGATAGCCTTCATAACCGATTTTCTTTACAAGTCTGTATACGGTAGTTTCACTTACACCGGACCAGTTTCCGAGTTCTGTTATGCTGTAGTGTATTGCGTCATCAGGTCTCTGAATTATATAATCTGCTGCTTTTTTTTCTGATTTTGTAAGAGATTTATATATTCCTTTTATCTTATTAATAACCATAAAGTCACCTTCTTAGTTTATTCTTTGACACCGCCGGCTGTCAGTCCGCCGACAAGATATTTTTCCATTGTCATAAATAATATTATAACAGGTATAGAAGTCATTACGGAAGCTGCCATCATTTTTGTCCATATTGCATGATCAGAATAAAAAATTTCATTCAGTCCAACAGGAAGTGTATAAAACTGTGGATATGGTCTTATAAATATTGATGCAAAAAGATATTCATTCCATCCGATCATGAAAGCGTATATAAAAACTGTTATTATTGCCGGAAGTGAGAGCGGAATAATAATTTTTGTTATAACTCCGAGACGTGAACTTCCGTCGATGATTGCAGCTTCTTCTATTGTTTCTGGTATTGTTCTGAAATAATTTCCGAGCATATAAAGTGAAACAGGAAGAGTCTGTACAAGATATATTACAAAAAGAGAAATGAGACCTTTTGAACCGCTTCCTGTCATGCCTATTTTTACAAATATCTGATAAAGCGGAACGGCGAGTATAGTTCCACCGAACAGATAAACAAGAAGAACAGATTTCTGAACGCCTCCTCTGCCGGGAAAATCAATTCTGCTGAAAGCATATGCTCCGAAAACAGATATTATTACGCTTACAAGCGAACTCAGTCCGGCTATAAGAAGACTGTTAAGAAAAAATCTCAGAAAAGGAAAAGCTTCCTTTTTCCTCTGGGAATAAATTCTCTCCAATACAGGTTTTTGCTGTTCTTCGGGTAAATCTTTTATAAGATCGAGTAATTGTTTTTCTTCATTTGAAAGTTCATCTCTTATAGATTCCTTAAGACCTAAAAGTTCCATATATGCGTTAACTGTAGGTCTTTTCGGTATTATTCCGGAATCAAAAGCATCAGAATCATATCTGAATGAAACTGAAAGCATCCAGGCAAAAGGATATACTACAAATATTACAAGGGAAAATATAGCAAAATAAAATAAAAATGTTTTTATAGGAGATTTTCTTTTTACCATTTTAGCACCTTCCTGACATAGTAGCCTATTATAACCATCATAAAAAGGAACAGAAGAGTTGCGATAGCGGCAGCTACACCCTGCTGAGGAACACCGGTAAATGCTTTTTCATAAATATATATTGGTAATGTATTTGCAAATTTTGACATAAGATATACTTCATCAAATTTATAAAAATTCCATATACCTCGTAAAAGTGCAACAGAACCTATAACAAAGTAAAGTTCCGGCAGAGTTATATGAAGAAATTTCTGCCATGAATTTGCTCCGTCAATTTCCGCAGCTTCATAATAATCCTCATTTATTGCCTGAAGTTTTGAAAGAATCATTAAATAAATAAAAGGAAAATTTCTCCATATATTGAATATAGATACCACTATAAAAGAATTATTCGGATCATTTATTATATCCATTCCTGAACTGAATCCGAACAAAGTAAGAAATTTTGTAAGAGGCCCGTCTATAGGAAGCAAAACATATTTCCATGAAAAAACTATTGCAATAAGAGGAGTTACATATGGAAGCAGAAGAAGTGCCCTTACAAGTGTACGTCCGAAAAATTTTTTATTCATAAGAAGTGCAACACCCAGACCGAGTAAAATACTTCCTATTACAGTGATGAGTGTAAATGCAACAGTTGTTCCGAAAGATCTCCAGAAAGTTGAGTCTTTAAGAATATTTATATAATTTGAAAGTCCTACAAATTTATTTTCTGAACCTATAGAAAGAGATACATCAAAAAAACTGAGATAAATATTATAAAACACCGGATAAAGTATAAGAACGGAAATAAGTATTACAGTCGGAGAAACAAGTTTCCAACCGAAAATAGCTTCTTTTTTCTTTAAAGGGGAATATCTATTTAAAAATGTCATTTTTTACCTCCTGTTTTTAAAAAATAAAAGGGGAAACCCCCTTTTATTTTCCTAAAACTCTTTTAGCTTCTGCCTGAGCCCATGCTGCTGTCTGCTGAGGAGTCCAGTCATTTGCAAACATATAATTTATGGCTTTACCTATGACGAAGTTTGAATCAAGTTTACTCATATCAGTAAGAACTTTACCTTCTATAAATTCAAATCTTTCAACTTCATCAAGAGCAGCTACTATTTCTGCAATTTTGGCTTTTCCGTATCTCTGGAGTATAGGATTGTCTAAGAATTCGTCACTTTCGGCAACACTGCTTCTTGTAGGATTCATTCCTCCCGGAGCCATATGAAGCCAGTAAACATAGTTTTTCGGAGACATTAAAAATTTTATAAATTTTTCGGCATCTGATTTATTTTTTGAATTACTGAGAACACCTATTCCTACCATCTGACCGTATGATGTAGGCCTTATGTTGATCATTTTATTTGCAAAACCTGTATTAACAACAAGATCAGCATCAAATTTATCTATTCTTGATTTCTGAACTTCTTCCACAGCTATATCATCCATTATATAAGTAGAGTAAAATGTCATAGCGGTTTCTCCTGAAAGATAACCTTTTAAAGCGTCAAGAACATCTGTATAACCTGGTTTTGAATATTTTCCGAGTTCTTTGTAGAATCTGAAAGCCTCAATCATTTCCTGTGAATCAAGAAGAAGATTTCCATCAGCATCCATAGGTCTTGCACCGTTAGCAAGAGCTATTTCTGTAAAAACCTGCTGAGTAAATGCATTTGCCTTTTTAGGAATAATAATTCCGTAAACACCGTTTGCAGGATCATTTAAAGCTTTTGCTGCGGTAAGAATATTATGCCAGCTGTAAGGAAAACCTAAATCTCTTCCTTCAAACCAGTCTTTTCTGTACCATAAACCCTGTACCCATGCATGAAAAGGTACTGCAAAAGATGAACCGGATGCATCGCTTAAAAGTCTTTTTGCTCCGGGATAAATATCGCCGAAACTGTTAACTATTTCTGTGTTTAAATTCTGATCCATAAAATTTTCCGAAGAAAGAAGAAGTAATGGTTCTATACCGGCTTCAAGAACATCCGGAAGAGTACCTGAGTTTTTTGCAACCGGAATCTGTGTCATAAGGTCATTTTCCTCAATAGGAACAACATTAACTTTTACACCTGTCTGAGCTTCGTAAATAGCAGCTAAAGCTTTTATTCTTGTCTGTCTGTTCGATTCTGTCTCTGTTGTCCAAAAAGTTATTTCTGCAATTGCAGAAACCGATAAAATAAATACCATCATTAAAACAAATAATTTTTTCACCTTAAAGCCCCCTTTTGCTGAAAATAATTTTTTTTATTTAAAAAATATTGAAAGTTTTCTTCAAAATTATAAAATATAAAAAAATATATTCAAAATATAATTTGATTATATTCTGACCGTTTATTTCAAAATATTGTTGAAAATCTGTGAAAATCTGTTATTTTTTTAAGTATGAATAAATTAACATTAAAATAAAAAGTTATTTTATACCTGAAAATAAGAAATTTTAGGTTCAAAAGGAAATTTTTTAAGTTCTACTGAATTAAAATTTCCGAATTTTTCAATGACTGCTTTTGTTTCTCCGGGCCACAATTTCATATTTATTTCGTCAAAAACAACAATTCCGCCTTTTACCACTCTCGGGTAAAGATATTCCAAAACTGTTTTTGTCGGTTCATAAAGGTCAAAATCAACAAATAAAAGTGCTATTGTAAGTTCAGGATTTTCTTTTATATATTTAGGTATTGTTTCCGTGGCATTTCCTTTAATCAGTTCAACCTTTTCGAAATTTCCGAGGAATCTGTTTTCATTATATATGTTTATAACATCTTTAAGTTCATCATAGGTATCATAAGATGGCTTCATTGAATTGATTTTAAGGTTTTTGTTTTTATATACGGAAAAATCATTTTCCGATATTTCCGGAAAACCTTCAAAGGTATCAAAACCTATTATTTTTCTGTACAGTGCATAAGGTTCGTTTATAGCCGATAATTTTGCCCAGGCCATAAGTCCTCCTCCATGATATACTCCGCATTCTATAATGTTTCCTTTAACATTTTCTATTTTTTTAAAGAGCTCATATCTTGCGAGAAATCTTGAAATATACTGTCTTGAGGTGTATTTTTCAAAATTATTAAAACGTTTTTCAAGTGTTGATGGATATTTTTTAAACAATTCTTCAAGTGTCATTTTTACACTCCTTTGTATATGGTATAATTTTAGTATTGCCGTGAAAGGGGGCTAATATTTTGAAAGTGAATTTGAAATCACTTTATAAAAAAGATGTTTCCGAAAGTCAGAATCCGGTTTATACCGGTGAAAATAAGAATATAAATACTTCTGTCTTTACTTTTAGCAGAGACAAAAATACTGCTTATATGGAAAACGGGTTTATAAAATATTCTGACGGAAATTTAAGATGGATAAATGCAGAAGGACTTAATAATTATGAAAAAATAACGGAAATATGTAATTATTATAATATAGATCAGATGACTACAGAAGATATATTTCATATAAATCAGAGAAATAAAATAGAGTTTCATGATAATTATATATATATGGTACTTAAACTTGTCAACAAAAAAGATATAGGATATGAATACGAACAGTTAAGTATTATTTTTACAGATAATACCATTATAACATTTAACGAGAGAGTTCAGGAATCATTAAGAGTACTCATGAAAAGACTTTATGATCAGAAAGTCATAACAGAGGGCAAAAAAAATGACTTTCTTCTTTACTATATTCTTGATGTTATTGTTGATAAATATTTTATCATAAGTAATGAAATAGTTGAAAAGGTAGAAATGCTTGATGATTCTATAAACATGGACCCCGATAAGGAGGATCTTATAAAAATAAAGGGACTCAAACAGGAAATACTTTATTTTAAGCGTAATATAAGTACACTTAAGGATACACTTTATTCTTCAAGAGCAGATCTTAATATATATATACAAAGTGAAAACAGGGAATATTACAGGGATCTCTACGATCATGTTTCACAGATTTCTGAAAATACGGAAATATTAAAAGATACTGTTTCTAATCTTACAGAAATATATTTTTCCGCAATAAGTTATAAAATGAATGAAATAATGAAGGTTCTTACTATAATTTCAACTATTTTTATACCGCTTTCTTTTCTTGCGGGTTTATACGGAATGAATTTCAGATATATGCCTGAACTTGAATGGCATATGGGAT
>Ga0116162_10003038_pt1 | contig 10211 bp, 7 predicted proteins | sample AD_UKC105_MetaG_FD_89875 | JGI IMG/M metagenome (GOLD analysis project Ga0116162, IMG submission 89875) | Active sludge microbial communities of municipal wastewater-treating anaerobic digesters from Hong Kong - AD_UKC105_MetaG | ecosystem: Engineered > Bioreactor > Anaerobic > Digestate... | reverse complement strand
TTGGTCGTATTGGATATTGTTGCTTAAATCCTTAAGTGTATCTGAAAGCCTGGTACGCACTTGTTCAATGCGTTCGGTTTCGAAAGGACTGACCATATCGCGCAATTTCAGAATGCTTTCAATTTGTGAAACAATGTCCTGTTCAAGTGCTGCCCCTTCCTGTACCCTGAATGCATCGAGCTTTTCAAGGGCACTTTTAATCATTTCGGCAATTTTACCCCATTCTTCTTCGTTGAGCTCTTCGTGTTCAATTTTAACGGCATCGGGCAAACGAATGATGGTTGGAATTGTCATTTGATCAACTTCGAACCCCAAATCGGTATAAACTGTTCTTAATTGTTTGAAATAGTTTTTAACTACCGGGGTGTTGATTTTAGCGTTGCTTTCTTCGCCTAAATTTTCGTAGTAAAGCACCATTTCAACTTTTCCCCTTATTATTTTTTCAGAAATAATCTTTCTGATTTCAATGTCTTTTGATTTATAAAGGTTGGGCAAACGGGTCGAAATATCGAGTTGTTTACTGTTGAGTGTTTTAATCTCAATGCTGATTTTTTTGTCGGAAAGCTCGCATTCGGCTTTTCCGTAGCCTGTCATCGATTTGATCATAAAATTAAATTTTGGCACTAAATTAGTTTTTTAGGCCGAAAAATTAGCGCATCGATCAAGTTAATGTGTACAAATCATCGAAATATAATTCACTACTTTATCCGATGGGTAAACAGTTCCTGAATGGCCACGTTTAAGAATATGCATTTGAGCATTTTGCGAACACAGTTTCGATAATTCGATAAGTGTCATTACCGGGCCAAAACCGCACATCGAAATGTTGTGGTCGTTAACTTTTTCTTCAATTAACATCGAATTCATTCTCAATATTTGATCAACAACAAGCTGGTCGAGTTCATATCCGCGGTTAGGAGTTTCGAAATGCGAAAAATCGGTCGAAGCAATTATAAAAACCTTTCGGCCTGCTTTTTGGGTCGCTTTTAATATTTTTTGTGCCAGCTTGAATGCTGAATTATAATTTTGTCGATTCATAGTTATCGGCACAATTTTAAAAGGATATTGGATAAAATATTGCAAAAAAGGTAAAATAACTTCACCTGAGTGTTCGTTGTCATGGGCAGCGTTATGGTATTCTATTTCAAGGTATTCCGATAGCTGAGTGTCAACTTCAACTTCGCCAAGCGGCGTTTCCCATTTTGTGGCAGTACTTAAATTAAAAATGTCGGTTGCCGCTCCGGTATGGTTGGGGTTAATTATGATGAAGGTATCGTAATGTTCGATACTTTCATTTATTACCTTAAATGCATGAACAGCTTGATAACCAGAATATATGTAGCCAGCATGAGGAACAATTGCACCACATAACCTATTTGTCGACAATGATGTATTGATTTTTGGCTTTTCACTTTCGAGTATATGTCCGATCAGTTCTTCGAGTTCATTTTTATTTTCAGGATAAAACCTTCCGGCACAAACAGGTTTGCGGGTATATGCTATGTTGTCAGATATTTTCGAATACATTTTCGTTACATTTTAAACAGTTTCCTAAATCATCGATTCCCTTTTTATTGATGTACGAATAAGTACGTTCAATTAACAGTGCGCCACAACTTGGGCAATAGCTGTTGGCATAAATCTCGGTAGCCATGTTGCCAATATAAACATGGTTAAGGTAATTTTTAGCTATATCGAATAGCGAGAAGAGCAGCTCAGCCGGAGTGGGGTATTGGTTAAGCTCGTAGCGCGGAAAATAACGGCTAAGATGAAGTACAGTGTTTGGGCCAATTTTTTTTGATATCCACTTGCACATCGCTTCAAATTGTTTTTCATCGTCGTTAATGGTTGGCAGTACAAGCATGGTAAGTTCAATGTGTTTTCCTTTTGCTTTTATTTGCTGAATGGTTTCGAGTACTGGTTTTAATGTGCCTTTCGTATACTTTTTATAAAAAGTGTCAGAAAAACCTTTGAGATCGATATTGAACGCGTCGATGAAATTCAAAAGCATTTCGAGCGGATCGGGATTGATGTATCCATTGCTCACCATTACGGTTTTAAGCTGATTCATTTTTGCCAGGCGCGAACATTCAATAACGTATTCAAAATTTATAACAGGTTCGTTATAAGTAAATGCAATGCCAATATTTTTTTGCGTTTTACTTGCTATTGTTATTAGCTCGGAAGGTGAAATGGTTTTAATAATTACCGGACTTCGGTTGTTGCATTGCGATATTGCATGGTTTTGACAAAATACGCAATGAAAATTGCACCCGGTTGTTCCAACTGAAAGTATTTGACTTCCGGGATAAAAATGGAACAAAGGTTTTTTTTCGATAGGGTCGGTATCGATTGCTGCTATTTTTGAAAAAACCTCACTCGATAGTATTCCGTTGCGGTTTCGCCTTGCATTACAGTTTCCAAATTTTCCCTCTTCGATAATGCAATTGCGCGGGCATAAAGTGCATTGAACTGCTTTGTTTTCTAATTTGTTGTAATAAGAGGCTTCGTACATGGTTAGGTGATTTTTATGCAAGTTATTGTTATTGCTGTTAAATTGCAAGACGAAAAATGAGCTAAAACCAATACAATTCGAAAAAAAACCTCATTTTTGACAACTGATGAAACACATTTTTGAAAATTTAAATAATAATAATTTTACCGAAAGCCAACTTGTTGAAATGTTGAATTCGGAAGGGAAGGATATGTCCGATTTATTCAACGAAGCCTTAAAGGTTAAGCTTGAAAATGTTGGCAACAAGGTTTATTTTAGGGGGCTGATCGAGTTTTCGAATGTATGTTCCAAAAATTGTTTTTATTGTGGTATTCGTAACGACAATCAGTATGTTGCCCGCTATAATTTAAGCGATGACTTGATTCTTAAAGCAGCCGATTTTGCTTATCGTAACAACTACGGCTCGTTGGTGTTGCAATCGGGCGAAATTAGTAACGCTGCATTTACAAAACGTATCAGTAACTTACTAATTGAAATAAAAAAGCTTAGCAAGGGCAAGCTGGGTATCACTTTATCGCTTGGCGAGCAGCCAGCCGATGTTTACAGGCGCTGGTTCGATGCGGGAGCTCATCGTTATTTGTTGCGGATTGAAACATCGTCGCCCGATCTGTATGCAAAAATCCATCCCGCCGACCATTCCTTCCAAAAACGTTTAGACTGTCTGTATCAATTAAAAGAAATAGGATACCAAACTGGCACCGGGGTCATGATAGGCCTTCCGTTTCAAACTATTGAAAACTTGGCTGCCGATTTACTTTTTATGCAACAATTCGATGTTGATATGGTAGGCATGGGACCTTACATTGAACACGACCAAACTCCTTTGTTTGCTCATTCTAAGTTGCTGTGGCCTATAGCAAAACGTTTCGAAATGGCTTTGAAAATGATTGCCGTTTTGCGTTTAATGATGAAAGATATCAATATTGCTGCTGCAACTGCACTGCAGGCCATTGATCCTTTAGGTCGTGAAAAAGCCGTTAAAGTAGGCGCCAACGTTATTATGCCCAATATTACTCCGGGGCAGTACAGGAATAATTATGCCTTGTACCAAAACAAACCTTGTGTCGATGAAGAACCAGAAGAATGCATGGGATGTTTGGATGCCAGGCTCGCCCTTACCGATAGCGAAATCGCTTATGGTCAGTGGGGCGATTCTCAGCATTTTTTTAATCGGGTAAAACCTTAATAATGAAATCGGCACATCGATCCGTTTTTGATGTGATTGATAATTTTTTGTTCAGTAAATTGCTATTTAGTGAAAATTATTAGCTTTGCATTTGCTCAATAGCCAAGTAACAAATGTATTCACCATTTATGGTTAACACTACAAAAGAAAAAGATTGGTTTAAGGCTATTTTTAATGAACACTACGAATTCATTAGAAACTACCTGTATTATCTGTCGGGCGATATGGAAATTGCCGAAGATTTGGTGCAGGATGTATTCATGAAGATTTGGGAGATTAGGGATAAAATTAACGACGAAACCTTAAAACCATTACTTTTCAGGATAGCCCGAAACATGTTTTATAATCTGCATAAAAAGAAGGTGCTCGATCATCGGTTTATCAATAACTCGGTTGTTGAAAATGATACCGATTCGCCTGAATTTTTATTGGAGATGAAAGAGTTTGACGCAAAATTACAAAAAGCTATAACCAATCTTCCTGAGCATTGCCGTACCATTTTCCTCATGAGCCGCATCGATGAATTGAAATACCACGAAATTGCAGAACGTTTGAAAATAAGTGTGAAAGCGGTTGAAAAACAGATAAGTAAGGCTCTTAAGCTTTTGCGCGAAAACATTGCTTATAAAATATAAAAATGCAGCGTTTCGATCAGGCATATATCGATAAAGTAGTTGGTAGTTATGGCGTTCCGTCAAAACTATCAACCAATGATGCATGGGAGAAACTTCAAAAACGTATCGACGAAAAGCCGGCTTACAAATCGCCAAAAGTTGTAAGGATAAATTTTTGGCTTGGAACAGTTGCTGCATCGCTTGTATTTTTGTTCGTTTTGTACATGGGAATGTTTAAAATTGGTCGTTTCTCGCCCGAAATTAAAACAGCTACCCTACAAAACGAAAAAGTTTATTTGCCCGATAGTTCGATGCTTGTTGTAAATTCAAACTCTTGCGCCAAATACCACTATAACAAATTTACCGGTAACCGTAATATCCAAATCAATGGCGAAGTTTTTTTCGATGTTCGTAAAGGAAAATCGTTTAGTGTTGATTTTAAAGGCGGAAATGTTAGTGTTTTGGGCACGAAATTCAATGTTGTTGCTTATTCGCCAAACTACCTTCATTTAGAATGTTACGAGGGAAGTGTTGTTTTTAAACGAAACCGTAACGAGTATATTTTAAAGGCAGGTGAAGGGATGATTGCTTTTAACGATTCCGTATCCGAAATTTATACATTAGATAAAACTTCGTTCTACGATAAGTTAAACGGTATTTATTACTGGGACAAAATTAGCTTAGGCGAACTGGCAAACTTTATTGAAATGCGCTTTAATTATCGGGTCGATATCGACAATTCAATTGCTCAACGAAATTTTTCGGGTAAAATAGATTTGGCCGATTTGAACAATGGCTTAAACATTGTATCTTATGCCATGGATTTAATTTATACAGTTAACCACGAAGAAAATATCATTACTTTCAATGCCAAAAAAAGCGGTAGTCATATCTAAAATACTAATTGCCGTACTTTTGTTTGTTGGTTTGCCGGGCTTTGCACAAAAAAAAGTAACGGTTCAGGCCAACAATCTTGCATTAAGTGCTATTCTCAATCAGGTTTCGGTAAATTATCAGGTTCGTTTTGCATTTGACGACGACCTGCTCTCGCAAATCGAAACTTCGGTAAACGTTACCAATATTGAGCTCGAAACATTTATAAAAGATATTTGCACTTCGTTTGGGTTGAATTTCAGGCTTATTGCCGGTACTTATGTGTTGTTTGTCGATAACGAAGCTAAAATGGCCGAAGCAATAACTGCTACTGCAATAAAAAAGGAACAAGCTGTTGATACAATTGCAAATATTCGGCCCCAGGTGCGTGAATACACCCTAAAGGGTTTGGTAATTAACAGTAAAACACGCGAAAAAATCAATTATTGTTCTGTAATGATTAATGGAACAGAAACGTCCATTACCAACGAAATGGGTTTTTTTTCAAAAACTTTTGAAGGAGATAATAATATTGATTTATCGATAAAACACATTGGTTACGAGGCTTTTGATACAAGCTTTGTGCTAAGTAGTTCGGCCATGGTCGAAATTAAACTCGACCCCTTACCTCGCTTGGTGCCCATGAATGCAATGGGCTTAATGCGCATCAACTTTTTTGTTGAAATGAGCGAAGCCCCCGAAATGGTAGCTTTTAATCCTTCGTCGACCTTGCAAATGCCAAGTGTTGAATCGAACGATTTAATCAATGCACTTATTACTATTCCCGGTATCAATTATCTGAAGGGTGTCGATACAGGGTTATCCATTAGGGGTGGGGCACCGTCTGATAATTTGGTTTTGATTGACGGCATTCCCATGGTCGAATCGAACCATTTGATGGGGAATTTGAGTGTTTTAAATGCCAAATATATACAACAAGCATTTGTGTCGAGGGGTGGGTTTGGTGCCGAATATGGTGGTCGCACATCGGGAATTGTTGATTTAACTGGCAAAGCAGGCAGCAGCGAGCGAGCCGAAATTGATTTTACTGCCAACCAATTGCATACAAACATTTATGTAGGGATGCCAATTAACGACAAGGCTTCGTTGTCAGGGTCTTTTAAAAAATCGTTTGCCGATGTTTGGTCAAATTATTTAACAAGAAATTTTGCGCTTGAAAACAAAAACTATCTTGTCGATAATCAATTTCGAAATGAAGCTTATGTCGATTTTACTGATGTGAATTATTCCGATATCAATTTGAAGTTGAGCATTCGTCCAAATAAAAGAGTTGAAAGCAGTTTTAATTTATTCAATAGTTTTAACAACGAACAGCGCGATTATCGTTTCGATATGCCCGGCAGTTATTACCAATTTAACCAAACTAATAGTAAAACTTTGGGATTTAGCTATAACTTAAAAAATCAGTCGCGAAATGGTTGGCTGAACGCTTTCTCGGTGGCTTTCAACAATTATAAAAGTAATTCGGTGTCGGAATATGGAAAAAGCGCCGATATAATTACCCAACCTGTAAAACCATTTTTTGATGCCGACGAGATTCATATTAGGAGCGTTTTATCGTATTGGAAGTCCGAATTGCACAATAAGTATATCAAGCACAAGTATGGAGCCGAGTACAATTACAATTATTTGAACTATTTGTACGAAGATCATGAAATTAAAGTGTTAGGCGCTAACAACTATAACGATTCGATTAGTACTAAAAGACAGATTGGTACATTAAGTGCATATTATCAGGCTGATTTATTGCCTTTGAAGTGGTTACAGCTAAGAGCTGGATTAAGGGCCTTGTACAATATAAATAATGGTAAATTTAGCGTACAACCTCGATATGGTATTGAAATTATGCCGCTTCAAAAACTGAAAGTTTATTATTCTTCGGGACGGTATTTACAGCACATGTATTTAACTTATCGCATCGATTCCTATCACAACCCTTCGCCAATATGGTACATCCCCGACAAGGATAAACAATACCTCGATGCATTTCATCATATTGCCGGAGTTCGTTACGAATCGCCTAAACTAATGTTGAATATTGAAGCGTACAGCAAACAAAATAATGGAAAAGTATTTTATTTGGGACAAAAAAATACCGATCACATCATTGATGTTGTTCAATACAATGAGCTAGTTGGGCAAGAACTCAATTATGGTTTTGATTTCTTTTTTCAGTACAAATCGAAATTTCTGAAACATTTGCTTTCTTATTCACTTTCGCAATCGCTCGAACAAATCGAAGGAGTTAATCAGTCAACTTATTTTAATTCGTTCGAACATCAGTTACATCGTTTTAGGTTAACCGAAATTGCAACTTACAGAGGCTGGACAGCATCGGCAAACTGGTATTTTTCAAGTGGAATGAATTATTTGTTGAACTCATCAACAGTTGACAATTTGAGCTTCGGAGTATTGCCCGATTTTATGCAGCTTGATGTATCGCTGGTTAAACAAATCGATTTTAGGTATTTTTATGCCGATATTGGCATAACTGTACTAAATGTGCTCAACAAACAAAACGAGCTTTCGCGAAAAAATATAATAATTCCTGAAGGGATGCAACAGCACCACATGCAAATAGCGACTACTGCCAGCGCTTTTTCGCCATTGTTTTATATAAACTTGCGTTACGAGTAAAATAATATGGTATTTACCATTCTGTCTTTCAGTTTGTTGTGAGATGATGAAAAAAAAATTAAAAAAAAGGGTAGGGTGTTAATCTATATTTTTGTAATAATGTCGAGTAATTTACAGTAGGGTTATGTTCAGGCATCCAAATTTTAAACATATTAACGGAACAAAGAACGATTTTTCTTTGGAAAAGAGAATCGATCAATCAATTCGGTACTTTCAAGTTCCCGCTATGAAGGCGAAGGAGGATGTCCTGAACACTTTGTTCGATAAAATAAATGCTAAAGAACAATTCATACCCAAGCGTAACAATGTTGTCCGATTTTATTATTCGGCTGCTTCAGTTGCAGCTGCAATTCTGGTAGTATTTTCGCTTTATTTTTTCTTTTCATTCGAAACAATAAAAGGTGTGCAAAATGCTTCGAATGTTTATTATTTACCCGATAATTCGAGGGTTATACTTACCGAAGGAGCGCAATTGAAGTATTCTAAACTATTTTACAACAGGCAAGTACGGCTCAAGGGTGAAGCTTATTTCGAAGCCGAACATCAAGATGAAAACGCTTTTTATGTAAAAACTGCGAATGGTGGCGTTTTGGTATTGGGTACACGTTTCAGTGTGGCCGATTTGAACCACAATTTAATTGTACAATGTTACCAAGGTACAGTTGGTGTCGATTATGGAACTGAAAAAATAAGGATTACAGAAGGCATGTTGTTTAAAGGTGCCAATAATCAGGTAAATGTAATCGAAAACAATTTTAAAGGTTATCCAAATTATGCGATGTTCAATTTTTCGTGCCAAAATAAAAAGCTGAATGAAATATGGCCTGTTGTTGAAGAATATTTTGGTTTAAAAATAAATGATCATTCTGATCTTAATAAATCGTTTACAGGTTCAATAAATACAGGAAATGCTCACGAAGTAATTGATATAATTTGCACTTCGATGGAACTTGATTTTTCGTTTGGCGAAAATAAAGAGGTTTATATTGAAAGACGATAAAATATTTGATTTATAAAATATTCGAAACCACTGGTAATCCCTGTGGTTTTTTTATGTCCTTTTTTTTCTTTTGAAGAAGGCAATGGAAAAAGAGATTATACCATTTCCCATTTTTGAGTAGCTAAAATTTATGCTTGAAAATTATAAATCCACCCCAATGTTGAATTGATCCAATCCTTAGGATCATTTAAATATTCGGGTGGATAAATTGTAATTTTTACTTGATTAACACTAACAGGGAGAATAAAGCAACGAAACAATGTTCAGCGATAGCTAATTCGCGAATAATATTGACGGATATTGTTTACAAGATTAAAAGCTGTTTCTGAAATATATAACAAATCAATTGCACAAGCCCTTAATTATTTAAGTGTTTAAGGAATATAAACTTTTATAATCGTCAAATTTGGAAAGCTAAAGATGGATTAAATTAAGTTAGTAGGGGAGACAACAAATTTCAGAGATCAATTTAAAAAGCATAGGGAAAATTATTCCGAAGGAATTAAACAACAATAGCCCCGGGTCTTAACCCGGTGGACGATGGAATTGAATACCTAAAAAGAACCCCGATTAGGGGTTCAATCATATCATTTCGAGAGGAATTTATTGAACTTTTAAACGAACATGGAATTGAATTTGATGAACGGTATTTGATTTAAATATGTTTAAATAGTTGAACCCTGTTCAGGGTTCATTTGTCAGCTAATTCACATTGTTTCCGTCCCGCTTTTTTGCGGGACGGCTATTGTTGTTTAACCCTTCGGGTATTCATTTCTGATTGTTAAAATTCTAATCATATCAATTTATTTTAATTCCCCAGACTTTTTAATTTGATTCATTAATATTCTTGTATTCGTGGCAATTAGATATCATTATCTTTTGCGTTTATTCCCGATATGTGTTAGGAGAAAAAAAAATCATTTATCCACCCCAATGTTGAATTGATCCGAATTGATCCCCAAGGGTTGTAAAATATATTAATTAAAAAAGGGTTGCTCTACTATGTAGTAACAACCCTTTTTGAGCCGAATCTCAGATTCGAACTGAGGACCCCGAGATTACAAATCACGTGCTCTGGCCAACTGAGCTAATCCGGCAACATTTAAAAAACGTGAGCGGGAGACGGGATTCAAACCCGCGACCCTTAGCTTGGAAGGCTAATGCTCTATCGACTGAGCTACTCCCGCTTAAATTAATTCCAAAACCCAAAATTCCAAACCTTTAGATTTTAAATATTGAAATTTGGTCTTTAAAATTTGTGGGAAGAGCAGGATTCGAACCTACGAAGGCTGAGCCAACAGATTTACAGTCTGCCCCGTTTGACCGCTTCGGTATCTTCCCATTAATTTTTCAATATTTATTAAG
>Ga0116162_10003035_pt1 | contig 10213 bp, 7 predicted proteins | sample AD_UKC105_MetaG_FD_89875 | JGI IMG/M metagenome (GOLD analysis project Ga0116162, IMG submission 89875) | Active sludge microbial communities of municipal wastewater-treating anaerobic digesters from Hong Kong - AD_UKC105_MetaG | ecosystem: Engineered > Bioreactor > Anaerobic > Digestate... | reverse complement strand
CAATGGAGCCATCTCAGTTCCAATACGTACAAAGACTTTATCCAATGCATTCTCATTCAAAGTGTACTTAGGATCAGCCTGAAGCATCACACGATATACCTTTGTAAATTTATTGATATTGGAGATGTACTGACCACCAAAGTAACCAGACATTGTGCTAAGTACAGTCGAAGGAGATACTCCACGACGCTTACACAACGGAACATCCACATCAACTAAATATTGTGGATAGTTTACATTAAAGGTAGAATACGCACGAGCTACTTCTGGAAGCATATTCGCTTTCATGATAAATGGCAACATGGTATTATAGAACTCTTCTGGAGATACCCCTTGTTTATCTTGAAGGTGAATTTCCATCATGTTACCCATACCATATCCAGGAATTTGACCAGGAGCAAAGGCAAAAATTTGCGCATCCTTGATATCCATAGTACGACCATAAACTTGTCCCATAATGGCATTTAACTGAGTACCTGCGTCGTCACGTTTCTTCCAATCTTCAAGACGTACGATCAACATACCTCCTGATTGAGTTTGACCACCCATCAAGCTATAACCAGCCACGGCCATCGTATGCTTCACTCCAGGAATAGCCATAACACGCTGTTCAACTTTACGCAATACTTCTTGTGTCTTTTCTACTGTTTGTCCAGGAGCCATTGTTGTATTCACAAAGAATACACCATTGTCTTCATCTGGCACAAGACCTGTAGGTGTTGTATTCATAAAATACACCAATAAACCAACAGCAAATGCTAGAGCAGTCCACACGATCCATGCACGTTTCACAAAGAATAAAACGCCATTTTTATACTTATCTAACAACGCGTTAAAAGAAGCATTATACGCTTTACGCATGCGATCAGAGAATGTCACCTTACCACCTGGTCGAGAGGTTGGCACTGGCTTCAACATCAAAGCACATAGAGTAGGAGAAAGTGTCAAGGCATTTACTGTAGAAATCGCTACGGCAACCGCCATCGTAATACCAAACTGTTGGTAGAACACCCCAGATGTACCAGGCATAAACGATACAGGAATAAACACAGCCATAAACACAATAGATGTTGTGATAATCGCTTGTGTCAATCCTCCCATTGCATCAACTGCTGCTTTATATGGAGACTTGTACCCAATATCAAAACGTGCTTGCACAGCTTCTACCACTACAATGGCATCATCCACCACTGTACCAATCACCAGCACGAGGGCAAAAAGCGTCAGCAAGTTCAGTGTCATACCAAACAACGCTATAAATGCGAAGGTACCAATTAGGGATACAATAATTGAAATGGTTGGCACCATTGTGGCACGAATATCTTGTACAAAGAAGTAGATAACCAAGACTACCAAAATAATGGCAATAATCAAGGTTTCAACAACCGTATGGATAGATGCATACAAGAAGTCATTAGTTGTCATCATAGTGATGACTTCCATATCATCTGGCATATCTTGTTTTAAGTCTTTCAACAAAGAAGCAATATTTTCATTGACTTCTGTCGCGTTAGAACCTGGCATTTGATAGACCACAGTACCCACGGCATTTTTCATATCCATATTACTATGGAATGCATAAGATTCTTTTCCAAGTTCAATATCTGCTACATCTTTTAGGCGAAGTATCTCTCCAGATGGCGCAGCAGAGATGACCATATTCTTAAACTGTTCCACAGTTTCTTTACGACCATTGTATTTCATCACATACATATAGTCGTTATCACTATTATCACCTAAGCTACCTGTAGCGAACTCTGAGTTTTGTTCTTGAATAACACTAGTTACATCACTAGGCATCAAATGATACTGCTTCATGACATCTGGCTTCAACCATATACGCATAGAATAACGTGCGCCATATGTCATTACTTGCCCAACTCCACTGACACGAAGCAAAGCAGGCTTTACAACAATATCAGAATAGTTACTCAAGAAACCTTCATCGTATGTACCATTAGGACTGGCCAACATAAAAATGGTTAGCATGGTATTCTGACGCTTAGCTGTTGTCACACCAATTTGGTTTACTTCAGATGGTAGAGTACCTGTGGCCTGCGTAACACGGTTCTGCACAAACACAGAAGCCATATCAGGATTTGTACCTTGCTTAAAATACACCGAAATTGTTGCCGTACCTGAGTTGGTTGCTGTTGATGTCATATAAATCATATCATCAACACCATTGATAGACTCCTCAAGCGGAGCAACCACACTTTTCATGATGGTTTCGGCATTAGCTCCTGGATAGGAAGCTGTCACCGTTATGGTTGGGGGAGCAATATCTGGATATGTTTCGACTGGGAGCACATTCAGCCCAATCAATCCAAATATTACCACAAAGATAGACAGCACAATAGAGAGTACTGGTCTATCAATGAAAACTTTTATATTCATAATTTAATGGATTCGTTTAATAACCTAGAGAATTAATGCCCCATACCTTGAGGACCTTGTTGTTGCGCACCTGGTTTAGCCTCTACGATTTGTGTTCCAGGACGAATCAAGGCAACACCTGATGACACAATCTTATCACCAGCCTTTAAACCTGACAACACAACATATGTCTTACCATCATCATAAGGAGATAGAGTCACCATCTTAGATTGTGCTTTACCATCAGCATACGCATAAACAAAAGCCTTATCCTGTACACGGAATACAGAAGACTGAGGAATAACAATCGCGTTGTGGTAAACTTCTGGCATCATCACTTGTGCACTACCACCTGATGTCAACAAACGTTCTGGGTTTGTAAAGACAGCACGCAATTGTACTTGACCACTTGTAGCATCTACAATACCTGAAATAGATTCAATCTTACCTTTATGTTGATAGATAGAGCCATCACACAACTTAAGATCTACACTAGGCATGTTGACCAATGCTGAATCTAGACTACCAAATTGACGGACCATTTTCAAAACTTGAGGTTCAGCCATGGCAAAATACACATACATTTCTGAATTATCAGATACTACAGTCAATGGCTTTTGAATAGCTGAAGACACTAGAGCACCTACTCGATAATTAATAGTTGAGATAACACCATTAGCTGGACTTTTCACAACTGTATAAGACAAATTATTATCAGCATTGACTAAAGAAGCCTCTGCTTGTGCAAGAGTTGCTTTAGTAGTTAGATAACTATTTTCGGCAGTCATCAAAGTTGTTTTTGACACAACCCCTTTATCAAATAAGGCCTTGTTGTTATTGAATGTCAACTCGGCAGTAGCAACTTGTGCTTTAGCTGAAGCTACATTAGCTTTGGCTGTACGTAAAGCAGCCTGATAAGGTACTTGGTCAATAACAAATAGTGGCTGACCTTTCTTTACTTTTGCGCCTTCTTCCACGCACACTTTAACGATTTGTCCCGCAACTTGAGGAAGGATATTAATATCCTGTTTACCTTCCACACTAGCTGGGAATGCATTAATCAACGTTTTTTCTGTCTCCTGAACAACTTGCATTGGGTAAGCAGCTGGACCGTGTGATCCCGCCATCCCTTGTGACTTTTTACCACATGAGACCAACAAAAAGCTGAACGCTAGGAGAGCGGTTCCTAAAGAATAAACAATCTTCTTCATTCTGTTTTCTGTAATTAAGTTATTATTTAATTTAGAATTATATATACAAATAACATATTGAATGTTTGCCTACGCCATAATATAAAAAAATAGCGCCATTTTTGATGGCAACTCACATCTTATAGACAAACTGTGTGCAAAAGTAAGAACTTTTCCTGCATAAACCTGCACAAAACCTCGCCTATATTGTTCAATATGGGATATTCTCTTTGAAGTTGACTTTTTTCGTATATCTTTGTAGCACATTTAGCTTATTGGTCAATATAAGAGAACAATTAGCTGCACGAATATACTTATCAAAATGGACAAAAAAAGAACATCACCTTTTCAGCTTGATGCCAATGAAGATTTTTCAGTTGGCTACACAAACTTAAGCGACTTTGCCGAACGCGAACAACGTATTTCTGACCCTGTCCTCCTATATTGCACAAAGGGGAATGCGATCATTATTAATAATTTAGAAGTCTATGAACTACATCCATTCTGGGGACACATCATTATGCCAGACAGATTATTACGATTAAAAAGTTGCAGTCCAGACTTCGAAATTAAATACATCACTTTCTCTATCACATTATTTAAAGAGGTGAGTCTCAGAATAAAGCCATCATTCTTCCCCATCATAGCCAATATGCCTCCAGAAGAAATGAAGACAGAAGAAGAACGTATGTACTTCACTAACCTTATGACTGAGTTCAAATATCTTTACGATAGAAGAGACCATCCCTTCAGATTACAAATTTTGACCAATACGCTGCAAAATATCTTTTATGACATCGCTTATCATTTAGAAAGAATGGGAGGCGAAACATTAAAAGCGACCAACGAAGCTGTCAGTCAAAAGCATATTATTTCGAAGTTCATCATGTTGATAAGAGAGCATTTTAGGACACACAGAGATGTCAAATTCTATGCAAGTAAATTGTGCATTACACCCAGATATCTATCAGCAGTCACACAATCTTCTATACAAATTTCACCCAAACAACTAATCGACCAACATACAATATTAGAGATTAAAGTCGCTTTACAAAACGAACTCATCCCTATTCAAAATTTGGCCAGTGAAATGAACTTTCCTGATCAATCTTCTTTCGGTAGATATTTTAAGCATCATACAGGCATGTCGCCTACTCATTATAGAAATAGTCGATAATTTGTTTGCATGGCTAATAAATAAGGCCTATATTTGATGTGAATTCATTAAATATAGGACAAATATGAAGATAACTCTCGTTCGCCACACAGCGGTAGACATACCCGAGGGTGTATTTTATGGACATACTGATGTACCACTAAAAGATACTTTCACAGCAGAAGCTGAAGTCACCATGTCGCACATACCCAATATAGAATATGACGCAGTGTACACAAGCCCATTAAGCCGTGCTAAAAAGCTAGCCGTCTACTGCGGATATCCAGATGCTATTGAAGAAAAGCGTATTCAAGAGATCAATTTTGGTGAATGGGAAATGAAAGGATTTGGCGACATTGACGATCCTTATTTTCAAGAGTGGTTTTTAGACACCTTACATAAAGCACCACCACACGGAGAAAGTTTTATGAATTTATACGAACGTGTCGTCGAATTTTTAGAAGAACTACAAGCAAAAGAAGATCTAGATAATGTTTTAATTTTTGCTCACGGTGGCGTGCTTATCTCTGCACAAGTCTTTGCAGGAACAGTCGCTATGGATGATGCATTCAGTGTACTTCCACCATACGGAGGCGTTATTGAAGTAGATATTATATAAAGTATCATCTGCATTCAATCTATCACAGTATTTTATGATCACACATACAAAGGGAGTTTTTATATATAAAAGCTCCCTTATATTTCGTTTTTACATCACTATCCTTTATCTTTGTATAATACAATATAGTGAGCTATTGAAATCTTTTTAGATTTTCCATCCTATTCTCATGTATTTCTTAGAACATAAAACATAAGACTATGAGGTACAAACTTCTTATCCTCCACGCAGAGGAAACACTTTTGCAAGCCGATGGCAGCATCGCACAAGCCGATGTAGATGCCCTTCTTGATCTACAAGAAAGAGGTACACGCTTAGCCATTATCACAGATCACTCGATCCAAACTTCCGAAGCCAGATTGGCTCCTTTACAATTAATCAAACACGAAGGGTTTGTGCTCCGTCGTAACCCGCAGGTTATGGCCAGTCAAAAAAGTCGTACACCAGCCGAAATCTTGATTTACGATATCAGCACCTTGCTTCAACAACTGATGATAAAACGCAGTGAGGCCGTTGCTATCGGTGCGAGTAGAGATAGCGTTCCCATGATGGAATTTGTCGGTTTAGGGGTAGCTATGGCCGATTCGGAAGAAGCAGTCAAAGCATGTGCCGATTATGTAACCACCTCACTGGCTAGTTCTGGTGTAGCCCATTTAATAAAGAAGCACATGACCGAAGACCTATTCAATGCACAATCTCTTCAAGAAATTGATGAGGAATGTAAGCATTCTTTAATAGGCAACCTCGGTATAAAAATGACTTATATTGACGAAAAGCAGGTTGAAGCAACCATGCCTATTGACGAAAGGACCTGTCAACCATGGGGAGTACTTCACGGAGGTGCATCTCTTGCCTTTGCAGAAACAATCGCTGGTATAGGTAGCCGATTGCACTGTAAGGGAGGCGAAATTGCTGTAGGTATGCAGGTCAGCGGCAATCACGTATCATCAGCCCTGCTAGGAGATACGGTCACTGGACGTGCTACGATTATTCACCAAGGACGTTCTAGTCATGTATGGAATGTGGACATCATCACGCAAGCAGGCAAACTCGTCTCTTCTGTTCGTGTGATCAATAGTATCTTAAAGAAGCGATAAGTCGACATAGATATATGAATATAGATTTCAACAAGCTTTGGAAAGACAACAAAAGTTTTGCTGCATGGCGTGCTCCTCAAAGCAAAGACATCCAGTATATTGTTGCCAATCAGGTGATTTCCCTACATAACATGGCGGAACTCCACAACCAACAAGGCTTTGTACTTACTCCATTTGTCCTGCGCCAAGACCTTCCTATAGTCTTAGTGCAGGGCGATGTATATACGACCCCTCAAACAGTCATCGCTTCATATCAAAACGACTATCAACTATTTGAAGACACCAATATGGACGAATCATATGCCATACATTTCGGCCATATGATGGATCAACTACAAGCTGGTGCTCTGGATAAAGTGGTACTCGCTCGCAAAGAATCTCATGCACTTCCTGTACGAGATACAGATACACCCAGCGGTCATGCTTCACAGAACTCCCATCGCCATCCGATAGACATTACCCGTAGTTTTCTGGCAGCAGCCAACAGCTATCCCAATTCTTTTATCTATCTCGTGTACACGCCACAGACGGGACTTTGGATGGGCTGCACACCAGAGATATTGTTATCTGGAACGAACCATCAATACAGCACCATCTCCCTTGCAGGAACGCAAAGTCTTCCTATAGGTGACGATGCAGGTGCTTGGAACGAAATGCGTTTAGAAGCCCATTGGGACAAAAAGAATATTCACGAACAAGCACTCGTGACCACCTATATCCGTGAGCGTCTACAAATGTATGCCACCGATATATGTACCAAAGGTCCTTATACCTCACGAGCTGGGCAGTTGGCTCATCTAAAAACGACATTTAGTTTTAAACTTGATTCCAACGAACAACTATCCAATTTACTCAATGCTCTACACCCTACTCCAGCCGTATGTGGATATCCACAAGCGGAAGCTATGCAGTGTATTGCGGCACATGAGCAACTGGATAGAAAATACTATTCGGGATTTATTGGGTATACCGATGGACGAGGAAGTTGCGATTTTTTCGTCAACCTACGTTGTATGGAAATCGAACAAGACACGGCACATTTTTATGCCGGAGGCGGATTGCTCCCCTCCTCTCATGTAGAGAAAGAATATCAAGAGACAGTGATCAAAATGCAGACTATAAAAAAGATTATTTATGTATAGTACTAAACCACACATTCTCGAACTTGTAGCCCTACTCAAAGCACATCAAATAAGTCAAATAGTGGTGTGCCCAGGTAGTCGCAACATTCCTATTGTAGGCAGTATCATAGCTGATAAATATTTTGCATCGCACCAAGTTACCGACGAAAGAAGTGCGGCGTTTGTAGCCTTAGGTCTTGCTTTAAAAACAGGGCGCACTACAGCTGTTGTCTGCACCAGCGGAAGCGCTGTACTCAACATGCACCCAGCCGTTGCAGAAGCATACTATCAAAAGGTGCCCTTATTGGTCATTTCAGCCGATAGACCAGAAGGATGGATAGGACAGCAAGATGGCCAGACTCTCCCTCAAAAAGGCGTGTTTCAATCGCTGAGCAAGTGCAGTGTACAACTCGACGAACACGATATATGGCTCACCAATCGTCTCGTCAACGAGGCCATCCTTGCGACAACGCATCAAGGTAAAGGACCTGCACATATCAATGTGCCCATATCCGAGCCATTCTTTGATATGACCGCCGATAGACTTCCTAAAGTACGTGTTATTCATCGTTATCACGGTATGAATGAGTATAACGAACCGTATACACATCTGATCGAAGAACTAAACAAAGCGCAGAAACGTTTGGTCGTAGTGGGACAAATGAACTCAATCTATGATTACCAAAGTACTGTCAACAAACTCATACATAAACATTTTGCGTGGGTACAAGAACATATAGGTAATGGTACTATCCCTGGCAAATCTATCCGCAATATAGATATTCTTCTCGCTCAAATGAACGACGAAGAGAAGCACAAATTATCTCCCGATCTGTTGATCACTTGGGGCGGCTGTGTTATCTCCAAACGCACTAAACAATGGTTGCGTAGCTTCCCTCCCAAGGCACACTGGCATATTTCTGCCGATGGTGCACTGATTGATACTTTCCAATGTGCCACAACACTTATCCAAATGGATCCGATGGAATTTGTGGAACGTATCGCTCCTCGTTTGGCGGGCAAAGTACCGACTTACCCTCAGGAATGGATCAAAGTTCGTCAGTCATATACTATGCCTGCACTTGATTATAGTGCCCCTATGGTGGTGGGAGAATTCATGCGAGTACTCCCAGAAGGTCATCCACTACACTTGGCCAATAGCAATAGCATCCGCTATGCCCAATTATACGACCTACCGAAATATACAGAGGTGTATGCCAATCGTGGGGTCAACGGCATTGAAGGGTCCCTATCTACAGCCTTAGGATTTGCTGCACTAGATGAACGCCCAGTTTACCTGATTATAGGCGATTTGAGTTTCTTCTATGACATGACTGCTCTAAACATATCACCTCTGCCTAAGAACTTACGCATTTTGCTACTCAATAATCACGAAGGACAAATTTTCCGTGGTTTACCTGGATTGCACTTGCCCGATAAAGCCCGTGAAGCCGTACAAGGCACACACAATATAGATGCACGAAGTTGGGCGATGGCACGCGGTCTACACTATTTCGGTGTACAAGATACAGAAAGCCTGCATTTTGCTCTTCCAGAGTTTACAGCCCCAGAAGCACAAAAAGGAGCAATGCTTATGGAGGTCTTCACTGATGCCAGTGTCGATCAAGCACAACTAGATAAGATATTCAAGAAATAAACTGTATAAACAATTAAAATATAAAGATATGGCAACAAGAGAATGGACAACTATCCGTGAATACGAAGATATCCTATTCGATTACTACAATGGAATCGGACGTATCACTATCAACCGCGAGCGCTACCGCAACGCCTTCACCCCAACGACCACTGCTGAAATGAGCGATGCACTACGCATCTGTCGTGAAGAACAAGATATCAACGTGGTAGTGATCACAGGTGCTGGCGATAAAGCTTCCTGCGCAGGTGGTGACCAAAACGTAAAAGGTCATGGCGGATATATTGATAAAGACGGTGTGGCTCGTTTAAGCGTACTAGATGTACAAAAACAAATACGCAGCATCCCTAAACCAGTCATTGCAGCCGTCAACGGTTTCGCTATTGGTGGTGGACACGTACTACACGTTGTATGCGACTTGAGTATTGCTTCGGACAACGCACGCTTTGGACAAACAGGACCACGTGTAGGGAGCTTTGACGCTGGATTTGGTTCTAGTTATTTGGCACGTGTCGTTGGTCAGAAGAAAGCTCGTGAAATCTGGTTCCTTTGCCGCCAATATGATGCACAACAAGCTTTAGAGATGGGACTAGTCAACACGGTCGTACCATTAGAAAAGCTAGAAGACGAGTATGTACAATGGGCCGAAGAAATGCAATTGCATAGTCCTATCGCACTGCGTATGATTAAAGCTGGATTGAATGCCGAATTAGATGGACAAGCTGGTATTCAAGAATTGGCTGGCGATGCAACCATGCTGTACTATATGACCGAAGAAGCACAAGAAGGTAAAAATGCCTTTCTTGAAAAGCGTAAGCCCAACTTCAAACAATACCCAAAATTTCCATAATGACTGACTATCAGTACAAAATAGAGCCATACATCTTGCACTTCAAGCAGCCCGCAGGTACTTCGCGTGGCATCTATACTGAACGCAAGATATGGCTACTTTCACTCTGGAAGACCGATGCACCTGAACGCATCGGTCTTGGAGAGT
>Ga0116162_10003033_pt1 | contig 10217 bp, 9 predicted proteins | sample AD_UKC105_MetaG_FD_89875 | JGI IMG/M metagenome (GOLD analysis project Ga0116162, IMG submission 89875) | Active sludge microbial communities of municipal wastewater-treating anaerobic digesters from Hong Kong - AD_UKC105_MetaG | ecosystem: Engineered > Bioreactor > Anaerobic > Digestate... | reverse complement strand
CGAGGATTTTTTTAATCTCTTGCTTATTGGTACCGAGTCCGCCGGTAGTAATGAGAATTTTAAGAGGTCGCTCATTTGTCCAGGGTTTTTTTGACTGAGCGGCGGCGAGCGTGCGGGGATCAACTGGGGGGCCGGTAACAATCACTTTGTCTTGGATTTGCTCGGCGGGGATCTTGATCTGCTCCGCCGCCGCCACTGAGAAAAAATCCTCTTTAGTTTTTTCATCAAAAACCATAAAGCGGATATTAGCTTGATCAGCATTTTGAACGTACTCACTTCTGACGTGAGGATCAGTGATCATTTGTAAAACTTGCTTACCATTTGCGGCTAGAATATTGCCAGTAGCGATATGAAAAGAGAGAATTGGCCGATCTAGATTTTGGGTTAAAAATTTGGTTGCTGGTTCAATATTTTCTAGAATTGGTAATTTTGACCGACCAAAGCGATCAACCACATCTTTTAGAATCTTGAGCAACGGTTGTCGGGCGACAGTTCGACCAATGGTGTCAGTCAATATGACTTGTTTCCAATCACTTTTTTTAATGTGGTTAGTAGGATCTACCAACCAGGCTTTTTTAGCATCAATTTTGTTACCCCAAGCAGCAACTGCCACCGCTAATGCCATTGAGTAGTGTGCTCGAGAAAAAACGATATCTTGAATTTGATCATTTTCTGGTTCACCATGAAAACCTTTAAGATCTTCTTTGAATGAAGCGGAAACGGTGATAATTGGCACCTTAGTATTTTCTAGTAATTTTTTGTCTTGGTAGAGAAGAGCAAAGGCTTGTTCCTGCATATGATTAGCCTAGCAGTTTTTTGGAGGCTGCGCTAGAGTGGTTTTTTAGTGCTAATTGTTAATCAATGAGAAGTTTGAATATAGCATTTGGGTGCAGGTTTTGGGTTTTTTATAGCCCTTTATGATAAAATACCTACAAGGCTTAACTTTTATTAAATTTCTTAAGTCATTATTAAAAAGTAATTATTAAATCTACATGGCGACAATAGAAACTAATCACAATTTTAAAGAAGATCCGGAAGCTGAAGATCAGCAACATAAAGCTCCCGATACTAGTGGGAGTTCCATTACTCATTGGTCAGTAGAAGCCGGAGAAGTAAAAGATGGAGTCGAAGCTGATCTAATCAAAATTGCTACCGAAAATTTAGCTGAAGATGCAGTAACTAAAGTGACCGGCTTACGTTTTTTGGAAGAAAACGATCTACCAAGATACCAAAAAGTAATGGTGAATTTAAAAAGCTTTTTACACAATCCACAGCGCGTTTTTGCCAAATTGCCCAGTGCAAGTGGCCTTTATTACTGCTCGATTGTCAATTTGACGACTGGAGAAAGAGTATTCGGTTTAGACCAAGACCAAGAAGCAGTGAAAAAATTTATTAGAGAAAAATTAAAAAATGAAGAAATTAGCCCTGATTCGCAATTGATTTTATCTGAATATTGGCGCAATTATTATGGAGGCAATTTAGTAATCAATGAGCGGGGCAAAATTTTTGCTGAATTAGTTGAAGGCAAGCATGCTAAGTTGGATAAAGGTGAAGGACAGATTTTTCTGGGTGCGAAAACTAGTGACTACAGTGAAACTTTACAGTTTAGCGAAAAGCAAGAAATGAGCGATGAACTTAAAACGCAATTGCGCCGAGCCATTATTAAAGCCATTGAATTAATACCTAAACACTTAGTGCCCCTCAGCGATAACCCTACAAGAAGATTTAAAGATGCAGTGGTTGATGAAGCTGGTGAAGCCGCTGTATCTGTGCCCGTAGCTGGTTATTTTGAATTCATTCTAACTAAAAAAGACCCACAGATGGATAATTTTGAAGTTATTTTTATCGATGCCCGGACTGGTGATGCAGCTAAGAAATATCAATTGTTGGAGTAGTGAAATAGTAAGCAGTTTGGCGCAAAATATTTTCACTAAAGTACCTAATTAACTGCTATAATAACTGTTATTAACAAGGGGCGGTAGTTCAACGGTAGAATCGAGGTCTCCAAAACCTTTGATGAGGGTTCGATTCCTTCCCGCCCTGCAAAACTTGTAGCTACATTGCTAATTCGTTTATTTTTTGTTGGGCAGTTTCCAAAATCGTTCTCAGTTTGTCAATAGTTGCCGCATCCCAATATTTTAAACTCTCCAGGCTTTTTATAGCCATTTCAACACACATTTTCAAGTGTTCTGATAGTTCTTCATATAAGTTAATAGCTTGAGGATTTTCTTTAGTATTTTTTAAAACTGAAATAGCCTCGTTCCAACTTTGTTCCAATTTTGCAGGAGTAGAATCTTTTTGCCAATCTGCAGGACCAAAAGATTCACCTGGTGGACTCAGAAGACCTTTTTGTTTAATCGCCACATATTCTCTCAAACTGCCGTTTTTGCCATGTTGAAGATACTTCTCTAATTCATCTAATGCAGGTCCATTAATTTTTAGTCGCTTATATTCCGCAATTATTTTTTCCATCCCTGCAAATAGCTCCATAGCTTCTTGTTCTGGGGCAACCAAATCGTAATGTCCAACGATTTGTTGAGAGAGAGTTGAAATTATCTTTTCCAGATTCTGTTTAAGCCCAGCTGATTCTACTTGTTCTGGTGTTAATTCATTTAGGAAAGCAAGAAAGTGATCTTTATTTACGACATCAATCATCATTTGCACTTGCTTGGCTTCTCTGTCGTCACCGACGACAAAAATGGTTGCTCCTTCTGCAACTGGTTTAAGAGATAACCCCAGTTTTTCTAGTAATTTTTTGTGTTTAGAAATTACAAAGAAAGCAACTACTTGTTGATCCTTGGTTTCTTCATCTAAATGTTCTTCTGGCGTTTCTTGAGTTTTATCTCCCCCCAATTTGGTCCTGGGTTCAAAAATACTAAAAATTGATCTTGTTATCATGGCGCCAGGTGAGAATTGATCATTATATTTTTTAATGTCAGCAAATAGCTGATTAATATCTTCTGAATTGATATTTATTTCTTGCTCGTCCACTTTATAGCTTATTTCAACTGGTGCTATAGTTTTTGGGGTTTCTGGGGTTTTTGGAGTAGTTTTTTCTCCACCTGATTTCTTTTCTTGATCGTTTTCCATTGAATGTTCTTTCTTTTTTTAAAACTAATATTCACTCAAGATTGATTGTAACAAATATGATTGAATCAAAATAGGTAATGATATTTTCCACCAGGCCCTGCTCAATATATTTTGATGTATATAAATAGAAACTTATACTTATTTCTTCCTGTATAATATCTATAAATGAAAAATTTAATATTTAATTCACTAATTCCGGAGTTATCTGTTTCTAACTTTAAAGAAAGTTTAGAATTTTATTGTGATATTTTGGGTTTCAAAATTGAGTATCAACGCCAAGAATCAAACTTTGCTTTTATTTCTTTAGAAGGTTCCCAATTAATGATTGAAGAAATTAACAATCATTGGAGTGTTGAAAAAATGGAGAAGCCATTTGGCAGAGGTATTAATTTTCAAATTGAAGTTAAAAAAATTAAACCAATTTTAGACTCTTTGGCTAAACATAATTATCCTCTTTTTAAAGATGTGATGGAGAATTGGTATCGCCAGGATAATAAGCTTTTGGGAAATAAAGAATTTTTGGTTCAAGATCCAGATGGTTATTTGTTAAGATTCAGTGAAGATTTGGGAGTAAAAGAATTAAAATAGGTTTCAACCTTTTTCACCAACCCCTCGTAAATTTTTCAAAATGTCGCTATAAATCAGTCAGTATTTAAAATATAGTGAATTTAATATGTTATATAATGGTTGGTGTGTCTAACAACAACCAACATTCATTATCTGATCTGATTGAGAAGATTGAACAACTATTACTCAAACAAAAAGTAGTAGTTGTTGCTCTAGATGGGAGAAGTGGGGCTGGCAAATCTACAATCTCTTCGGTTTTACTAGCAAAATTTGATGCAGTGCTTGTTTGTTGTGATGATTTTTATGCTGGTGCGGAAGATGGCGATGAAAGCAATTGGTATAAGAAAACGGTGGTAGAAAAATTTAATCAGGTGATGGATTATCAGAGATTAAGAAGTGAGGTGTTAAATAATTTACTAGTGGGTCGAGACGCTAGCTATCATCCTTTTGATTTCAAAAGGGGAAAAGGCTTGTCAAAAAAAAGTATTCTGCTCAAAGTCGCTCCCTTAGTTATTGTTGATGGTATTTATTCGGGCAAGAAACTTCGAGATTTGCTAGATCTGGCTGTGTTGGTGGAATTGGCTGATAAACAGCGTAGAAAAAGGTTGATTGACAGAGAAGGGGCAAAGTTTATGAAAGATTGGCACGCCAAATGGGATAAAGTGGAGGATTATTATTTTGAAGAAGTGATGCCCAAAAATCAATTTGATTTTGTGATTGAGGGAATTGTTGAACAATAATTTTTATCTATATAAGACACATTGAAGAGTGATTTTAGGCACCAAATCTACTCTTAGCGATGTCATTAATAATTACTGCGTATTCGTTTATATCAATATGATTTTCCACTAATTGCATCATCAAATCTCTCATTTCTTCAATAATTGAGTATAATTCCTCACCTCTTTCTGGATTTTCGCCAAAAAAGACTTGCCAGGCTAATGGAAAATCACTATTTTTGTTTTCTATCAAAGTAGTGACTACATCCAAACAGAGATTTTTTTCCTCACTATTTAAGTTAACGGTTAAATTTTGTATTTTGACAATAATTGTCAAAACGTCTTGAATGCCAGATTCAATTGCCTCTATTTGAATTGGATTAAGCTGATTTATCTTTTTAAAAGAACGAGGATGTGCAATTGCAGATTTTACCAGCTGATCTGTTATTTTTAGATAATGTCTTTGAACTTCGGTACTTTTTGGCATAATTTTTTTTAATCTTAAATTGCTTGGTCTGCTATTATAACAAAAATGGGGTAACTCTCGTCAGTGTTCAAAAGATCATTCTTATTAATTGTACAAGCAAGCTCAGATTCCTTTTTCAGAAGACCTATTCTATAATACCCATATGTCAAATACAGCCGAACAAAGCACAAATCAAGAAATTTGGGATAAGCATGCTAAGCAAGATAATTCTGCCTTAGCAGCTCGCGCTGCTTTAGCGAAACTTGCCACTTTAGAGTCTTCCGATCTCAATTCACCCCATGCTAAAAAGGAGTTTGCTGACACTGTAAGACAAGCAGTGATTTTAAGCAAATCAGCTGCCCTCAAAACACCACCAGCAGAAGCCTCTGATCACTTGCAGAATGCAATCAAAGTTTTTTTGGGTCATTATCCAGTATCCACAAATGAAGAAGAGGCTCGCAAAAGAGGAGAAAATTGGGAGAATGCGGTTATCGAAAGTCAATCTGCACAACTAATTTGTCTTAGAGATATGTTATCTTTACTGGATTTTGTAGCTAAAATTGCTCCAAGTGAAGAGCTAGATAATTTAACAAAACAGATTTTGGTTTTATTGTTGGAGTTGAGCGAAGAAAAATCCTCAGAGGTTTTTGCTTTAATTTCTTTGATTGAAAAAGCGGATTACAAAAAAGCGGTTGAAGCTTTTAAAGTTTATAGCGAAAAGTATTGTTCTCCAGATCATAATTTTGGTTTAGATCAAGTTATTACGGTGTCCACGCGCTTTTTAGAAAGAACTATTAAAGAGCAAGATCCAAAGAATGGTATATTTGCTTTGGAAAATCTTTTTAGAGTCTTTTTTGAAGATAAAAGTTATGTTAAGCGTATGGCTTTAGATATGGCAAAAGCTATTTTCCCAGGCTTGAGAGATAAAGTTGTCAACAAAGCAGCAAAAGATATCAGAGAAGAGGTGCGGGGCAGAGAAAAATTGGAAGCACTAGTCCAATCTTTGCTGAATTTATCTCACGTGAGTGTCGGTGAAGGGAAAGTAAAAGAAATATAGTACATTCTCACCTCAGATGCAGAAGAACACCAGAGACAAAAACAAGCCTAGACTTTAGAAGTTTTGATGATCTTAAAGTTCTTCCTAATACCAAAATTATTTTGCTTGATTAAATTTTGTTAATAATTTATTTTATTTTTTTACGAAATAAGCACTCACATAACTTGTCACAGTTTCTTGAGTCTCGTCACTAAATTCAGCAGAACTCTTATTATCAATTAATGCAAACTGATAACTCTCATCAGCTAAATAACCTAGTAAAAAAGCCAGGCATGGTTGGCAATCGCAGTTAACCGTTTCTAAATTAGCTAAATTAAGTTCATTAAGTGTATTAATGCTTTCTAAATCGGTTTGCTGACTTTTTTCTAAGCTCAATTGGTGAGAAAAGTCACTGCTAACGATTAATAAAGTGCTTGAGGAGTCAAGATCTTTTTTAATTGTTTGCCCAAAATCAAAAAATTCCGAATTAGCTTTTTTTGGATTTAAAATAAGGGGCACAACGTCTGCTTCAGGGAAATAATATTTGATAAACGGGATCAGAGTATAGATGCTATGTTCGTTGCGAAAGGCAGTGTCTTTAATGGTTATGAGCGCTTGTTGATGTAATTGATTAATTAAATTTTGCCCACTGTTTAAAATTGAAAATGGTGTTTGCCAGTTAAGCAGGCTGGAGTGAGCCAAAAATTGATCGTGAATGGTGTAATTAAAATGATCCGGACCAATGAGAATGATTTGCCTAATATTGGAATTGTCAATTCCTTGAAAAAAATTAGCAATTAAGTTTTTAGCTAAAAAATGATGAGAAGTGATGCCGGCGAGGACTGTTTGTTTTCCTGTCGCCGAAGCTGAAGCTGAAGCAAAGGCTTCTTCGTAGAGAGCCGGTTGCTTGTAGGGACTAGTGAGGAAAACTTCTGTTTCTTTATAAACAAGCTGGTCATTTTCTTTGTAAGCAAGCTCATCATTGATAACTGCGCTTGTTGTTTGCTGATGTTCAGTCAACGGTGTGGATTTTAAACTAATAAAACCCCAAACTCCAATCATGACAAGCAGAATCAAGACAACGAACAATGATTTTCTTTTCATTTCTTCAAAGAAAGCTATTTAATCAAATCAGCATTCCAATCAGGCATGTTGGGTAGTTGCGATTTGTCCTGAGTATAATTGAGTTCGCGCCAATCTTGGTCAGTCAGTCTTTTACCCAAATCACCCTCAAATTCATAGTATGAATAAGTGAGTCCCTTGGTTAGACGGGTGCCATTGGCGTCACTGACTGCTACATAAATATAGTTGGGGATGCCATTAGCGACATACAAGATTTTCTGGCGAAGTCCATCGGTATGGACATCAGCAACAATGGCCGAGCGAACATGATCTTCTGTATATTCTTCTCCTGGAAGAGGTTGAAGTACTGACCACACAAAACTATCAGAAATAGTTCTTAATTTTTCAAAATCTTCATCGCTAATTGTTTGATTGGCTAATTGTTTGACAGCAATTTCTCTGAAAAATTCAAGAGCTTCAATAAATGTCTCGTGCCTACCCAAAAAGATATCATCCATTAATCCTTTTTGGCTAAGACCGTTCAACGTCATCTTGCTTAAAGCTAGCAAACGATCCAAAAATTCAATGTCTGGCTCGACATAGCCCTTGGGGACAGGGGGAATTGCTCTTTCGTCTCCACTATCTCCCATTTCAGCATAGGATTGTTTAGCATAAAGCAACGTGGCGTGTTTTAACTCAGTCCAGGAACCAAGAGCGGTTTGTAAGTTCTTGTTTTGCCAAGCTGGCTTTTGCATAAACATTGGGTAATCATCTCCACTATAATCTTTAAATAAAGCTTTGAGAGTGTAAAGCCATGACCAATAGAAGTTGTTTGTCCATTCCTTTTCGGTTTTATTGGAGAAAAGTTGATCAAGGGTATTGAGTCGGTCAGCTAGCACATTTTTTGATTGGGGAGCATTATTCTCAATCCAATTCTGACTTAAATCTTTAGCCAAATTATTGCCGAAGATTGACATGACTAATAGAGGGGTAGTATTACTTGGTAATTTTTCACCAGTTTTTTCATCTACTAATTCGTCACCCTGAGTCAGAGTGCTAAAAATAAAGGCGTCTGGGGTAAAGCGAGGAGCCATTAAACGAAAACCTTTAGTATTTTCTTGAAGTTCATCTTTTGTCAGACTAAAAATTTCATCGCCATAGACCAAACTTGACATAATTTGCGGTCCATCAACAGTAGCTAAACTAGCTTGTACTTGCTCAATAAACTGTTCATTTACTTTAATTTGATTATCAGTAGAGTTGTTTTTAAGGCTGATTAAATATTCACCTAAACTTAGATCATCACGTGGTCCAACTAGAAAAGCAATGACCTGACCCATATCAGACCATAGAGTAAACATTTGTTCGCCTCCTGTTTCAGCAAAGAGTAATGACATGTTGATAGCGTCTCTTGTTAAATCTTTACTCTGCAGGAAAAAATTATTTTGGCCATACCAGGTCATGGCTCGAAAATATGAACGCAGGATAGGATTGCGATTATAATGGCTTCGAGGTTGAAATTGCGAGTAATCAGTCAAATATTCAAGATCGGCTTGGTTAATCAAGTCGCCAAATAGAGGAGAGGCTTGAGCAATTTCGGCTTGCATTAATAAATCTAATTCTTCCAAAGCTAATTGATACATATCTGGTCTTAATTGATCTTCAAGTAGTACTAATTGCGCTTTAACTTGCTCATAACTATCGCTGTCATTGTCTAGGACTACTGCGCCAATGGATTGGTCAATTTCCGAATCCTGTTTAACGGCAGTTAAAATGGCTTTTGGTACAGCAAAATAGGCAGTTAATCGAGCAAAACTTTCTTGATTGGCTGGATCACTACTGTTTTGGTAGTTTTCAAGGGATTTAGCAAATAAATAATCGGTGAGAGTGGTTAGATCTGGATAAAGCTTCGTTTCTTCTAAATATTCTAATTGCTTAGAGACTAATTTATAATAAATATGTAGTAAATAATCACTGGTAATAAAAACTGAGTCCTCTGGCGCACGATCATAAATCGAGCCACCTCTAATTTTATTATATAAGGCCGACCAATCATCGTATCTGCTAGTATAATCGTCTGGATCAGTATTATAAAAAATATCAGTATTCTCTTGAATGAAGAAGTGCTGATCCGTCAAAGCTGCAATTTGTGCCTCACTAAACGCTTGATTATTTGCCTGTTCAAAGTCAGCTAAATTAGTCAAATTGGCTAGCTCGATTGCATAAGCTGGTACTTGAATTTGGACATTGCTAGTTTCGAGAGGGTAGTCAGCAAAAGACTCAGCCATAGCGATTTGTAACTCTTGATCACTGGGGAAGGAATATTGATCATTGCTTGATGAGATATCGGTTTTATTTTGTGGACTAAAAAAGAATGAAGTAAGAAAGATTAGGCCAGCAAGTAGCACCAGCCCAATGATAATTAGATGCATTTTTGGATTTTTTTTGGGTGTCTTTGGTTCTTGACTGATTAATTCAGTTTCTTGATTGGGGTTGGGGTTGGCATTGGGGTTAGGGTTGAGGTTAAGACTTGGGTTTGAACTGGGGTTGGGATTAAATTTTTCATTGGGAATTTGAGGAGAAAGATTGGATGTTTCTTGCATATTTTCATATTAAAGATTGTAGGCAGAAACTGCAACCAGTAATTTGATTTTTGAGAATTGTGATGTTCAATTTTTGGGAGCAATTTAAAGCAAAAAGCAAAAAAATGGGGTAACTCTCGTCAGTATCCAACTGACTTCTTTCACTAATCCTTAGAGTTGCCACATAATATTCACCCAAAACCAAGTTGTATTCAATTTTTTTCCTCTCTATAATGATGCTGTGCAAGCAGAACTTTTTAAGCTCCAGCAAGTACTGGCTAATTTTTTGATTGATCAATTGGAAAATAAAGAAATTTCAATTAAACGCGCTGCCGAAATTGCCAAGCAAGCTTTAAGTATTATCCCAGACGAAGAAAATCCGAACATTAAATTAGATGAAATTGAGCAACAATTAATAACTATCCCTGAATTATCTAAATTAGATTTCAAGTTAATTTTGAAATAATAGCGATGAAAGATACTGGAGGAATTGAAATAATTGAGGAGAAGCCAGCTAAAAAAGATGCTGTAGTTAATAATGTTGTAATCGATAAAGACGAGCCACCAACTAAACCAATGGCACCAGAGGTTGTTCACTCACCAGAAAACCAAGCGGGCAAAGTAGAAAATCCAGCAGAAAATCCAGAGCAATTTTCCAGACTAAAGCGCTGGTTCGGTATTTTGCGGCAAGTTTG
>Ga0116162_10003026_pt1 | contig 10226 bp, 11 predicted proteins | sample AD_UKC105_MetaG_FD_89875 | JGI IMG/M metagenome (GOLD analysis project Ga0116162, IMG submission 89875) | Active sludge microbial communities of municipal wastewater-treating anaerobic digesters from Hong Kong - AD_UKC105_MetaG | ecosystem: Engineered > Bioreactor > Anaerobic > Digestate... | reverse complement strand
TAATATGAGTAAACCACTTGTTGATGCCTTCCGTAATATTATTTATCCTGATGATAATATAATTAGCCATCGCATATGTTCAAAAATTCTACTCAGTGAATATAGCACCATTGAATTGAATTTAGATTCATTACCCGAAGTAGTAATTCTGGAACTTGATAGATTGTTGGAATCAGGTGCGGAACACATTTTGTATTTTGAAGTCGGCCAATTCAATCCAAACATGGTGCAAATAGGAGAACATCATGAAACTAGCGAATAATTATTTAGTTAAATCTTACCATGATGCAGCAATTGCACAAAAAAGTCATGAATTAAAAGAAAAAGGATATTCCGTTGAAATCGAAAAAAAAATCGAGATTGCAAATAGAACCTTCATTGTAGATCTTTATGCGGAAAAGGGCGCTGAAAAGAAGCTGTATGAATTCAAAGTGAGGAATACTGATTATTTCGATCTTGCAAAAATCCGACAATTAAAAGACCTATCAAAATTCGTTAATGCTTCATTGGATATAGTATATATCACTCCTCCTGAAAAAACGCAGATTGAATGCGATGGCCTCGAAGAGCAGATTGACTCTTATTTTTCACGTGAAGAGTATCCTCCTATAATAAACGAATTATCTACGCACACAAGCGTGCATTACATTGAGATATCCGAGTTAAAATATTGCTATATTGATGCAGATATAATAAAGTTGAATGGTGAAGGGTTATTTCATCTTGAACTGCAATGGGGCTCAGATTCGGATGTCAGGAATGATGATGGACTAATCGGTTCAACTAGTTTGCCATTCAAATTTTCTTTATCAATGAATCACGATATGGAAGTACAAAACTTAGATTATGATGTTGATACAAGTGATTTCTATGATAAAGATACTTATTGAATACTTTTGATTTTACCCCAATTCTATAGATAAGAGGTTTAAATTAATGCCGTATTTTATTACGGACGCGTGCATCGGCTGCACGGCGTGCGCCAAAAGCTGTCCCGTCCTCGCAATCGACGGCAAACCGAAAGAACGGCACGTTGTAAACATCCGCCGCTGCGTGTCCTGCGGCGTCTGCGGACGCGTCTGCCCAAAAAATGCGATCCTCGACGGGCACGGCGACCCGTGCGCGAGCGTTCCCCGTTCCAAATGGAAAAAACCGGTCGTGGACACCAAGCTGTGCAGCGCCTGCGGAATTTGCGTCACCTGGTGCCGCGCGGAAGCGCTGCGCATTTCCCCGCCCGCGTTCCATGGCGATATTCATGTGTTCGCCGAGCTGTACCAGCCGAAAAAATGCGTCGGCTGCGGTCTCTGTGAGGAAAACTGCCCGCTGCACGCAATCGTCCTGCAGGAGGTGGAATCATGAAGCTTCCCGTATACGCACTCATCGACCTGAGCAGCGGCAAGGCCGAACGGTTCGAAATCGACGAAAAGCTCTATCGCAATTATATCGGCGGCAAAACGCTCGGCGCGCGGCTGCTTTACGACTTAACGCCCGCCGGGCTCGATCCGCTTTCCCCGGAAGCGGTCGTCATCATCAACACCAGCCCGGCGAACGGGACCGGCGCGCCCAGTTCCAGCCGGTTCAACATGACGTTTAAAAACGTACTCACCGGCGGCATCGCCTCCAGCAACTGCGGCGGCCAGTTCGGCGTTATGATGAAGCGCGCCGGATACGACGGCATCATTATCAAAGGCGCCGGCAAAACGCCCTGCACCGTCTCCATCATCGACGGCAGGATCACGATCTCCGACGCAGGCGAGCTTTGGGGCAAGGACGCGGAAGAAACGCAGGAAGCCTTCCGAAAATCTACGGCAAACTCGTCATCGGCCCCGCCGGCGAACACCTTGTCCGTTTCGCGTCCGCCGTCTCCGGCGAGCGTGTCGCGGGGCGATGCGGCGCGGGCGCCGTGCTCGGCGCAAAAAAGGTCAAGGCGATCGTGGCTTACGGCACGAAACGTCCGGAAGTCCACAACCGCAAAGGGTTTAACAAATACGTGAAAAAATGGGTGAAGTTCTTACGGAACCACCCGATGACGGGCGAATCCCTTCCGAACTACGGCAGCGCGGGCCTCGTAAGCAAAGCCAACTCGACGAACGCCCTGCCGACGCATAACTTCAAGTACGGGCACAGCAAGGACGCGCATTACATCAGCGGCGAAACGCTGACCGATCAGTTCCTGCTGCGCAACAGTTCCTGCATCTCCTGCCCCATCCGCTGCGAACGCCGCGTCATGGTGGACGGCAAGGACGTCAAGGGTCCGGAATACGAAACCTGCGGCTTCTTCGGCCCGAATATCGACGCAATCAGCATGGAGAACATGCTTAAACTCAATTACCTCTGCGACATCCTCGGTATGGATACGATTTCGCTGGCGTCGACCATCGCGTTCGCCATGGAGCTGAAGGAAAACGGCGTGGCGGATTTCGGGGTCACGTTCGGAAATTCGGACAACCTTTTCGAGGTCGTGAAAAAAGTCGCCGTCCGCGAAGGTATCTACAGCGACCTTGCAAACGGATCGAAATGGATGAGCGAAAAATACGGCGGCAAGGATTACGCCATGCATTCAAAGGGGCTTGAGATGGCGAGCTACGAGCCGCGCCGCTCGGTCGGCATGGGGCTTGGCTACGCAACCAGCAACCGCGGCGGTTGCCACCTCAACGGCGGATATCTGGCTCTGCTGGAATCCGTCGGCGTGCTGATGACCGACCCGCTTTCCACCTCCGCCAAGCCTGCGCTGACGGTCTTTCTGCAAAACGGCATGGAAGCCGTCTCCGCCGCGGGATTCTGCCTGTTTTCGGCGCAGTCGTTCGTACCGGCAATCTTTTTCCGGCTCGGCCCGCATCATCCGTTCACGCGCGCGGTCGGAAAAATTGCAACGCACTCCGGCCCCGCCGTACGCATGCTTCTCTGGATGATGCCGGTCGTCCGGTTCAATTCGCTCTTCCTTTTCCCGCATGCGGAAACGCTGCGGCTGATTACGGGCTTCCCGTTTTATACCGGCTCGTTCATCAAGCTCGGCGAGCGCGGCTATAATATGGAGCGGCTTTACAACATGCGCGAAGGCCTGGCGAAAAAGGACGACTCCCTTCCGGACCGCCTCACCAAGGTGCCGCAGGACCCGGACAATCCGAAGACCGTCGTCCGGCTCGATAAAATGTTGCCGGTGTACTACAAGGTGCGCGGCTGGAGCAAGGACGGAGTGCCGACCAAACGTACATTACGGAAGCTGGGGATTAAAGCATGAAGACGATTCGCTATTATGCGCCGCTGCGCGGCATCGTGAAAAAAGAATCCGACGAAACCGAAGCGCAAACCGTCGGGGACGTGCTCGGCCAAATCAAAACCACGTATGGCAAGCAGGCCTATAAAGCCGCAAAGAGTTCGCTGATCGTTGTAAACGACGTCAGCATCGGGCTCTACGACGGCAAGAAGACCGCCCTCAAGGACGGCGACGTGGTCGGATTCCTTCCGCTCTGCGGCGGAGGCTGATCGTTGCAGACCGACTGATAGGAACAAGAGGCTCCGAACAAGCCTCTTGTTTTTTTATTATGGTTCAGGCGTCGCGTCCGGCGTTTCAGGCGTCGCGGATGGTTCCGCAGGCGTAAACAGGACCCAGTCGTCCGTGTTGCACTGCCCCCTATTGTTCAGCCCTTCCGCCAGCACGCGTCCGTCCGCCGTCACGGCGACGACATGCGTCGCGCTCGCCGAAACGGCAACGATGTTTCCCCAGGCGGAAACGTCGATGGCGTCGCGCTCCCTGAAAAACAGCGCGGTCACGTTCCCGGAATCGTCCAGTGCAAACAGGCCGTTCGTCGTGCAGTCGATGGCAAGAACGTTCGTCAGCCCGCTCGTGTCGAGCCCGACGGCGACGACCGTCCCGTCCGCCTTGAGCCCCGCGCTGTTGGCGGTCGCGGCATCGATCGAAACAAGGTCGAAATAGTCGTCGTTGACCAGCTCGTCCGCCGTCGTGAGCGGTTGCCCGTTTTCCATTACGCCGCACAGCGCGTAATCGCCGACGCTCAAATCCGTCACGTCGTGCCACTTCATCGTCTGATAGGTCGCATAGCCCGTGCTCACGATGGTTCCGTCGGACTGCAACCCGACCGTATTGTACGCGCCCGCATAGATCGCCGTTATATCATGCCAGTCGCCGACGTCACATTGCCCGTACTTATTGGAACCGCAGGCAACGACCGTTCCATCGCTCAAAAGGCCGACCGTGTGGTACGCGCCAGCAGCCAGCGCAATCACATTGCTCCATTCGGAAACGTTGCCCTGCCCGGAACGATTCGACCCGGCGGCAAGCACCGTTCCGTCGTCCTTCAGCGCGACCGTGTGCAGATGGCCCGTCGCCAGAATGCCGTGCGGAAGCGATTCGCGCGCTTCCTTCAGCCTTGCCCGTTCGTCGAGCTGCTCGTCCGTCAGGCCGACCAGCAGAGAAACGAGATCGCCCGCGCCTTCGTTGTCCGACAGCGCGGCGGCCGACAGCCTTGCGTACTCCGCCGCGTCCTCGTAGCTGCCCAGCGCATAGAAGAGGCGCATGGATTCCTCATAATAACCGTATTCATACCGCTCCAGCGCATACGAATAGCTGCATGCCTCGCTTCTTTCCAGCGCGTCGGAATAAACGCCGAGGCTGGCGTACGTTTCGCTCGCCTCCCGATAGTCGCCGTCCGCTTCGTACATTTTCGCCTGTTTATATACCGCGCTTTGCCATGCGGCTTCCGCGCCCGTATAATCCCCCGCCGCCTGGTACAGCTGGATCGCCTCGTCGAGATTGCCGCTGTTTTCATTCGCCGCGCCGCAGGCAAAATAGTTGCGCTTCATCAGCTCTTCCGCCGCGGCTTCGTCGTCCAGCGATTTGATCAGCTTCTCCGCTTTTTGATACTCGCCGCGGTCGATCAGAACGCCGGCATAAAGCTGCTTGATCGGAGAAACGTTCCGATACGCAAGATACCCGAGCGCGATCAGCGCCAGAACGGCAATCAGCGAGCCGAACAGCGCGCGGCGCACGAACCTGCGGTCGCTCTCCGCACTGTCGGCTCCGCCCACCGGCGCGGACTGCTTCCTCCAGATAAGGGTTGCGTTGCCGCGCCCGCTCGCGTCCTCTTTGCGAATCATTCGATGTGGTTTTTGCGTATTCCCGTTCATTTCAGATTCTCCGGCATCAGCTGGTTGACGAACTGCGTGGCGATTCCGTCCGACTCCGACAGCACGACATAGATGTCCGTAATGCCGCAGCGGCGCACATAGTCGCTGACGCTTCCCTGCGCGTCCTCGCGTGTATAATAGGAGTCCCGGAAATCGACCATATACACGCTGTCGTAATACGGCATCAGAAACGGCGCCATCGCATTGCCGAAGGAGTCGCAGACCATCAGTACGTTCTGCCCGGTATGGTAGCCGCCGTCCAGAACGCGATACGGCCCGTGCGTTCCGCCAAGGAACACCTTGTAGTCGTCCTGCGTCATGTCGATGACGGGCAGTTCCGCTTTCCGGTACGCGTTGGCGACGCGATAGGATTCCGCTGGCAGAAGCGGCTCGTAAACCGTCACGGTGTCGGCGAGGCTTTTCAGCTTTGCGCTGCGCTGATGCAGATAGATCGAGCCGAGGAAATCGCCGATCTCGCTTGTTTGATATTCTTCGAGCGGGACCGTCCGGTATCCCGCCGCTTCCAGCACGGCGTCGGCGACATAGTAAGCGCCGAGCGCCGTCCAGTGGTGGTCGGTTCTAAAGTAGATATACTCTCCGGCAAGAATGTGCGGCTCCAGAATGTCTACGACCGAATGCACCGAAACTTTGTCCGTCGTCAGCGCCGAAAGCGCCGTCTCCACATCGCTCGACCAGCCGTTTTCGTCGTCCGTATGCAGCGCGAGTTTGTTGGCCGTCTGCGCGCGCGGCGCCAGCAGCACATGCAGCGTGCCGTCGTCCGGCAGGATCGCAGCATATGCGTTGAACACATCCGCCGCCCTTTGAATATCCTCGCCGGAATAGGTCAGCAGCGCGGTCTTCGTCCCGTCGGCGTTTTCCAGCCAGACGTTCGCCTCGTCGAACGAAACCTGCTGCGCAACCGTATCGCTATCCTCCGTTTCCGGCTCGGCGGCGGTATCGGCCTGCTCGTCCGCCGCAACGGTTTGCGCGGATTCCGTCTCCTGCGTTTCGGTATCGATCGTTTCAGCGGACGTTTCCGCCTCCGGCAAGTCGATCACGAGCGTGTCGTCGTCCGTGCCTTCGCTGAGCAGTTCGTCGACCGTCAGCGCGGAAAACAGATGCTTCATCGCGGTCGCCGCGTCCACGACCTGCGTGCGCAGGAAAAATTTATCGCAAAGGAAATCTTCAAACGCCTCGTCGAGGTCGCCGCTTAAAATCGTATCCCTCGTCAGGGACGGAAGCGCGGCAAGCGTGCGGTTTTCATCTGCCGAAACCACCGCGTCCTTATCGGCAAACAAAAGCAGGCACACGCCGAGCGCGCCGCAGAGAATCAGCCACCAGAGCGTTAAAACAAACGACATTTTACGGTTCAAGCGCCGCGCCTCCTTTCCGGCTCAGATTAAAAACGAAAATATAAAAACGGATTGTAGCTGTCCGCCACGAGATTGAAAATGCTCAATACAACGACCGCCGTCAGCAGCACGGTTTCGACCAGTTGCGCGCCCCTGCGCGCGCGCAGGCGGTGGTCGAACGCCTGCTTGAGTCTGGGCAGCACCGGCGCGCAGAGAATTGCGGCAATCAGCGGAATCGCCGTGTAACTGCGGAGCACGTACAACGTCGTTTCGTCCATTAGCGCAACGAGCGACACGACGTGTTCGTTGGCCGACAACCCGAGCATCGCGAGCATCTGGCGGCCGCACATCGACAGGTCGGTCTGCATGAACAGCACCCAGCCGAACAGCACGATCAGCAGCGTCAGCGCCGTGCCGAGCACGCGCGGGATTCGTTTGACCGCATACCGGAGCATGCCGTGCTCCAGCGCGATGAACACGCCGTAATATAAACCCCAAAGCACAAAATTCCAGCTTGCGCCGTGCCAAAGTCCGGTCAGTCCCCAGACGATCAGCAGGTTCAGCGCGGTGCGCGCGCGGCCCTTTCGGTTTCCGCCGAGCGGAATATACACGTATTCGCGGAAAAACCGGCCGAGCGAGATATGCCATCTGCGCCAGAATTCGGATACGGAGCGTGAAACATACGGATAATTGAAGTTTTCGCGGTAATGGAAGCCGAGCACCTGCCCAAGCCCGATCGCCATGTCGGAATAAGCGGAAAAGTCGAAATAGATCTGCATGGCGAACAGAACGGTCGTCAGCCATGCGGCGCAGACCGACGCGTCCGCACTCGGCATATTCGAAAGCATTTCGCCGAGGATGTTCGCTATAAGGACTTTCTTTCCCAGCCCGATGGCAAAGCGCCGCATGCCGGACGTAAAGTCGTCCAGCGACGTTTTGCGCGACGTGAGATCGTATTCGATGTCGGCATACTGCACGATAGGCCCCGCTATCAGCTGCGGGAAGCAGGAAACGTACAGCAAAAGCAGCGCGTAGTTTTTCTGCGCCTTTACGTTGCCGCGATATGCGTCCACGATGTACGAAATCGCCTGAAACGTGAAAAACGAAATGCCGATCGGCAGCCGCGGCGCGTCCGCCGAAATCGTCTCGCCCAGGGCCGGCAGAAACTGACCGGCGAAAAATGCGGCATATTTAAAATACAGCAGCGAGGCAAGCGCAAGCAGAATCGTCAGGACAAACAGCAGTTTTCGGTAAACGACATGATGCTCCCGCAAAAAAAGAAGCGTCCCGGCATATGCAATCAGCGTAACAAGCAGCATGACCAGCACATAAACCGGTTCGCCCCAGGCATAGAAAACGAGCGAGCCGATCAGCAATACCGCGTTGCGCCATCGTATGCTCCGGCAGGCGAAATACGCCGCCAGTACGATCGGCAAAAACAACAGCAAAAATGTCAGGCTCGAAAATACCATAGAGCTATTATAGCACAGAGATGAATGCAAATAGTATCACAAGAGCCATGAAGCCGGCTTCATGGCTCTGTTGGTTCTGATGGGGCGCGTTTTTCTTCTGCTTGATAATCCGTCAGCAGCCTTCAAGGCCGCCCACCGCGTCTGCAATCGTTCGCACCGCCGTCGCGATCTGTTCCTCACGTTGCTTGTTCGTCCAGTTTATAATGCACGTTTCCGTAACCGTCGCGCCTTTCTGCCCGCAGTAGTCCCCCATCTGCCGAATCGCTTTGTTGCCGCCCAGCCATGGCTTTGCAAAATGCTGGGTCACAAAGCAGCAGACTTTTTTTGTCTCAAATTTCGGCATCTGCTGAAAATAGAGCTTCATAACCTGCGCGAGGTTGAACGCCTGCACGGGTGACGCGAAGACGACCGCGTCGTAACCGTTCGGGTCAGGCGCTTCCGTCAACCTCAGCGGCGCTTTGCTGTTTGGGTCGTCGCCTTCCGCCCGTACGCGCTCCAGGACGACTTCATGTCCCTTCCTTTGAATTTCATCCCGGATTTTTTCCGCCACGCCAAGCGTGTTCCCCGTCTGCGAGTAAACGATTATTCCAACTTTCATGATGATTTCCCCCCTCATTTTTTTACAGGCATGTGCAACGCCGGGCGATCACATGCTGACGATCCTGTATCCACTCTCGATATAGGGTTTCATTCCGGCGTGCCCGGACATGTCGGCCAGCATCGGCAGCCCGGTCGCTTCGTTTTGATCGAAAACGCCCATCACCCTGGAGCAGGCCAAACAAATCCCGGCGATGATTCCGGCGTTCTTCGCCTTTGTATAAAGAGGATTGGACTCCTTTTCGAACACCGACACCAGCTTTACCGAAGCGCCCTCGAAGATGATTTTCACCTCGTGTCCGGCATTCGCCAAATCCAGCGCATTGAGCAAAATATGCTGGAAGCACATCTTTTCTCCCGTCATTCCGTAAAACAAGACCTTTTCCATGGCAAAATCCTCCTTTTATAAATGTCATCACGAATCATTAATATTTTAACCGCTTTTATCTGCCATAACAAGGCGACACCTCACTTATTCAACACGTCTAGCGTTATTCGTCAAATAAAACAACCAAATCCATTGACCAGTGTGGTCATTCATGGTATCCTGTTATTGACCGGTGTGGTCATTCTCCTCTGCGGCTTCGCATTTTCATATATTTAATCGAAAGAAGTGTCGCTATGAACGATATTATCCAAAGTATCGACCCGGACAAACGGGACCGCATCATCAACGCGGCGATCGAGGAGTTTTCCTCGTACCCGTACGACAAAGCGTCAACGAACAACATTGTAAAAAAAGCCGGCATTTCAAAAGGCCTGCTGTTTCATTATTTCGGCAACAAGGAGACGCTTTACGATACGCTGGTCCAGTTCGTCATCGACAGCCTGTACCGCTCCGTGGTCGAAAAAATCGACTGGGAGGAGTCCGACCTCTTCGAACGGCTGAAACAAATCACCATCGTTAAGATGAGGATCGGCAGGAATTACCCGCAGATGTTCGATTTCATGACGAATATCGTAATGTTCAACGGTGCGGCGAAGATGGAGAGCGTTTTCAAGCTCTACAGGAGCTATGGCTTCGATTTTGAGCAGTTGTATCAGGACGTCTATACCCGAAACATCGATTATTCAAAATTCCGTGATCCGTCCAACATTGCCGAAACGGTCAATATCGTTCGATGGTCGCTTGAAAAATATGCGGAAGAAAAGCTGCTTGTCGTTCGCAAAAACGGCAAGCCGGACTATGATTCGATTGCCGCGGATTTGACGCACTATGTCGATATCCTGAAAAAAGCCTTCTATGTCCAATAAAAAATCTTCAGAATAAAAAAGCCTCATAACGAGAAATCTTCAGAATGAAAAAATCTTCAGGAGGAAGAAACGAATGATTACAGTCGAGCATCTCTACCATTCCTACTCCAACGACGAAGTTTACGCGGTCAAGGACGTCAGCTTCGACATTCCCAAAGGCGAGGTGTTCGGTTTCCTCGGCCCTTCCGGCGCCGGTAAATCGACGACGCAGGGCGTTCTGACCGGACTGCTTCGCCTGCAGAAAGGTCACGTTACCGTGGCTGGCTACGATGTGAAGCGACTTGAGCGGAAAATGTTCAACCAGATCGGCATGTCGTTCGAGCAGTCCAACGTTTACAGCAAGATGACGGCGCTGGAGAATCTGAAGTTCTATTCCAAGCTGTTCGACGTCCCGACAAGAAGC
>Ga0116162_10003025_pt1 | contig 10226 bp, 12 predicted proteins | sample AD_UKC105_MetaG_FD_89875 | JGI IMG/M metagenome (GOLD analysis project Ga0116162, IMG submission 89875) | Active sludge microbial communities of municipal wastewater-treating anaerobic digesters from Hong Kong - AD_UKC105_MetaG | ecosystem: Engineered > Bioreactor > Anaerobic > Digestate... | reverse complement strand
CATGCACAAAGGAAATAGCTTTGTGCATGGCACACTATCTTTGTATTTGTGATTTCTGATCGAGTTGTGAATCTGTTTTTATTATGAGAATTACTATAAGCTTGTCCTTCCAGCCCGAGACCTTCCGGCCCGAGACCTTCCAGCCCGAGACCTTCCAGCCCGAGGGAATTACAAGCCTGATTGAACGATATTAGCTTTGAACATTGTCGTGAATAAGCAACCTGAGAAACAAAATTGAGAATTTCTGCTTCTGTAACAAATCGTGAGTAGAAACAGGCCTGCGATTACTGAAGATAACTTGATAATTTTGCAGGAACATGTATTATTGTCACCATAATAGAAATTCTGTATGATGTCTGTCGCTTCTATTCAAGGGGGAGAACAATGAAGAAGCTTATTGTATTTTTGGGGAGTGTAATCCTAATGGTTTGTTTACTTGCTTCGTGTGGAAATGAATCGAAAAATAGTAAAGTTCAGCTTGAAAAAGAGAAACAAAAACTCGAAAAGTTTCAAGAATATACTGAACAGTCTGAGATATGGCTTACGATATGCGACGATAAACATCAACAAATAGCATCAGCTCTTGAAAACGGGAATCTCAATGATGCTATACATGTTGCGGAGGTAATGTATAAAGAATATTTAAATTCAAAGAAGTTGATAAAAGAGAATGATATTCCAAAAGAAATGAAAGAAATAAATAAGTTTTACTATAAATCTATTTCCTCAAAAGCTACCGCATATGGTTATTTAAAAAAGGCGTTGGAAAATTTTCCAAACCTTATAAGCAGTGAGAAAACAAAGAAAAAGTACGAGAGCTATATGAAGAATTACAAAGATTCTATGGAATACTCGAACCAAGACGTTGCGATTGCGATTGCCAAATCATTACCGATCATAATTCAACAGGAGAAAGTCGTTGAAGAATTAGAGAAGAAAGTCGAAGAACACAAAGAAAAAACAAATGGGCAAACGAAGAAAGCTGAAACGAAAACAAATGCTAAAATATCTGATAGCAAAGAGAAAGCAAAAAAAGCAGAGCCTAAAAAAGAATCTATCGAGACTACTAATCAAAAGAAACCTGATAGTGTTGTTGAAAACAAGTTAGCAAATGAGAATATTTCTGTAAGAAAAGACGTACTTGATAGTATTTTACTAGAGAAATTACCTAATTGCGGAATTGGAGTAGATTCTAATTTCGGCAAGAGCACAATGTATAAGATTTATCTTGACGATTCGGATGAGTGGGGATCATGTTCTATGTATTTTGATTCTGAGATCATGACTGTAGAAATGACTTATTTCGCAGATAAAGAGGATGTTGTGTTTTTCTATTATGTAAAATGTAATGGATGTATTAACGATGATTTAAAAGACAAGTTTGAAAGTCTTTTTGTCGCACCTATTAAAAAGGTTGCAAAAGCTAAAGGGAACCTTTCATCTGACAGAGTCCTTTTTAGTATTGGAAATCAACCTTGATTTTTTACATGAAATTTGTTGCTGTACAATTTTGTGGCATAAGGAAATAACATAAGAGATAGATATACGTGACTCACTGTAACCACTTTTTTCACCAAGAATTCTTTTATAATGCTTTCAACAATGCCCCACCCGGCGGAAAACGTTGAAGTTGATTTTACCTGCGTCTATGTTTTCTCTCCTGCTTTAACTTGCGCCCATTCTGACAAAGATTGGGCGAATCGTTTTGAGATTGGGTCATTATGTTTCTTCACAATTGCTCTGAATTCCTGAAAAGAAATAATAATAATATTTGCTTCTGATTTTTCAGACCCATTTGGCTGGACATATACTATGGTGGCGGGGTCTTTAACACGCGATGTGATCTCGATGTAATGAGATTCCTCGTTCACTCCTTGGAGGTGTGGGTGTTTCATAATATTCTTTATATCATCATGGATTTTCAGCAATTCCATCGATTCAAGCTTCTCGAGCAGGTGGAAGTATTTGCGTTTGGATTCGGTTGCGCGGAAGATTTCACGTAAACCTACCAACAGATGCTTCATGCCGACACGTTGAGCAGCAGTCAGATACTTGTCCTGTTCATGCCGTATGGAAAGCTTATCAGTCTTGAGTTCCACGAACACGGCCTTCTCAGCGTCATCGGACAAGGCGAGGTAATCAATCTTGAACGACTTGTTGCTGAGTTCGTCTGGGTAGATTGTACCTTTGTGAACGGGGAATTCGGGAATCAATTCTTGCCGGACAGAAAATCCGAGTTTTGCCTCAAGTACTTCTGGCAGGTAAAGCGAAAAGAACAGATCGGCTCGACGCTCAAGTTGATAATTCGGAAGATGCCGCCACTCATCCATCCGGTCAAATATATAGTTGATTCTGCTCATTGGGTATCTTCCTTTCAATCATATAAAATCGTCGAATACTTTCGTAATTGTTTTCATCTTAAACAAAAAAGCAATATCGCACAACATCTAATGCCATTCAACGCCGGTCCCCGCTGATGATTAGCCCGTCTATGTGAGATAACCGGAGACCTCCGGTTTTGTGAGGAATCCCATTAATAACCTATATAAAAAATCGAAAACCCTGATTTGTAGTGGAGCCGGGTACCGTGAAATGTAAATAAAAACCCGGGGCGGTTGCTGATATGAGAAGGGTTAAATACGATGTATTGTGTTTTATTCATGCACAGTGCTGAGCTTGTGCATGCCACCCGGGGTGGTTGCGGATAAAGGGTTAAGGACGCCTGGCGCCGACACCGTGGTATTCTTCTTGAATAAACTAATAACCGCATTATACATGTTAGTCTTATTTGACATTATGTAAAGTATATTATACTATATGTAATAAATAAAGAACATGCAAATGGTTGAAACCGATATGAAATCTTTTAGAAGAACCAAAATCCTTATCGGAAGCATTATCAGTACCATGGTAGCCGTTGCTTTAACTACAGGAAATATATACCTTGCTATAGTGGGAATTCTTATCGGAACCCTCTTCATGGCCCTTGTTAAATACAGGTCTAAGGAGGTGCTGGTTGATGAAAGAGCGGATGAAATAAGCGGACGTGCCGCACGCATTACTTACACTATAGTTACAGTATTTCTCGGACTCATATCACTTTTCATGATTTACGCAGGGCGGCTGACATCGGAAGTGTATCTTGAATCTCTTGGCACAGTCTTCTGTTACACTGTGTGCCTGATAGTCGCCATTTATTCTATGTCGTACAAATACCTGGATAGGAAATATAGTGGAGATAATCAAGAATAAGATCAGGGTTTACAGGGCTATAAACGATATGACCCAGGAAGACCTGGCGAATAGAGTCCGCGTAACACGCCAGACCATCATTGCCATTGAGAAAAACAGGTACATGCCGTCGCTCAGACTGGCTTTCAGGATCGCCCGTGTCTTTGATCAGCCTATTGAGGAGGTTTTTTTCTATGAAGAATGAGCCACATCCTGTAAAAACCCGCTCTGTTGAAGTTAAGCGCTACCTACATATTTTCTCATACTTTGCCGGAATATGTCTCTTTCTCTGCATGTTCATGTTCTTCGTTACAGCAAGCCAGATAGGATTTGGTGTGAAAGACATTTGTATGGAAGCAAAGAGTAAATACGAAGGTAATTGCGAGGAAACACTCATAAAATACCTCGATGACGAAGACAACAGCTTCATGAAACGCAACTCGGCAATATGGGCGCTGGGACAACTCGGTGATCCTCGGGCGCTACCGGTAATTGAAAAATATTACGATGAAAAAAAGCTGGAAAAGAAATGCAACCGCAGAAAGCACCTTTGCCAGTACGAAATGCATAAAGCGCTGAAGCTGCTTAATGGGGACTTAAACATTTCAGCTTTCGTATGGCGCAACAACACATATTTCAAAGAAAACCACACAAGGAAATAACCACAGTTGTAACTTGTAACTCATCAAAACCTGATTTCATATTGAAATCAATCGGGTGAATGAAAACATAAATGCCCAAAAAGGGTTACAGGGTTTCGCACTGATTGATTTCTGTTTGATTTATAGCAACTTGTTTCTAACTTTTACTGATTTGTTTTTGTTGTATCAAATTTGAGCGCCCTGCTCTTCTTCGTCTTCGATTCATTTTTGGATTTCTCGTCGGAGAGATCAATGTGTCAGTTTATCTCACGTGATGAAAAAGGTTTCTATAGTAATTCTCATAATAAAAACAGGTTTACAACTCGATCAGAAATAACAAACACAAAGATAGTGTGCCATGCACAAAGCTATTTCCTTTGTGCATGTATTCAAGTTTATTTTTGAGAATCACTATATAACCACCACAGTAGAACTGTGGGGTCTTACAGGCCCCTTATAAACTGGGAACAACAAATCCGAAACTGCCCGGGCTTCCTTCCGGTGAAGCCGCCGGGGATACTCTACAGCGATTGAATTACCCGCAGATGTCCAGATCGCTTCTCATGAACCGGTACTTGCCGCTAACTTTTGTGCCGTGACTGAACCGTCGCTGATACGGCGTCGAACGGTTTTAACCGAGACACCTATTATATTGCGCTGCTTGTTCAATGATCATCCTGTCTGCGACAGGCACATCTGTCGGGCAGTCACTACTTTTCCTTTCATTTGAAAAATATTGCTTAAACAATTACGGTTGAATTCAAGGTTTCCTGATTTGTGATGAACCTCCAGGTCGAATGTGTCAGGGTTTTAAGGAATCTCTTGTCATGAGATACAAGGAGTAAAGCTGCATCACACGAGGAAAGAGCCTGCTCTATACATTGAATCGACACAATATCAAGATGGTTTGTCGGTTCGTCCATGATTATTAAACTCGGGTTCTTCAGCAGGCCAAGTGCAAGCAGCAGCTTTCTTGCTTCGCCAGGACTTGGCGTCGGAGATTCAATCAGTCGTTCCGGCCTGGAGTTGAGGCGGCTTACAATAGTCATAAGATTCCCAAGACAATCGTGACCCAGCTTTCGCACCTGATCGATAAGACTGGAGGCCTCTATCATAGAATACTCCTGAGGGACATAAACGTAATCATCGGCAGCAAGAGACAGTTCATTAACAATTTTATTTATGAGCGTACTTTTGCCTGATCCGTTCGGTCCGATAACAGCGATCCGGGAAGCAGGAGAGATTTCAAGGGCGGGATATATGAGCAGTCTTCCCATGGATAGTTCTATTGAGCCACCGGTTGTTTTGTAGATCATGTCACGCTTCAGCTTTACGCCATCAAAAACAATACCTGTAGTATGGTTCTTCTTTACCCTGATGGCCGCCGATTTTTCCTGTGTACGGCTGAGCCTTGAATCGATACTCTTACTCTGTCTGCTTATTTTCCCATCTTTTCCGGTAACTCTACCACGGTCAATTTTCTCCCGGGCGTCACTGTCATTTGCAGTCAGCCCCTTCTTGGATTTTGCCTTTTCGGCGGCTTCCGCTTTCATTCTTCTTTTATGCAGCTCTTTCTTAAGCTTCACTATCTCTTTTTTTGCGTGTACCTGTTTTTTTTCTGCCGCTTTCCTCTCCTGCTCAATCTGAGCATAAGCTTTTGTATACCCGCCGGGTTTCATATACAGGTCCGGCGGTTCAAGATAAACGGTATTCGCGCATAATTCGTCCAGAAGTTCTCTGTCATGACTCACAAGAAGGCCTATCCCCGAATACCTGGACAAAGCATCTCTGATCATAGATTTTGTATCCGAATCGATATGGTTTGTAGGTTCATCGAGCGCAAACATTTCAGGTGCTTTCCATAGCGCGACGCCCAATTGCGATCGCTTTCTTTCCCCGTGGCTCAAGACCCTCCATTTGTCTGCATAGCCGTCATCAATACCCAGTATACTTTTCAATACCGAAGCATCGCTTTCATAGGAAGACAGAAAATCCGTTAATCCATCAGGAGGATCATCGGTTCTCTGATGGCAGTAGTAGCAATCCTGAGGATGTGAAATGATCCCTTTCACGGGAGAAAGAATCCCGCAGGCAAGAAGAAGTAGCGTTGTTTTGCCCGCCCCATTCGGGCCGACAATGCCGGTCCATCCTTTGCCGAAACTCCCCGTGAAATTATCGATAAGGAAGTCCCATGAAGAATCGTAACTGAATGATACTCCGCTGAATGTTAACAAATGTTCAGTCATGAAAAAGCCGTCAAACCCTTTCGATATTCAATAAACATGATAAACGGCACCGAATAAAAAGACCTGCAGGGCATATTATCAGCGAAAGATATTCTAAGCAGAATCGGGCAATCTACAGGAATTCCGTGCTGTATTTCTGTCAGCAGTAATCATTTTCCGGCCCTTTTACCTGTTATTCATTGTACCGGGTCATAAGCATAACTAACAACCGCAAAATATTTACATACACCGCGAAATTACTTAAACGCCGATACGGTGACTATTTGAACATGTAAGAATAAGAGTCCGCATCTACACAAATAATCGAATCATGTCGAGTAATGAAAACAAATCAATCCCGGAACAACATGAATGAAACCCCGGCAGAATAGAATAATCCCGGGAGTAAAATAGTAAACAGACATCCAACTCTTCTATACATCTTTCACGGATAACGGAGAGAGCGACACTCGTCGCATAACCCATTTCACATTTAAAAAATCGCTAAAGTACAGCGAAGGCAGTAAAAGTTCTGGGTGGATTGTGAAAAAACCCAAGTATGCTGATATTGCAGTTTCTATTCTTTGAAGTTTAATTATTTAAAAAACGATTTCATAAACATAGTAGTTATCCATTCTTCTTAAAGAAGGATCTGGAATAAACTCTTGTTCAATTGGGGTAATAAAACTAAAACAGTTTGTCTTAAGACAAAACATTTCATGCCCCTCAATAATACTTGTTGATAATTCTATAATGCCCTTTGACACAGGTAATTCATTTGAAAGCCAAGACATATCATCCCTGATAAACAAAAACCACCATTTATCTCCGAGTTTTGGCGATCGTGCTACGCGACGCGCAGCATCATATTTCGAATTGTAAATCTCATAAGGTCTATCATCAGCAATGATTTCTAATCCCATTTTCAGCAAGAATCGACAAATGGCATAAGGGTCCGTTATTTCAGCAAGAATTCTAAATTGTGTAATATGTCCATTATTTATCCTTCTTTCAATTTCTTCACTGCGCGGATTTAATCCAATAATTCTTTCAAATGGCGAAGAAATAAAATCTCCAATTCTGGTTTTGATTTTTGGATATTTGCCACGCTTTGTAGTAATGCAAGAAGAGAACCTATAATGAAGAAATGGGTAATCATTAAGAGCTTGCCTCTCTATATTTGATCCAAAGTAGTTATTACATTTCTCACAAACGAGTTTATTTCGCATGCATACTTCTTCAGTGCCACCCAACGATTCTGGCCAAATGTGTTCGATTGTAGCATTCTTGGTGTCTCCACCACAAAATATACAATCAGGATATTGCATCACTATACCTTTATGCCGATGATTTTTTAGCGGAGAGAGAGGGATTCGAACCCCCGATGACATTGCTGCCATGCCGGTTTTCAAGACCGGTGCCTTCAACCACTCGGCCATCTCTCCGCAGAAAAAAATAGCACGCCCCGCCCTTTTTTTCAAGCTTCATTTTTATTTGCGCCTGTTTTCGGTTCGCGGTGCTTTGTTTACGGGTACGCATGAGACTTTTCGCTGTGCTTCACGGGTTTTATTGTTATTGATAAATGGTATCGAAGGAAGGGACGGAGCGGGTTCAGTAAAGATGGCAGGCTGCGAAGTGGCCGGGTTTGATTTCTTTGAGCCGCGGAACTTCCGCCGTGCAGCGATCGAACGCCCGAGGGCAGCGCGATGCGAAGTCGCAGCCGGGATTCTCTACGTCGGGGCTGGGTACGTCTCCGGTGAGAATTATCCGCTGCCTCTGCTGCTCTACTTTCGGGTCCGGGATCGGGACCGCGGACAGCAGAGCGCGTGTGTACGGATGAATCGGCTCATGATATATGACGCCTGACGGCGCGAGCTCGACAATCCGCCCGAGATACATGACGGCGATGCGGTTGCTGATGTGCTTCACCACACTGAGGTCGTGCGCGATGAACAGGTAAGTGAATCCGAATTCGGATTGCAGGTCTTCGAGCAGGTTGATGATCTGGGCCTGGATCGAAACGTCGAGCGCGCTGACGGGTTCATCGCAGATGATGATTTTCGGGTTGACGGAAAGCGCGCGTGCGATGCCGATGCGCTGTCGCTGGCCGCCGCTGAACTCGTGCGGGTAGCGGTTGATATAGCGCGGATCGAGTCCGACGATTTCGAGCAGTTCTTCGGCGCGTTTTTTGCGATCGCGTGCGCCCATCATGCCGAAGCACCTCAGCGGCTCGGTGACAATCTCGCGTATCGTCATCCGCGGGTTGAGCGATGCGTAGGGATCCTGATAGATAATCTGCATGTCGCGGTATATCGAGCGCAATGCGCCGCCGCGCAGGCCGGTTATTTCCTTGCCCTCGAATTTTATCGAGCCGGCGGTCGGCGGGTTGAGTTGCAGGATCGCCCGGGCGGTGGTGCTTTTGCCGCAGCCGCTCTCGCCGACGAGCCCGAGGGTTTCACCCGCCGCGATGTCAAGCGACACGCCGTTGACCGCGCGGATGTAGCCGGAAATCTGCTGTATTATCAATCCGCTTTTGATCGGGAAATATACTTTCACGTCGCGGAGGCTGAGCAATGGAGATTCCATTATTATGATCGCGCCTCCTTCGATTCGATGTCCACCCAGCAGGCAATCTCCCTGCCCTGCTCTACCCCGGCAAGCGCGGGGTCTTCCCGGAAACACCTGTCGATCGCGAACGGGCAACGCGGGCTGAAGTTGCAGCCTTCGGGATTGCGAATAAGGTCCGGCGGCATTCCGGGTATCGAGAAAAGTTTTTCTTTTTCCGATGAGTCGAGCCGCGGTATCGAGCGCAGCAGGCTATACGTGTACGGGTGCAGCGGTCGCTCGAACAGCGGTCCGGTTGCCGCCTTTTCCACGATCCGGCCCGCGTACATGACGACTATGTTCTCGCAGATTCCCGCGACGACGCCGAGATCGTGAGTAATCATGATGATTGCCGCGCCGGTATCGTTCTGCACACGCTGGAGCAGTTCGAGAATCTGCGCCTGAATGGTCACGTCGAGCGCGGTGGTCGGCTCATCCGCGATGAGTATCGCCGGCTCGCAAGCGAGCGCCATTGCGATCATGACACGCTGCCGCATGCCGCCGCTGAACTGGTGCGGGAAATCATGCACTCTTTTTTCCGCCGACGGAATTCCCACGCTGTCGAGAAGTTCGACCGCTCGCGCGAGCGCTTCTTTCCGCTGCATGCCTTTATGTATTTCGAGTCCTTCCGTCATCTGCCTGCTGATGCGCATGAACGGGTTGAGCGATGTCATCGGATCCTGGAATATCACCGCGATATCGTTCCCGCGCACGCTGCGGAGTTCTTCCTTTTTCATCGAAATCAGGTCTCTGCCTTTGAACAGCGCACTGCCGCCGGCTATCCTGCCGGGCGGCGTGGGGATCAGTCCCAGGAACGAAAGGTGCGTGACGCTCTTTCCGCAGCCGCTCTCACCGACGATGCCGAGCGTCGTGCCGGGCATGAGGTCGAACGAAATACCGTCCACGGCGCGCACGACACCATCACCGGTGTGAAACTGCGTCTGGAGGTTTTTTACTGACAGAACCGGCTGTGTCATCTATTTCTGATCCTTCATCTGCGGGTCGAGTGCGTCGCGCAGACCGTCGCCGAGAAAATTCAGCGAGAAAAGAGTGATCGCAAGCGCGAGCCCCGGGAATATTATCTGCCACGGGTAAATATCTATAGTGCCCCTGCCGTCGGACGCGAGCGAGCCCCAACTCGCCATGGGCGCCTGCACGCCGAGCCCGAGAAAGCTGAGAAACGCCTCTTCAAGCATGACGGCGGGAATGGTCAGCGTCGCATACACAATCACCGGGCCGAGCAGGTTGGGGATAATATGCCGGATGATCATGCCGGCCATTCCCGCGCCGGACGTGCGCGCCGCCATTATGTATTCCTTGGCTTTGATCGAGAGCGTCTGGCCGCGCGTGATCCGGCTCACGGTCAGCCACTGCACCGCGCCAAGCCCCACAAAAAGCAATATCAGTTTTTTGTCCGCCGGCGCTTCATTGAAAATCACCATCAGGATGATGACGAGGAACATGAAGGGCAGCCCGTAAAGGATGTCCACGAACCGCATCATGAAGCTGTCCACCCTGCCGCCCT
>Ga0116162_10003024_pt1 | contig 10230 bp, 9 predicted proteins | sample AD_UKC105_MetaG_FD_89875 | JGI IMG/M metagenome (GOLD analysis project Ga0116162, IMG submission 89875) | Active sludge microbial communities of municipal wastewater-treating anaerobic digesters from Hong Kong - AD_UKC105_MetaG | ecosystem: Engineered > Bioreactor > Anaerobic > Digestate... | reverse complement strand
GAAAGCAAGTAACGGACTTATGCGAAAGTCAGACCGTACCAACGCCGCATGAGGCGTGGCCAGTAACATAGGGCTTTGCCCGTCTATGAAAAACCCCCGGTTTTACCGGGGGATATTTATTGTGCAAAAAAAAAGTGCCATGAGGGCACAAAATAAGGGGTTAAAAGAGAGGGAGATAAACGAACAGCGGCTGCAAAGCAGCCGTGGTCAAAAAACCGACCAAACTGTTCTTGTTTATAATACCACAGTCTTCACAAATTGTCCATACTTCATCCCTTGATTTTGGAAAACTTTCATGTTTTTGGTTGCGCTGCCAAATCCGACTAAGCCTTTTTGTGCAAGATGACTATCGGGCATCTTTAAAAAATCCCTGTAAGAGGTTTCGGCACTCTTCTTCCAACACGCCGGTCTCGATTCGGATTTGTCCTGAAAACGGCATCGCAAATATGTTGCATATCGAACCACAACAGCCGGTCCTGTCTTCCCTTGTACCGATGACAACGCGTTCAATACGGGCATTCACCGCCGCACCGGCACACATCGCACAAGGTTCCAACGTCACATACAGCGTACAGCCTGTCAGCCGCCAGTCGCCGATGGTTTTACCAGCTTCCCGAATAGCCTCGATCTCGGCGTGCGCCGTAGGGTCGTTTTTACTCTGACAACGGTTTTGCCCGCGCCCGATGACCTTCCCTTCTTTCACGACAACAGCACCCACCGGTACGTCACCGCACTGCGCGGCAGACAGAGCCGAAGCGAGCGCCGCTTTCATGAATTCAAAGTCACAGGAGGTCGGCATACTGGACGATACTGTTGACCCAATCCTGCACCAGGGTCGTCATAAAAAAGGCGGTAAGGGCCATCAATACAATACTGATGATGATTGTGGGCGCTTTGAAAAAGATACCATAGCCCTTTTTCTTCCCGGACAGTTCATACGGCTGACGCTCGTTTTTGAATGCGGCGCTTTTTTTGGCCGTCGCTGCCACAAATATCGCGGCTGCTGCTCCCAACAGGAAAAATGCACCCCAGGCAATATAAGTGGCTACATCTCCGGCCTGATCACCAAATCTTTCTGCCACAATATTCAAGCCGAATGCGACCATGTTGTTGATCAAATGCAGCAGTACAGGCGTCCAGAGTGAACCGGTATAAACCGCCGCCGCACCGAGCACTAACCCGAATAAAAAGGCGAACGGGATTTGATAAGTATTGCCATGGATCAGACCGAACATCAGCGCAGAAGTAACAATTGCAAACGTATTTCCGTATCTGCGTAAAATCTGTAAAATCACACCCCGGAATGCGAATTCTTCGAAAATTGCCGCTAATAAGGATGTGCAAATAAATTGAACAATCAACGCACCTGTATCCGTAACCGGCGAAAACGCCGCGTCCAGCAGCGGTTGATAGGTGTCAAGCTTGACCAATGACAGCAACTGATCAAAATAACCGGCGGCAAACTGTAAAACGGGTATGCAACCGATGCCCATCAGGATGACCGGCCAGAAAGTATGGGGTTTGGGTATCTCCGCCGAAATTAATTCGGTTTTATCGCGCTTTGAGACAAAAAATAAAATAAAAAACGGAATTCCCATACTGAGAACATACACGAATGTCTGTATCAGTTGATCCGTGAGTTGACTAACCGATACAAGCGAAGGAATAGCGGCAATCACACCGAGAATGTTTTGCACCGCCAAAAAGATTAACAATGCCATACCGACCAAAATTGCATCCTTGCGCAGGAAATATTTTTTCCACTGCTGCTGAAGATCAAAATCCATATCCTCGGGGAGTTTTTTGTAAAATTCTCTTTTATAATCTTCCATATACTTTTTTATCTCCGTTTCATGCCGCTTTACGTGCTTTCTCAAACAAGGTCATTATACTATGAAAGCCGGTTGAATGCAAGAAATTTCTATTTATGTTTATCTGTACGAAAAAGGGGCGGAAAACCCGCCCCTTCGTTTTTTGTATTTGATTAGCCCTTAATGGAGCCCTTAAGCATACCGGCTGCAAAATACTTCTGCATGAACGGATACAGGATCAGAATCGGCAGGAACGAGACAATTGTCATCGCGGCACCGAGTGCGTCAGGGTTCAATGAACCGGCGCTGACATCGGTGATGCCCATTGCTTCCAACTGATCGTTCAGTTCGTTGATACGGGTCGGACCGAAGTTTTCAAACAGAATCTCACGGATTTTAACCGGGAAGGTACGCATTTCGGGTTGGCTGTTGTAGAGGATGGAGCTCATGTAGGAGTTCCAATAACCAACAGCGGTGAACAATGTGGTCGCCGAGAGAACCGATTTGGACAGCGGAAGCATGATCTTGGTGAAGACCGTGAATTCACCGGCGCCGTCGATCTTTGCCGCTTCAAGTAATGATTTCGGCAATCCCCAGAAATAGTTTCTTATAATAACCATGTTCAATGCGCTGAGCATACCGGGGATAATCAAAACGCTGTATGTATTGAACCAGCCGAGTGCTTTGATCAACAGGAAGGCGGCAACCATACCGCCATGTACGAACATGGGAATGACGATCAGGAAATAGACCATATTAATCATACCGGGCAGATCACGTTTGGACAGTGCATAAGCGCCCATTGAGTTGAATACCAGCGCTCCTGCCGCACCGACCACAGTAATCAGAATACTGTTCAGGAACGGCCGGTAAACCGAATAGTCCATAAAAATCATCTGATAGAACATCGTGGTGAACTGGCGCGGGAAAATTGAAAGGTCGATGGTTGGTGCGGCCATATCCAGGGATGTCTTGATGACAAACAGCACCGGGAAGATAAAGAGAGCAGTGAGTATACCCATCAGAATGTTGTTGAATACGCCGAATGCTTTTTCGCCTTTTGAACGTAACATTGTATTTCACCCTCCCCTTAGAATATTCCGCGTCCGTCGTCGGACAGCTTTTTAGCGGTCTCGTTGACGATGATGGTCATGATTGCGCCGAACGCAGTCTTAAATAAGCTCATCGCCGAAGACAGACCGAAGTTTCCGCCTCCGGAACCGAATGCCGTGTAATAAACCAATGTGTCTAAAACGAGTGAAACCTCTCTGTTTGATACGTTATACAAAATAAACATCGCGTCGAACAAGTCGAGAATACTCTTGAAAGACATGATCAATATCAGGAGTATGATACCTTTTAAAGCCGGGAGGGTAACATGCCAAGTCTGACGCCATCTGCCTGCACCGTCGATCGCTGCCGCTTCATATAATGTGTGATCGATTGAGGCCATCGTAGCCAAGTACAGAATTGTGCCCCAGCCCACACTCTTCCAAAGTGAAAGAAGAACGTACATGAACGGGAACCATCGAGGATCGCCCAGAAAATAGATCTCGGTGCCGCCCAATGTTTTGATTAAGCTATTGACCCAACCGTAATCGGGGTCGAGCAGGATTTTAAAGATACCGCTGATGACAATCCAGTTGATGAAGTGCGGGATCGTGGTCATCGTTTGAACGGCTTTTTTATAGCCTTGCGCGCGCATCTCGTTAAACAACAGAGCGAGAATGATCGGCGCCGGGAAATTGATGACATAGCCTAGTGCGGCGTACATAACGTTGTTTCGCAGAGCCAACGGGAAATCGGACATTCTCATCAATGAAACCAGATTTTCCAACCCGGTCCAAGCCTTGAAGCCTGCAGCTGACGTATATTCGCAAAACGAGGTTATCATACCGGGCATCGGGACATATGTAAAGATCACATACATCAATATCGCAGGTAAGATCATCAGGTAGACGATCAGATCCTGCGGTGAAAGCCCCCATGGCCTCGGTTCTACTTTTTGTAACGGGCTCCGGACCTCTTCGACTTCGGTGCGCGTTGCGACGCTCATAAAAAAAGGCACCACCTTTAAAAGTTATGGGAACATCGAACAGACATATGCCCTGTTCAACAATTCTTATTCATTATAACCGTTGTTTGTGTATTTTTAAATGATACTATCTTAACATTTATAGGACTATTCTAACATTTGGCCAATTTCGTGTCAAATTCGTGTATTTTTTTCTTTTTGTTTTGTAAAATTTCGGTTTTCTCTTAAGAATTTTAAAGAAAATAATTTGTGCAATTCGTTATATTGCACAAATTAATTAAAAATATTAGGCGTTTTATTGTTGATGAAAAACGCGAGATTTTGTGCATTATGCGCACTCATCACTCTGAACGCTGCCGGAACTGATTGGGAGAGACCCCATAGTACTTTTTGAAAATCCGAATGAAATATCCCGTATCATAATAATGCAGTTTTTCTGCAATCGCATAAATTTTGAGATTGGTTTCGAGTAGCAGCCTCTTGGCTTCCTGCATCTTGCAGTCGCAGACGTAATCGGTGAAAGCGATGCCTTCTGCCTGTTTAAATATTTTCGACAGATAATTCGGGTGAATACCGAGGTATTCCGCTACATTTACCAATGAAAAGCTCTCGTAAACCATATCTTGAATATAGCGTTTGGCACGCTGAACCAACGCCACCTGTGAACGGTTGGATTCACCGCCGGAAGAGACCACAATCTCGTTTTTTCCGTACATATCCGAGTTCCGAATCATGTCCAGAAGTGTTCTGTAAGCCGGGAAAAATTCGACTTTACCGTTAAATCGTTCCGAAATAAAAACCGACATCGAGATACCGTTTTCATTGAAGATCGATTTGATTTCATTGAATCGGGATCGGAGCAAATCTTCATTCAGCGAACCGCTGTTGATCACTGCGGTCAACCGCCCGCCAAAAAACATGAACACGATATTAAAACCGGAAAAATCCCGTTTAATCCGTTCGGCCAGATAACTGTAGTAATATTCGGTGTTTGCGGCTTCATCAAGGCCGCCGAGTTCAAACGAACAAATTGCGCCGCCGGTGTAATCAAAGCCGAGGTCATAACGCTCTCTGAGCTGTACATAACGATCATCATTATCCCGTCCGAGCGCGGCAAAATCTTCGTTGAGTGAAAAAGAAAGATACTCCGAGATGCTCTTTTTGGGCAGCTCGATGGTTTTCAAGCCGAGAAAATACTTCTCACGCATCTCACGGACTTTTTGCAGCAAAGACATCTCGTCGACCGGCTTTTCGATATAGTCGTCGGCTTTGTACATAAACGACTGGCGCACCGCATCAAACGAACTGTCGCCCGAAAGCATAATGACTTTAATTCCGCCGTACTGCTGCTTGACAATCTTGAGAAGATCCGTTCCTAGCATATCGGGCAAATGCAGGTCCATAATACAGAGTTGGATGATGTGCTCTTCAAGACGAGTCAACGCTTCCTGAGAGTCGACCGCTTCGTAAATTGCAACACCTTCACCCGCCCTTTTACAGACACTGCGTACATGCGCACGGACGTTGATATCATCGTCCACAATCAGAATGTTAAACATCGTCTTCTTCCTCCCCTTCAAAGTCCTCCAGCTGGTGTACCACCGGCTGAGGTTTTTCGACCGCCATGGTAACCGTCACCTTTGTATATTTTCCCTGACGGCTTTTTATTTTTATCCCGTATTGATTGCCGTAATAAAGCTGTATCCGTTTTTGGGCGTTGACCAAACCGGACTCGCTGCGCGCATTCTCGTCAGCCAGCAATTGTTCGAATACTTCCAGCCGGTTTTTGTTGATACCCTTGCCATTATCGATGATCTCAAAAACGAGTTTTTCCTCCTCACGACGGGCACGGATCAGGATTATAAACTTTTTGCGCGAAGAATCAAAGCCGTGAACGACGGCGTTTTCCACGATCGTCTGTACAATCAAGTTAAGCATCTCAATGTCTTGGATATCATCCTGACTCTCGATTCTAAACTCAAAATTACTGTATTTAAACTCACAGATTTTTAAATACATCTCACAGCACAGCAAAACGTCTCCGACGCTGAGAAAGTCGTTGCCCTTGTTGAAGACCAATCGGTACATCTTTGACAGATATCCCGTGATTCTGTTGACGTCGACAATCTCGCCGGCATTGGCTTTATAGGCAATCGAGTCAAGCGTGTTATACAGGAAATGCGGATTGATCTGGCTCTGTAAAAATTTGAGCTCCATGCTCTTCATCAGCAGGTCTTTCTGATACGAGTCGTTGATGTTGGCCTTAATCTTGCGCACCATCATGTTGAAGACGCGGGTCACCTCGTCCCACTCGCGTTCTTCGAATTCTTTCTGAATGACGTCATAGTCGTTATTTTGAATCTTCTCAAGCCTGGAGACCAGATCCATGACCGGGTCATAGACCGTCTTGATAATCAAACTGCGGGCGAAAAAGATCCAAACGAGAATGTCGAGCACCAGACAAATGCCCGCAACCGCAAGGAACCGATACATCTCGCTGTAATAATTGGCTGCCGGTGCGGCATAGATCGCCTTGAGCGAACCGGAATTGTCGTTTTCGATATAGGTGAAATAACGGATTCCGTTTGCGGATACGATTTTTGTGCTGCCCGTCTTCTCATCGGCCAATGCTTTCATGAGGATACCGTTTGCGCCGTTCTCGGTGTCTGTGGAAAACAGCACCGTTCCGCCTTGTACCAGCGTTACAAACTCACCGTCGACCCCCGAGGTGTTGTTGTTCATCGCCGCACCGAAAAAGTCATCCGCGACTCGGAGATAGAGGTAAGCCTCTTTTGAAATCGTTCCGATCGCAGGCATTTTGTACATATAATAAACACTGGTCTTTCCGGTGAATTCGTCGGTGTAATTAAAAAACGTGTTCTCAATTGAAATAATGTATAAATTATATAGCGCATATTCCTTGCTGTTTGTGGAGTCATTGTCAAGGGAAACGCCCAGATAAGAGGATATTGAAATATATTCATCCGGAAAATACAACCCGGCCTCATCAAGCCGCGGATCGGCCACGGCCATCTGCAGCATATAGTATGCCCGATCCATCTGGGTATTTGAAGCCAACGGTTCCAACCGTAAATTATCCTGTGTGATATAATCAAAATCGACATTTCTGCCGATAATTTCGGCAAGATTGTCGGTATAAGCCTCTATGGAATCGACAAAATCAACCGTCGTTGAAAAGGCGTTTTCGATATGGCGTTTTGAACGCTCATTGATACTGCCGTAAACGAAAATATATCCGGCTGAAAGGAACAACAGTTGGACCAGGCAGATCAATATGACCACAAAGATCAACTTTCCCTTGAGTGTGGCTTTTTTAGCTTTGCTTTTTCCTCTTTTGCCGTTGTCCACGTTGTCCCTCCTCTCACATTGTGTCTACTGGTTTATTTTAATACATCGAGACAAAAATTTCAAGCAAAAAACATGCTTATTATTAAAAAATAGTAAAATTGTGATATAATAAATATATTGTCGAGACATACAAAAGACAGTTTACATAAATCGATAAAAGGAATATAATGATATTTAATAAGCAATCGGAGGTGTTGACTTGAAAGTCACATTTTTAGGCGCTGATCATGAAGTAACGGGCAGCTGCACCTATTTGGAGACCGCCGGAAAACGGTTTCTGGTGGACTGCGGTATGGAACAGGGTCCGAACGAATTTGAAAACCGTGAGATTCCGATTCCGGACGGTTCGCTCGATTTTATGTTGCTTACCCACGCGCATATCGACCATTCGGGGTTGATTCCCCTGCTGTATAAAAACGGTTTCCGCGGTAAAATTTACTGTTCCGCAGCCACAGCCGCTCTGTGCCGTATTATGCTGCGCGATTGTGCGCACATTCAGGAATTCGAGGCCGAATGGCGCAACCGGAAAGCCAAACGTGCCGACGACAAAACATTCGAACCGCTGTATACGATGGATGACGCCGAGGGTTCGCTGACTCTGTTTGAAACCTGTGACTATAACCAAACGGTAAAAATCTGCGACGGCGTCGAATTTATGCTAATTGACGCAGGCCATCTGCTCGGTTCGTCCAGTATCCGGCTGACGCTGACCGAAGCAGGCGAAACCAGAAGCATTGTTTTTTCCGGCGATATCGGCAACATCAATCAGCCGCTCGTCCGAGACCCGCAGTATCCTCCGGTATCCGATTATGTTGTTACAGAGTCGACTTACGGCGACCGTACCCACGAACCGCCGCCCGATTATGCTGTCGCACTGGCCGAGATCATCGACCGCACGTTTTCAAAAGGCGGCAATGTGGTCATCCCGTCGTTTGCGGTCGGCAGAACGCAGGAACTGCTGTATTTTATCCGCCGAATTAAGTCGGAAGGAATGACCAGATACCCGAATTTTAAGGTTTATTTAGACAGCCCCCTTGCAATTGAAGCGACGAATATTTTTAACAACACCGACCCGCTGTATTTTGATAAAGAGACCCGCGCCCTGCTTGATAAAGGCATTGACCCAATCAAGTTTGACGGTCTGAATACAGCCATCACCAGCGATGATTCAAAACAAATTAACTTTGACTCCGAACCCAAGGTTATCATCTCGGCCAGCGGCATGTGCGAAGCGGGTCGGATTCGGCACCATCTCAAACACAACCTCTGGCGCAAGGAGTGCAGTATCGTCTTTGTCGGATATCAGGCCGTCGGAACCCTCGGGCGAATTCTGCTCGACGGCGAAAAAGAGGTTAAACTCTTCGGCGAACAAATCGCCGTCAAAGCCGACATCATCAATATGCCCGGCATCAGCGGCCACGCCGACGAAAACGAACTGCTGAAATGGATTCAACATTATAATCCCGCGCCGAAAAAGGTCTTTGTCAATCATGGTGAGAACACTGTCTGTGAGGGTTATAAGGACAAGCTCCGCACGCTGGGTTTCAATGCCGACGCCCCCTACAGCGGTGCGACTTTCGATCTCCTGTCCGAGCAGTTCACCTATATCGCACAACCGGTGGAGATTGAGAAAAAGCGGCCCGCCGCTGTCTCGACGGTATTTGACCGACTTGTCAGCGCCGGAAAACGTCTGACAGCTTTGATTTCTTCGAAAAAAGGCATGTCGAACAAGGAACTGGCCAAATTTGCCGATCAGATCAACGCACTATCCGACAAGTGGGAACACTGAGCATATATTTAATCATCATTGCGAGGGGCTTCCGCCCTGCGGCAATCCAGATTCTTTTCTTTTGATTGTTTCTCCTCGCAAAGACAGAGCGTTATCTGTCCGAGATTTTCCGGTTGCACAAATCCCCGCATTGAAAAATGCGGGGATTTGTTTCGCTCAGAATGACAGATCGCTTCCTACGGTTAAGGCACAAATTTTTAAACGTTCAACCGACACCCGCAACGTCAAATCGAAAGAATCCGGTTCGCCGCTTCTTCCGGCATTATTTTTTCGCTTTCGATCTTCAGCAGGCAGGGCTCGTTATCAAAAATCCCGTGTTTGGCCTCAAGCATCTTTGCAAGCGGCGGAGGCAGCACACCGTTCGTCCTTGCGGCGAAACGGGTCTTGATCGTGTTCAAACCCGCCGTTACAACAACCCTTTTTGCGCTCTCCGGCAAAAATGCCAGATGCGGTTTTTCGGTGATCACATAGACGATATTGTCGCCGTTCACGGCTTGTGCAAGCAAAATCTTAAATTTTTGCACAGCTTCCGTTTCACTTTTTGCAAGGCGCAGATAGTCCTTGCCACTGTAAACGGTTGCATTCAGCTTTTCCTTTAATACAGCGGCAATGGTGCTTTTGCCCACGCAGCTTTCTCCGATCAGTGCGATCAGCATTTTATTTCCTCCGATTGTATGAAAACGGCGGCTTTTGTTGAAAAAGCCGCCGCTGTTTTTATAACATCTGAATATACTTTTTCAAATTGTCCAGACCGATCCGGAGCGCGTTGACCGGCTCTTCCATGCCCTCGAATTCGATTGATACATAACCGTCGTAGCCGTTGGCTTTGAGAATTTTCAAGCACTGCACGACCGGCACCACGCCATGGCCCAAAATCGCGCCGCGTATATAATTCTGAGCGCGGGTCTTAAACCACCCTTCACCGGGATCAGGTTCATTGCTGTTCTTAAAATGAAAATCCTTGACATGCGCGTGGAATGCGTAAGGTGCGTTGCGGCCGACCGCAAGTTCCGGGGCCTCATCGACACACATAAAATTGCCGATGTCGATGAGTTGGCCGAAATTGTCGTCGGCGACCGTATGGATCAGCTTTTCGACCCGAGAACTCTCCTGCACCAGCTGTCCGTGGTTTTCGATCATGGTCTTGATGCCCTTGGAAGCGGCATAACGGGTGACTTTGCGGCAGCCGTCGGCGATTTTAGCAACCTCGGTCTCGAAACCGCGGT
>Ga0116162_10003023_pt1 | contig 10230 bp, 7 predicted proteins | sample AD_UKC105_MetaG_FD_89875 | JGI IMG/M metagenome (GOLD analysis project Ga0116162, IMG submission 89875) | Active sludge microbial communities of municipal wastewater-treating anaerobic digesters from Hong Kong - AD_UKC105_MetaG | ecosystem: Engineered > Bioreactor > Anaerobic > Digestate... | reverse complement strand
ACTCTGGCGGATGCCATCCTGGATCGTACGGTTCACAATGCTTATCGACTGAATTTGTTGGGAGATTCCCAAAGAAAACTGAGAGGATTCCGGACTATATCGCACACCTGATGTACAATAATTTCAACCAGTGTTTTCCCTCTTCTGACCGTGCGCAATGCTCCGGAATGAGTATGCGATATCACCGGAATTTCCAGTTGTTTCTTTGAATATTACATTATCTTTGTTTAAATTGCTAATATTAATCAAAACATCGTAAGTTTTTTGAAGATAAGCATAACCAAAACGCCGATCCGGTTCTAAATAGGCACCTTCTGCCCATTCATTCCAGGCATTTATGAAAACGATTTGTTCTTCCTTCGTTTGGTTTTCCAAAGTGAATTGACAAGCCGCTTCTAACCATTTACCATATATGTCAGGGGTACTGCCTTCAAAAGTTAAGCCTGAACCAGGTCTTCTTGGTTCGTTATCCCAACCAGGGAATATTGTATTAAACCATTTATATGGCTTACCTGTCATACGGTTAATTGCAGCATTTGCATAATCCTCATATCTGAATACTCTTCCATGATATTCTTGATTTAATAAAGAGAGTGTATTAGTAATCTCAGGAAAAGTAGTGCCATTGTGAGGAGGAAATTCAACTGCTCCATCAAATCCTTCCATTCTAGGATCTTCATAACCGAAAGTTTGAGCTGCTATTATATATGGATTCCCAATACCTTGTTCAATTGAATATTGCCTCCAATAATCAAAAGTATTAGTAGAATCCTTTAAGATATCAGGCCTATAAATAATCAAAAGTGGTCTTTCACCAATATGAATATATCTTGGATTCGAAGCTAATTTTACAAAATCATAAATAAATTTTTTATCATATTCAAATGAATGTTCTTGTGCGATCAATATCTCATCTGAACTACCATCCCATCGGCGTGACCAATTTTCATTTGCCCAACATATACAAAACGGAAAATTAATTTGAGGATCATTAATGAATCGTTCTAATGGTTTTTCAAGTAACCTTTTGCCGTTGAACCAATAATAATGAAAGCAAAATCCATAGATTCCATATTGTTTTGCTAATTCTACTTGCCTTCTTTGGACTTCTGGGACACGTAAATCATAAAATCCTAATTCTCCCGGTAAATGAGGTTGATAATGGCCTAAAAACTGTGGTACTGCTTTGGAAACATTTGTCCATTCGGTAAAACCTTTTCCCCACCATAAATCATTTTCAGGGATAGGATGAAATTGAGGAAGATAAAATGCAATAAGTTTAATTTTGGGTGTAAAATTTAAAGCTAAATTAGAATTATATTCTATATATTCTTCGCTCTTTTTAGTTATAGCATTATTTAGATAATTTTGATATATGATTTCATAAGACGATTTTTCTTGGTCAATGCTATGGGACTTTAAATCTTCTAATGAGATATATCTACCTTCTTTTTTCCCATATCGAATAAAATGCAATAATGGATTTATTTGGGCATTTTTTACGTCTGTATAGGAATATAAATAAAAGCTGGTATTGAATGATGAAGAAGGATTTCTCTTTTCCTTCCAACCAAACCGAATAAAATGCATGAGTGGATCTATATCAGCTCTTCGAACATCCGGATAATTCATTAGATAGTAAATAGGATCAAACAATCCGCTTTTCTTAATTGTCCAATAATCTCGTAAATTCTTAAGCATTTTTTCTCCGTTTACAGAATTGTGATATTTTTCTTAAAGGCCGAGTAATTTGCCAACTATGACTCGTAGCATACATAACATTCTCAAAAATTAACATCTGGATGGATTGATCTCGTTCAGCGAGGAGGCTATTGAGTGATTGGATGGATTGATCTCGTTCAGCGAGTTGAGCATTGAGTGATTGAATGGATTGATCTCGCTCGGCGAGGATACTATTGAGTGATTGAATGGATTGATTGTAGTTAGAAATTTGTATTTTAGAGGATCGCATTAAGAAACTAATTGAAGACTTTGGAACCATATTGATTTATCCCTGTAGCCACTTTTCAGTAATTCTTTGATTATCTTATAATATTCACCGCCAAATTATTCTTTTGTAAAAGTTTTTTTTGCATATTCTTTTGCATTCGATGCCAATGTGTTTCGTAGTTCAGGATTGTTTATTATTTTTTCGATTTGATCAGCAAGCTTCAGATGATCCCCTGGTTCATATAATAATCCTGTTTTACCATCTATTACCATTTCTTTGGTACCACCTGAATTGGTTGCTATGATTGGTTTTTCCATCAGCATCGCCTCTAATGTTACTCGACCAAAAGCTTCTTTTTTTGAACATATAAGCACAATATCAGCGCTTTGAACTAAAGAATTAATGCTTTCCATAAACGGGATGATATGAATAAAATCGTTTACATTTTCATTTTCAACCAACTCTTTCAAGTATTTTTGATAATCTGGATCGGCATATCCGACTAAAATTAATTCCACCTGATAGTGTCTATTTTTTATAAGTTCGATAGCCGCTCTAATTGCGTCTTCTTGACCTTTCGAAGGCATTATCGTACCAGAGATTATCAAGTGAAAACTTTCCGGATTAGTAAAATAATTCTTTATATTTGGATTCTGATTGTCAATTTTTGGTTGATCAATAAATTGATAGATGGTTTCTACTCTGTTAGGTTTGAGATCGGGGAATAATGTATTTTGAACATCTTTGGACTTAGTAACAATTTTATCGGATGATTCATTTATAAAGTGAAGAATTTTTTCAAAGGAGTAGAAAAAATTAAGTCCATGATCCAATTTACCGTATTCATTAATCATCCAAATATGTGGTTTTTTTATTACAGAAGCTAAAAGAGCGCCCCAAGGAATAACTATTGTGTTTGTCAAAATAATATCCGGATTAATCAATTCAAATAGAGACTGATTACAAATTAGCCAAGATAACGATTCCGTAATATTTTTATATTTTTCATCTTCGGACGCAGGATCACCACCTTTGCACCACCAATTAATCGGACCGATTAAAGTAGCTGCGCCAACTCTATGAAGTAATTCTTCGGACGGACCATGAGAAGGCAAAACAACCGTGCACATACAACCATAATCTGTAAAAAGCTCCTTACATAATTCCAATAAACTTCTTTCTGCACCTGCCAATAGACTGGAATGAGAAATAAAAAGCAAATTTGTTGAAGAAATAACCTTTTTACAGAAAATATTGAGGTATTTTCTTTCACCAAGGATAGTTTTCCATGTTTCAACGCCGTTATCGGAAGGTTGAAAATATTGATGGTTTATTTCATCCAAGAAATAACTTTTATAACCGAGAGCAGTTATTGTGGTGAAAAGTTCTTTCGGTGTTGTCTTATCCAATAAAAGACATTCCGGGTTTATCTCGAGAACCATTTGGATATTGTCAACTTCTGAGAGAATGTCTTTAAACCCTTCCAATATTTTTAGTTCATGTCCTTCGGCATCAATTTTTATTAATGTTCTCAGCCCTTTTTTCCCAGATAACAATTCTGATAAAGTAATACTTTGAATAATAATTTGTTTGAAAGTTGGGGTAGCGGGATGATTTATAAAAGCGCAATTATCGGATGCTGTTGAAATATTAAAATTTACTTGTTCATTTCTATTTGATACTGCTTGGTTAACTACCCTTGCATTCTTTAAATGGTTTAATTCAATATTTCTATTTAAAATTTCAAAATTTGTCGGAGCTGGTTCAAAAGCAATGATTTCGCAGTTAGGATTTGCTTGACCCACTAGCAGAGAATAATAACCATAATGAGCTCCAATATCAATAAACAAATCGATATTTTGCGCAAGATTTTCTATAATATTTGAAGTAAATTCCTCATAAGAGTTATCTACAAAGTGATTCTTGAAACGTGGTGTAACCCACATTTGAAAAGAATGTCCCTGAGGAATAATGAGCTCTAATTGTTGCAAATTGTATTCATTTTCAAATTGTGAAAAGTCCATAAAAATCCTTTTATATTAATTATCTGTACCATGCATCTTCAAATATTAACCCATACAATCTTATATTATATTTATTTGATAAGTGATATATATACCTTCTGGTTAATATTTTATACCAAACTTGTTTTATAATTATAACCTTTTCAATCTGTGATTCTTAATCTAATATAATAATCATAAAAACTTATATAAATGATTAGTGACATATAAGTCTTAGGTTTCATTATATGATATAAAACCGTAAAAATATCATAACTAATGTTAATATAGGAAATAATAATATCGTAAATGTAGAAGAAGAATCAGTTGGCTTTTCCAAGAAAGTAAAAACCTTTCTATTTTTTACCCAGGCATTTGATAATAAAAGACAACCAAATAATGTCAGGGGAATGAAATATCGACCTTGAATCCCCGCAATTCGATTTGCTCCGACTCCCATTATCCAAGGAAGAGATGTCCATGAAATATACATTTTCGTAAACATTCCGATGATAGAGAGCAAAACAGATGTCAACGATAAAACTCTCAATTGAAGAGAAATATGTCCTGTTTCGGCGGAATCTATTAATATGGTTAAGGAAAAAATCAAACAGAATAAAATAAAAAAAGGAAATGGAAGATATGTGTCTAACCAGCCCAATATGCCAACATAACCGGCTAAATAGAAATAATCATATTCTTTAATCGTATTTCGGATAATGATTGGTATTTGTTCTTTGTGAGAAATTAAATAATCTTTTTGGAGACTTTCATATTCCTTTGCCGTTTGAGGAATGTTTTGTGTAATAGACTGATTTATCAATTGTGGAATAAAGAGAGATATCAGTGCAATGAAAATAACGAGTAGGATGCAATTAAAATATCTTTTTTTTGATCGGAAACGATCAATAGGAACAGCAAATAAAGTCAATAACAAAGGAAGATAAGCTTGTTTAACGCCCGCTAAAAAGAAAGTGATAATTGCAATTATCGTAATGTCTAGATTGGTAACCTTGATATTTTCAGAAAAAGCGGATAATTTCAATACGTAAGCAAACAATAAAAAACAAACGGGGATAATAATAGCATCATAAGAAAAAGATGCTGCCAGAAATATGCTCATAGGCATCAAGGCTGTTATCGTCATAGTCCGCTTAAATCGTGGAGAAATTTTAATAGCCCAAAATATAATAAAAATATAAAAAACTAAATTAAACATCCTGCCGAAAAGGAATAGGTTGTAGGGCAAATTAAAGTTCAAACATAATATATTACCGATTGCCATACCCAATCCTGAAATAAGGTATCCGATGGGATTTAATATACGATTGGGAGTAGGAATAAATACGACTTCTGTCAAATCCTGTTGCTGCCAACTATCAATCTGATAATCCGAAAAAGAATAGCGATAATTTGCATCATGAACTACCGATGCATATTTATTGATGAAATCTGCATAAACTTTCGGCATTTCTACACCGATTTGACCATCTTTTACATCGGCGAAGAAATGACCTTTGGAAACCGCATAAGCATTGATAAAATGGTCCACTTCATCCGGAACAGTCATCGGAGGGGTTAGAAAAACCAATAGCATTCCGACTAAAGCTGCAATCCAGATAAAATAATATTCAGGGAGAATTCTTTTCAAATTTATTTTTTTCCTATTTTTTGTGACTATTAAAATAATCTTAGACTAATTTAAGAGTGATTAAAAAGATGTTCATTTGAAAACAGAAATCCTTTATTGATTTTTAGTCACCGGAAAAATTCTGATTTTAATGATCGCGGCTGTGGAAACCTGGGGCTCGGATCAATGGAACAATCTTCAGAATTTAATGTCAAATTTGGATTATAATATGGATCACCTTCTTCTAATTTATCATGCCATTTCTTTTTTATTATCATTTTTTCAAAAGTAAAACGTTCAATTTTTTCCGGCGTATCTTCATATCCACGGGTTTTTGATTCAAAATGATAAAGTTGTGCGTATGGCGTCCAAACATTTCTGTAACCTTTTTCTTGAATTTTCAAGCATAAATCGATGTCACCAAATGCTAACTGAAAAGCCGGATCGAATCCGTTGATTTCAATAAAAATGGACTTTTTTATCATCAAACAGGCCCCAGTTACCGCAGAATAATTTTGTGGTACTATAAGGCGAAGAATTCCTTCTGATTCAATTTTTGGTTTTCCTTTATATGCATGTCCGGCAATCCCTCCCAATCCTACAATTACACCGCCATGTTGGATGGTACCATCCGGATAAAATAATTTTGCCCCTACCGCGCCTACATCCGGACGAATGGCAAAGGCTAACATCTGTTCCAGCCAATCTTCTGTGATCACTTCAGTATCATTGTTTAAAAATAATAGGATTTCTCCTTTTGCTGAATGAATAGCGAAATTATTAATTTTGGAAAAATTGAAAGGATAGTTATATTTTAAAATTTTTACATTTTCGTATGTTTCCAATTTTTTATAAATATCAAATACGGTGTCTTCTGTGGAGTTATTTTCTATGATGAGGATTTCAATATTTTTATAAGTCGAACCATTAATAATAGAATCGACACATTTTGTTAAATCTTCTCCGTGGTTATGATTTGGAATAATAATTGAAACTAAAGGGCTTTTTTCAAAGTTATCGTAAAGTATTTTATATGAAGTGGGGAAAGGTCCTTGAATAACTTTTCCTTTAAGTCCTAATTTATCAATATGTTCTTGAACGGCTTTAATCCCGGAAGTCGTTGCATAGGATTTTGATTCCAGTGAAAGCGCTGTCGATCCTTCCATCGCACGCCAGTGATAAAGGATTTGCGGGATATGGGTAACAAATCGCGCTTTTTCTATCGCTCGCAAGACAAGATCAAAATCCTGAGCGCCTTCAAAGCCATCTCTCAACCATCCGATCTGATCTCCTAGTGATTTTCTAACAACTAGCAAATGACAGATGTAATTTACAGCCCGCAGAAAATCCGGACTGTATGCCGGTTTGAAAAACGGACCATACCGAAAAATTCCATCTTCATTCAACTTATCTTCATCCGAATAAAAGACATCTGTATTAGGATATTGATGAAGTGCATTAATCACCGCCGAAAGAGCAAAAGGGGCAAGCAAATCATCGTGATCCAGAAAAGCGATAAAATCTCCTTCCGCAATTTTAATGGCTGCATTCGTGTTGCCGGCAATCCCCAAATTTTTATCTAAATTTAGAACTTTAATCCGTGGATCTTTTTTAGAATAATTTTCCACCAGGTTTGCTATTTTTGCATCTTTTGGACTTCCGTTTGCTATGCATAATTCCCATTTTGTGTAATCTTGATTTAGAACAGAATCAATCGTTTCAGTCAATATTTTAGTCGGAGTTTTATAAACCGGCATCACAACGCTGATTAAAGTTGCTGAATTTTGATTTAAATTCTTCTGAAGAGTTTTCCTATAGAGTGGTTCATTTTTTTGGATCCATTGATTATAAGAATATGATTCAAATGAAATATTTTTTCGAAACAATTTGTATAAATTATGATAAATTAATAAACAAAAATGAAAAATCGATCTGATAATTCTATTTCGAAAACTTAAAGGAGGTGCAACTTTACTATAAAATCTTTCTATTTTATAAGCTAATTTCCATGATTGGGTTGAATAAATATCCTGAATTATCTTATTCTTTTCCGAAATCTCCTTTTCAGTTAATGCTATCTGCTTGACCAGTTCAGCTATAAAATCATTATTATCTTTTGAATTATCATTGGGATTGGTATTGTTATACATGGAAAAAAATTATAACATATATTTGAATCAATATACTATTTTATGTTAAACAAATTATGTTATAAAAATAAAATGACTTCATCTCGATTATTTGAATAATTCCGTTCCCCTACAATCGAAATACTTCCTTCGGGTTCCGATAAAAAATATAGTCCATAAATTCGATCGCATCCGTAAAGGACAAATATCCGTCGTCCACATATTCCGCGAAGACAGCGGAAAGAACCTGTTTTATGGCGATCATCGCTCCGTAACTTTCCTCGCTCGTCCAAGTGTCGCAACCCCACATCATCCGATCTGTTGTGCCGACCTCGATCATCTCCCGAACCAAGCTCTTGCAAGACGGGCCGGATAGGATCGGCAGCCAGCAGATGTCGGCATAGACATTCGGGAAATTATGAACCAGCGCGCATACATCCTGAATCCAAGGATAACCGCCGTGGAACAGCACAAATTGTGTATCCGGATTTTCCTCGATGACCGGTTTCATTTGCATGGCATTTGTTTTTTCGAGCCGTCCCAAACCGGTATGGCATTGGAGAGGCAGATTTTGTCCCGCGGCGATCCGGCAAATTTGCCGAAAAACATAATCCTGAAAAGCTTTGATTTCTTCCAGACCGGCATCCGGATTCTGAAAGCCTTTTTCTGCTTGATCTTTGGCCGGATCGGAAAAATCCAACCCGCGGTCATACGCCAAAGCGGATTTTAAAGCGATGCATCCGGCTTCTTTTTGTTTGATTATTTGATGCTCCATGAGAACGATATATTCATCTAAGCTGATTGTTGCCGACCAGTGTTCATTTTGGAACGGATTATTCCCGTTATGATCTTTCGCTTCCGATGAATATCCGAACAGAAACTGATTGATGCGGTAGACCGGTTTGAACAATTCCGGGTGCCCGTCATCGGAGCCGGGTGCCCAATAAGCATCCAGCAGGACCTGCTCATAGTGGCATCGATCCTCCAAAATTTCAAGATGATGGTTCGGATTCCGGCCGGCGGCTTTGATTCGTTCATCGAATAATTCCCAGGTGGATTCGTTCAACGGTACGGAAAGATCATATAAATGCTGCAGACCGATCTCAAGCCAATGAAAATAAGAATTGAAACGCACTCGTCGAAAGTATGCCCGGCGTTTTTCGATGGTTTCATCAAAATCGACCCCGCACCATGAAACATAAGCGTTTCGCAGCAAAGACTCCAGGTTCAACTCATTTTGAAAAGAGTCATCCAGATGATGGCAATGGGTGTTGATGATCCGTTGTCCATCCAAAGCCGTTAATAGTTCCCGAGCGGTTTCCGACAAAGCCCTTCCTTCTTTCTTCGAATCTGATCCAATTCTACTTCATCTTGCCGGAAAAAAGTTCATCAAATCCGGAAGAATTTCGTGTGATTTTCGGCGAAGAAGGAGATTCCGCTCGTCTCCGCCGGTAAGAGGATTATAATTTGATGATGGCAGACGGAGTCGATCCATCTGCTCAAATCTGTGCCATTTCAAGGAGAAAGGAATTGAATTATGGAAAGCATTTTTAGGCCAAAATGGTGGGTGTTTTTGATTCATGGAATTGTCGTTTTGTTATTTGGTCTTATGGCTCTGACACGGCCGGGAATGACACTTAGTGCATTGATTTTGACGTTCGGGATATTTGCGATTGCCGACGGGATCGTGGAGACTGTAATCGGGATCGTTTCCTATAAATCCAATGATCTTTGGTGGTCGGTTTTGTTAAGCGGGATTGCGAGTATTTTGATCGGTATTTTAACGCTCACCAATCCGCATATTACGGGACTGGTATTGCTGTACCTGATCGGATTGCGGGCTTTTGTACTCGGCTTTTTGGAAGTGGTGGCCGCAATTGAGCTGCGCCATTTAATCGAAGGTGAATGGATGCTGATCGTCGGAGGGATTTTATCGATCATTTTCGGCGTTATGCTGTTTATCTATCCGGCGGAAGGTGCGCTCAGTCTGCTGTGGTTGATCGGTATTTTTGCGGTGATCGGAGGAGTGTGGTTAATTTTATTCTCATTCCATATGAGAAGCGCAGTCAAGAAAATCGATCGTTTTCTGGAAGGGGAATAACTAAAGTTCGACGAATTCCGCTAACCGATTAAAAGCGGTAAATAAAAAAGATGCAAGCCCATTTAATCGGTTTGTATCTTTTTTGTTATGGGAGCGATGAGTTCAACTCGCAATCTCGGTCGATTAAAGCGGAGTTTCCTCAATGGTTTTCGATAAGGAACAACCGCTTCAATAATTCTTTTTTTTTGGACGAATTCCGCAATTATTACGAACAATAAAAATCCGGCGATTTTGCTTGCTATATTAATAGAAATAAAGTTGCCAAAATATCCAAAAATATGATAAAAATCATAAAATCTTGCTTATAAACATTTTCCTGAGTTTTACAGTTAGGTAGCAAAAATAAAGAGGGAATATGTCGGAAAAAGTGGCAGAAATGTCACTTTTTTGTTGCCCGGTATTGTATATCTAATAGT
>Ga0116162_10003020_pt1 | contig 10237 bp, 5 predicted proteins | sample AD_UKC105_MetaG_FD_89875 | JGI IMG/M metagenome (GOLD analysis project Ga0116162, IMG submission 89875) | Active sludge microbial communities of municipal wastewater-treating anaerobic digesters from Hong Kong - AD_UKC105_MetaG | ecosystem: Engineered > Bioreactor > Anaerobic > Digestate... | reverse complement strand
GTTCTGTTGATGTAATCAATCAGCTCTTTGATATCTTCTTTATGTTTAAATTTTGTTTTCGGAATATCGCTGATGATGTCGTCGAATATATCGTCGATCTGTTCGATAACGATTTTTTTAAAGATGTTTTTCTCGTAGTTTTTCACGAGAAGCCCTTCGAAATCATTTTTTTGTGTGTATATTTCACGGCACAGTTTTTCCAGATCTTCGAAGTTGAAGCGTCCTTCATCCATCTTTTCAAGGGATTCAATTCCCTGAATGCCCGTATTCGCTACAAATTGTTTTGCCTTTTCATATTCTATAAAACGTTCAGTTTGTCGGTCATAGACATCAATTAGCACCATATTGGTTGAAAATCGATCATAAACAATACTGTGATTGGAAATGTATTCCAAAAAGACAATAGAGTTTGGATCAAGTTTTCTGAATGATGAATTGATATAAACATCTTTCTGAAAATCAGTCATCCAGGGCAGGAAACGTTTGTAATTACTTAATGGTTTTGAACGTGTTCCAGGAATCACCTGATTATCAGATACACTTATCTGTACATTATTACCATCAATCTTTTCATACATGGAGCCTTCGAGTGATTCTCCCGGACGGATGTATGCGATGGATGGATATTTATAATAGTTTTGGATCATTGTTATCACCTCCGGTATCTATTAATCCAATACGATTTATTATAGTAAGTGTATTTGTAAATTCCGCAGGATTCTGAAAATGTATTACAGAATTACTCAGAATGTACACGATCATTACGATCATAGATTTAAAACCATACATATTATAAACAAACTGCTGTAGATGGCCTTCAAAATAATTTTTATATCAAATTTCACTCTTTCTTTTTTGAACTCTTTCAATGACAGTGAATTCTTTTTTTATTTCGTAATCTTTGTTTTTATTCAATACGTATTGAGTTATGATAAAAGCGATTGTGAATGGGATTGTGATGATTAGAACAAACTCGGTAGAAACAAGCCACGAGAGGTCTGAGGAGAGTTTTCTGATCATGTCTCTATTGCCCTCAGCGGACAGGATAATTGCAAACTGTATACCGGATGCGAGAAAAGTTCCCCCGGTGATGGAACTTGACAGGATGATGAAGAATTTTTTCAGCATAATGGCAAATATACCACCGGCTATACCGAGTATGATGACCATCATCATTGGAACGAAATCCATCTGGTTGCCTGTTGTACTTACAGCGAGTATTGTGAGCAGAGCACCTGTGAAAAATCCTTGAAGGAACAATCCAACCTGGTAAAGATAGAATCCGGCGATAGCTCCTCCGATGGCGGCGATAGCTGTCAGTGCATTTGTGAGTTCCGTGTTTATCCTGTTCATGGACAAGAGCGTCCAGGCAACGAGTCCGAAGAAAACTGCGCTGTTTACGGCGATGATGAATTTGAATATTTTGTAGCCAAATGTACCTATTATTACACCAAAAAAGATAAAGAGTATTGTAAAAACGATGGCTTGTTCTCCACCTCTATCCAGTGTGTTTGCGAAAGTGCCTATCAGTCTGTCGATTTCCTGAAAAAAGTAATTGAAAAAATTCATGGTGTCACCCCTTTTTGAAATATATAATGTATATACCGGAGAGAAATCCTTTTTTCGGCAAGAAAAAAGGAAATCTAAAAGATTTCCATTTTGTTGTTTGTGCAGGGTCTAAGTAATGAAGCTCTGGGGGTAGCTTCACTGAGAAATATTATCATTTTCATTATCATTAAAACAAATAATATTAATTTTTTTTAATATGTAAAGAGATATCTTCTTCGAAAATTATAGGTTTACGTTGCTTTAAGGTGAGTGTTCAGAAAGAGTTGTGTGCTAAATATATAAATTAGATTTTATTGTCTATATATTTATAATCATAATCATTGGTTTATTCTATGTTATAATGATATCTGAAATGTGTTTGTTATAAAAAAATCTGTATTTATTTACTTGTTGTTGAGATGGAGGAATTCTATGAAAAAAATCTTATTTTTCATAACATTATTGTCATATGTTTTTTTGTTTGTTTCATGTCAGAAGGTTGTTCAGAACGAACAATTCTTTACATTACAGAATCTCGGAGAGCCTGGTGAGCTTCAGAATGAAAATGATTTTTATCAGCTGTTTGAAAATCCATTTTTAGGCTATTACTCATGTGCTGTGAAATGTGAGGGATTAGTTGAACTTTTCAATATAGAGGGAAATTATCGTTTTAATTTATTATTAGATGAAAAAATCTATACTTTAAAGATGAATCCTTTTAATCACAATCTGTTGGAAGTGGATATTCCCGATTGTTACACTGTTGAAGAGATTGTAAATGCTCCGATTTCTGTTAATTATGAAACTGAAATCAATAATAGAGATAACGAGTCTTTGTCAGTTGCTTATGTCATTATTCAAAAAGAAACTATTGAAAATAATACAGATCTGTATGAGATCAGACGTGAGGATTTTACTTCCTTACGAAATGCCGGACTGTTTGTTTTTGACTCAGATGATGTTTTTATAACACCTTCCTACGTTAAAAACAGTGAAAGAAACTGTTATTCAACGGATATTTTTCTGGCAGCAAGGAATGTTGTTGACGGATCAAGTGTCCATGATGCTTTTCTTTATTTGAAGGAGAGTGTTAATCATGAGATGTTACTCGAACATGTCCATTCAAACAGAGTTGTTGTTCAGGGGAGTCAAATAGTCATAGAGGCGCCGCTTATCAATGCAAGATATTTGAAGGATCTTGGACCGGAGGGCTCTCTGTCAAATCCTGAAAATGTTTATAACATCGTTGACAGCACCGATATTCTGGGAGTCTGGTCCATATCGGTAAATGTTTTCCGTTTACCGGAACCGGAAAAGTTCTATCCCGGTTGGAAGGTGACTGTTGGAGCGACAGACTTACACTTTATTGAAAATCAATTTGACAGCTGTGTATATGAAGTGAAAATTAATGAAAATGCAGTTGACTCTCTTGAAGCAATACGAAATCTTCCTTTTGGTATGACGGATGGAAATGAAAAACCTCTTCTCTCAAAAGTAAGTGGTCCTGAGGGGAAAATATCAACAGATACGGCTTTTTTTGACTGGCAGGGAAGCGATGTTGATGGAAGTATTGAATTTTATGAGTATAAGTTGAATTCTGAAAACTGGCAAAGAACAAATGAGACTTCTTTAAGGCTTGGGGAGTTTTTACAGGGATTGGAATACACACTGTATGTAAGGGCGAAAGATGATTATGGAAGTTATTCGAATGTGATAAATTGGATTTTTAAGTATTCTGAATCAGGATATGATTTTTATGAAGAAGATGATATCTGGCAAGATGCAAAGCCTATAACGGATTCTGAAGTTCAGGAACGTGTTTTATCAGATGTTGACTGGGCCTGTTTTGATATCACCGGGATTGCAGATATAACCATTTCGACTGAGAATCTTGTTGGTGCTGATACTGAAATTTTTTTGTATGATGGAGATTTGAATGAGCTTGATTCGAATGATGATTATGTTTATTCAACCGATGCCTCAAAAATCAGCCGTTCGACACTTGAAACCGGCAGATATTATGTGAAAATTGTTGAACACAACGCGGAAAATTCTTCAAGAGAGTATTCGGATGAACACACCTATGATCTGAAATTTGTGATCGATAATCAGCTTGAACATGATGGGAAATTTAAGATAGCCAATTCCTGGGGAAAAGGGGGTTGGGAAAATATTGATGATGGGTTCTTATTCATGACATATGCTTCATTCCTTGAAGAGGTCGATTACATTTATGTATCGGAGAAAAATTATACTCCAACTCGAGCGATTGCAACTTTTCAGATTGAACAGGCTGAAAGAGATCAAACAAAAATCGAATTGAGGATTGGAGATACAAGTTATCCGGATCGTGTGTTGTATTTCGTCGGTAATGATCGTGCATATGTTGCAGGTGCCGGTGATTCAGCGTATCCGGGAAATATAATGGTCATGGATATCACTGACGTTCTACCACTTGAAAGCGAAGATATTTCATTGTACATTACCTCTTCATCTCATGATGGAACGATAACCTCATTCTGCATTGAAGTGTATGACGATTATTCTGAACAACCTGTAACAACCTGTTCTGCAACAGATTTACCAAAGGCATTGGATAGCTATAACGTCTTTTCGACGATAGAAGCGCTTCAGATTGAAGCTGTCCCGTCAAGATTTGGCAATTCGAACAAAATGCAATTAGCGGAATGTTCTGAGGCTCCAAATGAAGAAGAAATAAAGATTTTAAAGAAGGACCTGTGTCGGGATAAGAACGGTCAAGAGAATAATTTTCTGATTGGCAATCATGGAACCGGCTTGAGATTACCGGATGAATTCGAACTTGATATGTTGATTGAGAATAAAACCTTGTGTAAATTGACTAATTTTGTCTCTACCAAAGAGGGGACTTCGGTGGATCATTCATTAAGTCCGTATTTTCCACCAATAGGCGATCAGGCTGAAAAGGGATCTTGTTCTTCATTTGCAACCATTTATTATTCAGGTACTTATTATAATGCCATGCGATATGATTATGATTTATCCGGGATAGAATGGGTTTCAAAGATAGAAGATGGTTATGACCATGGAGGACCATCAGAAGATGGGCAGGATAAGATACTGAGCCCTGATTTTGCCTATGTTCTTCTGAATGAAGGGGTGGACGATGGTTCGGTGATCTTTGATAACATTCAATTGCTTCATCAGACAGGTGTGAGTTCCTGGGAAAAACATCCGTATGATGTAACAAATCTGACAAGTTGGCCAAATGAAGGTGCCTGGCGTGATGCCCCCAATCACAGATTGAATTGGAAATCTGATTGGGAGATGACTTATTACGTAAACAGGCCGACATATTATATGAAGATAGAATCACTTGCGGACATTCGGGCTGCGAAAGACCTGTTGAAAGAAGGCTATTTAATCACAATAGGTGTTGATGGCTATCAATATGAACATTTAGATGAAAATGATACCTGGACAACAGAAAATTATTCGGTTAATCAGCTGAATCATGCAAATACAATAGTGGGTTTTTTTGATGATTGATGTTCTTACTGTTAAAGATTTGAAAAGTGACTCGTTCTTCATGAGGGGATTATAGAAAAAGTTTATATCTGTTTAATCTCCCACTTAGGTTATATATGTGAAAGTTTTTGGAAGGGTGAGAATAGAAATGCTGTAAAAACCAAATAGACATTATGGAGATTGTAAATGACAAATACTCAAAAACAGTTTTTGATAATTTTTATAACTTTTCTCCTTTTTTCAATGGCCTTATTCGCTGAACAGGAATTACCAACAGAACCCGGGGAAGTCAAGATAAATATTTCTGCCGGTAATTTTGATTTTTCCGGAGATAAGTCACAGGTTGTGTTCAGCGGCGGGGTTAAGATCAGTTATGAGGATATGATCATAGAAGCACCGACGATAACGGCATTTTTTTCAACACCGGATACGGTGGACTTTTTTGTGGCGGAATCATCCCCGGATTCCCCGGTTATCCTGCATAAGGATAAGGAGATGTTTACCTCTAAAAGTCTTAAGGCTTATGTTCAGAAGAAGGCTTATTTCCTGTATGAACTCAGGGGAACCTATAAAGCGAAAAATGCTAAGGGACGAAAACAGGAAATGATAATGGCTTCTGAGAAGAGCAGGAGCAAGCCTTTTGACGAAAAAAATATCACAGAGGCACATAAGGGGTATTTGACAACTTGCGATGAGGAAAGACCGCATTATCGTTTTCAGGCGAATTATATTGTTGTGAAAAACAGTAACGAGATCATCGCTTATGATCTTTTGATGTATATTTATGATATTCCCGTTCTTCCTTATCCGGTCTTTTTCACCTCTCTGGAACGAACGGCACAGCCTGTGGAATCGTCGTTTACCCTTACGGGAGATTCCGGTATACAAACGCATCTGCGTTTTAATTATTATTCCAAAGGGGATGAAATCGGGTCTGTTTTTTATGATACCGTTGGGGATGGCGATAAAAAGGGGAATACGATTGGAGCTGAAAATAAGTTCACTTTGCCCGATGGCAAAACCTCCATCTATTTTTATGGTAAACAAACATCAGGTGAAGATTTTTCTAACAGAAACAGTGAGTTAAAGTTTGATCTTGCGAGGAAATGGGATGAGCAATTTGAAACGTTGTTTTACATCAGAAACACACAGATGAGCGTTGTCAACAATGAGATCAGCAGCAGGAAATCTGAAATAGGTGTGCATTTGACGGGAAAGATCAACGACAGTAAATTTGACTTTATCGTGGAAAAGAAGGAGGCAAGAAACAGTTCGAGTAATAAGAATACCTGGACACTTCCATCCTTTCAGATGAATCCAATGCGTTTTAAGTACTTTGAGGATATCTATCCAATGAATTTGACTTTTAATCGAATTTCTTTTAAGGCTAATACGACAACGGATGCCTCTGTAACCTTCAACGAAGTTCTCAAGTCTCTTCAATATACGTTTACTCCCGGTTTGAGTTTTAGCGCATCCATGCCGGAAATAGTCATCCGGGATGTCAAGCTGATTGAGGGTTTTGACACAAAACTAACGTACAATCTCAAGTATGATGATAAAATGAAAGATGATTTCCTGATCGATAACACCTTTATTTTACCGAAGGTTGGGTTTGATTGGGAGGCGTTTTTTGGGATTCACACACAATACAAAATGAAAGTTGGGTATCTTGAAGACTATGAGGATGAAACTGCCTACAGATACGGGGAAAATGTGTCTTCCGATCTTTCTTTTAAGGTGTTTTTTTGGGAGAATAAGATAACACATGATTTTATTTTTGTTAAGTCGGATGGTAATACATCACGTCTTTCGGAATTCGATAAAGAAAAAAATCTTTTAAGTCTGACTTCTACCTTAAATCTGGAAGCATTATTCTCCAAAATTGATTTGAAAACTTCCTATGATTTTCTGAAGGAGATTGATCAGTTATCAAACCCGACTGTAGACACAACAACGGATTTTGATCTGTTGAATACGGGCTTTATATTTAAAACTAACAGTACAATTGATGCGAGCTCAACAAAACTTATTTCGACAAAATATGATTTCGATATCAATAATCGTTATTTTGAGAATTCTTTAGAGTTCTTATATCTATACGATAAAGATGTTAATGTAAACAAATTGAAAAATACATTAACACTCAAATTTGGTCCCCTTTTACCGTTTAAATCTCAAAGATCCGTTTTTGATTTCACTTTTACACACAACAGTGAGGCTGATGCGCTAAAACTGAACAAATTTACAAACAACAACACATTTGTATTTGATAGAATGGGTCCCATTAAGACTTTAACTGAAACATTGAATTTCACGATTTCTCCTCAAGCGACCGAGGAAAAGCTCGATTCTATCAAAAATCAGGTTGTAATGAAATTTGATGATATGAGTTTGGATTTGGCGACGGAGTATAAACGGGCAAAAAATAACATAAACGTTAGCTTTTCAGGTAGCTTTGATCAGCTTGGGATTACGTCGCTGACTTTCGGTACGGATTATGATACGAAACAATCAGAATTTGAAGGACTAACCCTTGGAATAAAAAAAGACCTGCATTGCTGGGAAAACGAGACGAGTGTGAAATTTGAATTGAAAAATACCAATTTTGAGCTATCAGAATTTTCAACAAACTTCTCACTCAAGGCATTCCCGGAGAAATTCGTCAAGGTTCAACCTTTGAAGAAGTCATTTGATCTGGCGATATTCTGAGTATTCTCCCCATCCATCTGATGCTATCAGTTTCATGGTGGCATCAGATAATTCAACAGCATCACCTTTGTTATTGTGAATATTGCCCGTGGTCCAAAGGATTGGACCAACAGCATTTTTTCCCGAATAAACTCTGATCTTTTCCCCGGCTTTTAGGATGATATCCTCAAAATAATAATCCTGATCACCTTTTACACTTAATAATCGCCAATTTTTCAAAGAAACGTCTGTTGTTCCAATGTTTTCAAGTTCAACATATTCCGGTTTGCCCTTATAATCGATATTTGAAATGATTATTGTGATTTCGTCTTCTGTATTTTCTACAGTTTTAACAGTCGTTGCTTCGCTGGTTTCTGTTTCCGGTTTTTCAGTATTCAAAATCTTTTCAACTGCCTGTCTTCTATTGTTTTGAAAGTCTTGAGATGGATTTGTTGTGATTGCATTGGATATACCGGTCGTAAGAAATACCACGATTGTCAAGAGTGTGATAATTGATCGCTCATTTTTCTCTCCTTCCCCGAATCAGTTTTTTGGATTCACTATCTTTCCTATGAATAAGATGGTTTCCGCTTCACGATCCCAGATCAGGAACATGAAAGGATGATCAGCATGGAAAAGCTCGATTTCATTTTGAGCTTCCGGGTTAAAACCCATTGAACGCATCATAATTACCGTTACAGCAGCGGCTTCTGTCCCTTGTTCATCCAATTTGATATAGGTCTTGTGAAGGACTTCATCTATGGCAAGTTCAGATTTTTCTGTTATTGAAGAAAAATCAGCGGAATCAGAAAAAGCAGTTGGTATACCCATTTTGATTAAGGAATCATTTAATGGATAGTTGCAGTTCAATTCAAACTTTGGGATTTTGACATCCACTTTTTGTGTATGATTAAGCATCAATTTTTCTATGTCACGTTTTAAGTCATTATAATTTAACTTTCCTTCGAATGCTTCAAGGTTTTCCCCTTCATCCGGTAAAAGAAAGATCATGGAATGTTTTCTGCTGCTGAATTCCATTGATAAAGCCTTAAAGGTTCCAAAATCTTCAAAGAAATAACTTTCTTTAATATTCATCATATCCGTCATGACAGAATTATTGTTGCTGATTTTGAATACTTCCTCTTTTGTGTTCTGTTCTTTAAACGGATGCAACCATGAACTTTTGAAATAAACACTGTTACACAATACCATCAGGATATTACTTGAAATATCATCAACAATTTTTTCGATCTTTCCCTTTGTCTTTTCACTGACCCATTGATTGATCTCTGCTGCTGAAATCTTGTTGTAGATATCCGCATCAAAATATTTTTCTAAATCCGACTCATATGACGGGAGAATCCTTAATCCCGGTCTGATCCATACGGAATAAGCGATTGAGAGTTCTGAAGGTTCTTCTTCATATCTGTTCTTTTCGACTTTCAGATCATCCTGAAGGGAGGAAAATTCTCTTAAAAAATCTTCCGTGTTTCTGTCGAAATAAAAGGTTTGACTCATTTCATCTTTCGTTTGCCCTCCAGCTCCGGGATAAAGCAACGCAAAGGCACTTGAGACGCTGAGGGGTGATAAAAGGACGTTTTCATCCGCTGCAACTTGTTTGTACAGCTCAAGGGTGAATTGATTGATACCATCAGACATGTTGTTTGCAATCCCTGAAACACCTGTCAGCAATAAGAACAGGACTATTACAATACATTTTATTGTTTTCATTTTGACCTCCCTGAAAATAAAGAAACATCACGCTAATGTTTTGTTGCATATGTCTTTTATATCATTATACGCTCCACAAATCACTTTTCCGCAAGTTAAAACTTTTCAAATATTTTTCATGGTACAATAGAACTGTAAAGATAAAGACTTTTGATGTTAAATAAATAAAAATATTCTGAAACTGGAGTTTTCGAGGGAGGAGAAGATGAAAAAGATCCAATTAGTCGTACTGATTTGCGTATTTTTTGTTGTGAACTGCTTTGGGGTACAAAGGACTCTAAGTGAATTCCCGGATAATTTAAAAACACCTGCAGCTTTGGCAGAAGAACTCACGCAAGGCAAAAAAGGTGACAGAGAGAAATGCTGGGCTATTTTTGAGTGGATTACCCACAACATTGCCTATGATGTAGAGTCCTATTTCAACAATTCCTATGGCAGTCAGAAGCCAGGGAATGTTTTAAAGACAGGGCGTTCTGTCTGTAGTGGCTTTGCCAGCCTTTTTACAGAAATGGCAAACGCCGTGGGAATAGAAGTCGTTACCATCAACGGTTATGGCAAAGGATATGGATACAGAACGGGAGATTCGATCAAGAAAAATGAGACCAATCATGCGTGGAATGCCGTAAAAATCGATGGAGAATGGCGATTGATAGACAGCACATGGGGTGGGGGTCATGTCGATGGAAATCAACAGTATGTATTTAATTTCGACCCTTTTTATTTTTGCACACCCCCTCAACAATTTATTTACAGCCATTTC
>Ga0116162_10003018_pt1 | contig 10240 bp, 10 predicted proteins | sample AD_UKC105_MetaG_FD_89875 | JGI IMG/M metagenome (GOLD analysis project Ga0116162, IMG submission 89875) | Active sludge microbial communities of municipal wastewater-treating anaerobic digesters from Hong Kong - AD_UKC105_MetaG | ecosystem: Engineered > Bioreactor > Anaerobic > Digestate... | reverse complement strand
TTAGATGAGATTGCCGCGACAAAAGTTATTCCAAACGCCTATGGAGAAGTCTCTTTCCCAGCTGAAGAAGTAACAATTACAACTATCAGGATCGCAGAGCTTTAAATATTTTTATATAATCTTGAGCATCAAAGTTTTGAGGCCTTAAAGTTGGATCTATATTTAGAATTTCGAGTTCAGTCTTAGTAAAAACCTTATTTAACATTTTTCTTGGAGAAGCAAAGCAACGGTGTAAAAAACCCTCATACCTTATTATTTCCGTGCCCTCAATTTGCAGATTTTTTCTCTTTGATAGCCTTACAACTCCCCCATCAACCTTGGGAACAGGATCAAAGCTCTTTTTATCCACGGTTATTACATATGAAACATCAAAAAAAGTTTGCACAAAAACAGATAAATAGGAACTATCCGGTTTAGCGGAGGTGATTTTTTCAGCAACCTCTTTTTGTATCAGAAGAACAGCCACCTCAGGCAATGTTTTACCGTGTATTAATTTATGAATAATGGGCGACGTTATGTAGTAAGGCAGAGAACCAACAACACTAAACCTATCCGGGCAAAAATCACTTAAAGTAAAGGCCGGGTACCAGTCTAAAAAATTTGCGTAGATAATCTCAAACTTTCCGCTCTCAATCTCTTTAACAAATTTCTGCTCTAAATACGTCACCATTCTTGGATCAAACTCAACAGCTTTAAGCAAGGAAGACCCAGCACGCAAGAGGCACGATGTTAGAGCCCCTAAACCCGGTCCAATCTCTACTGTCACTTCTGGAATTTCGCCCGACGCATAAAGCTCTTGAACCATTGTATCTAGAGCAAACTCATCTTTTAAAAAGTTCTGCCCGAGTTCTTTTTTTGCTTTTATCAAAGGCATATTATGACTTAATTTTATCATGAATTTTGTAGTATACTTCATGCGTGACAAACATTTACATCGCCCTAGAAAACATAAGAAGCCTCTACAACGTAGGTGCAATTTTTAGAACCGCATCTTTTTTTGGAATTTACAACATATTTCTAATTGGATACTCCGGCATGGATCTTACCGTAACGGGAAAACCCAAATTGCATGAGAAACTGGCGAAAAGCGCTCTCGGGTCCGAGAAAGATTTAAACACTAAGACTTTTGAATCAACTACAGCTTTTATCGAATACTGTCGCAAACAAAAAATAAACTTGTTCTCCATAGAACAATGCTCCACCAGTGAGCCTTTACAATCTCTGTCTGCACTAGAAAATGATACGGCGATAGTCTTCGGAAATGAAGTAGAGGGCGTGTCTGAAGAAATGCTCTCAAATTCTAATAAAATATTTGAAATTACTAAGTTCGGCAAACATAACTCACTGAATGTGACTACAGCATGTGGGATTGTTCTTTATCAAATAACAAAAATCCTTAAATAAAGAGATTAGACTTTCTCGCAACAAGACTAACTGTATCTTTCATCCTGCAGCTATTCCCAGCTAAAATTAATTCGATCGAAATCGAGCTCGTCTAAAAAGTCGTCTACAGACCGCTCGTCCGTTCCGCTCTTGCCCTTAATTTTTCCCGAAATGTTAAGAAGGTGCGCAGGTATTTCCTGCAGGAATCTGCTGGAAACATTACTTTCTCTACGCCCATAAAACAACCTCGACTCTGCTTTGGTTAAAAAAACCTTTATACCTGCTCTGGTTATTGCCACATAGCACAGCCTGCGCTCTTCCTCTATAGCATCAAGCTCCATTAGCGAGCGCGAGTGAGGGAAGAGATTTTCCTCCATACCCACAATAAACACATACTTAAACTCCAAGCCCTTTGAAGCATGAACAGTCATAAGGGTTATTCTATCTTGCTCATACGTTTCAGGCTTGTCGCTACTTTCAATCAACGCCACATTTTCTAAAAACTCAGCGAGAACAGGAAAATTAGTGGCCACTGAACGTAGTTCTTGTATATTTTCCATACGAACTATATTCTCCTCAGTGCCGTCGTTTAACATTTTTATATAGCCACTTTTATCCAGCACCACATCTAAGAGCTCAAGGGTAGTTGAGTCCTTGGCCAACAAGCTCAAACCAACAAAATCTACCTTCGTTCTTCTACTTATTTCCTCAAGATTCCATCCCCCTTCTTCAAGCTCGGCCTGACCTTTTATACCTATTCCCCGAGAGGGTACGTTAATAATTCTTTGCCATGAAATTGTATCTTGTGGATTATACAGAACCTTTAAATACGAGGTTATATCTTTGATTTCTTTTCTTGCATAAAACCTGAAACCCCCTACGATTCTATACGGAATGTTATTTTTTATAAGCTGCTCTTCAATGTTTCGAGACTGAGCATTTGTTCTATATAAAATAGCAATATCATTTAAGGTTATGAGAGGAGACCTAGTTCTATCAGAAACTATCTCGGTTATCTTATTAACTACATAGCCGGCCTCGTCGATCTCAGAGTCTGCGGTATAAAGTTCTATCAAATCGCCCTCAACCTTCTCGGTCCAAAGATCAAGCTCAATGTGGCTAGTATTATTTTTAATAATGCTTTTTGCCGCATCTAAAATTATTTGAGTCGATCTATAGTTACGCTCAAGATTGAAAATACGAGCATCAGGGTAGTCTGTTTGAAAATTTAAAATATTCCTGTAATTTGCGCCTCGAAAACTATAAATGGCCTGCGACATGTCACCTACAACAAAAATGTTTTTGGATCCGTTTGACAAATTTTTGGTTAACACGTACTGTGCTTTATTTGTATCTTGGTACTCGTCTACTAAAATGTATTTGAATTTATTTTGATACTTTAACAACACTTCCGGTCTTTTCTCAAACAATAAAACGGCCTGCACCAACAAATCATCAAAATCTAGAGCGTTGTTATCTCTAAGCCTTTTTTGATACTCAGGGTATATTCTTGCGACAGTTCTTTGAAAATATCCCTGAGCGTAATTTGCATAATCGGTCGACAAAATAAGCTCAGACTTTGCGCTGGAAATAGTAGCAAGCACTGCGTTCGGATTATACTGCTTAGGGTCAAGGCCAAAATCTTTAAGAATACGTTTTATTAATGCGACCTGATCGTCGGTATCGTAAATAACGAAAGTGCTGGGTATATTTATTTCCTTGCCGTCTATTCTTAATATTTTGGCACAAATAGAATGAAAGGTTCCCGACCAAGCAAGCTTTGTACTTCCTGCTTGAAGATTTCTTAGCAACTTTGCCACACGCTCATTTATCTCTCCCGAAGCTTTATTAGTAAAAGTTACGCACAAAATATTGAAGGGGCTAATGCCGTGATTAAAAATTAAATTTGCAACTCTGTAGGTTAAAACTCGTGTTTTTCCGCTTCCAGGGCCAGCAACAACCAACGCCGGCCCATCAACATGAAGCGCTGCCTCTTTTTGCTGTTCATTTAATTCGTTTAGAAAATCCATTATTTTTTTATTAACTATTGAAACTTCACAACACGAACCAAAAGCTATAATATTGAATAGTGAAGTTTGCTAGAATAGCTTCGATTTTAATTGTTTTGTCTGTTGTATTATACACGCTAAGAACAGACCAAATAGTATCAATACATGATTTATCAAATAAAATTACAAAACGCATGAAACGAGAGAGCCCAAAATATGACAAAAAAATGGTCGTTAACAATATAGAAATGAGTGTGGCTTTAGCAATATCAAAAGAGGAGCAAACACAAGGCCTGATGGAAATTTCAACACTGCCCGATAACGCCGGAATGCTGTTTATATTTGATCAAGAAGGTGGGTGGGGATTTTGGATGAAGAACACGCTTATACCTCTGGACATGATCTGGATAAATAAAAGTTTTGAAATAGTGGATATTCAAACTGCACCCCCCTGCCCCCCAGAAGAAAAAGACTGCCCCGCCTACAGACCCACAGTTCCGGCAAAATATGTTCTAGAAGTAAACGGGGGATGGGCCAAAAGAAACAATGTCACAGTGGGAAATAAAGTTAACATTGATAGAATTTTATCGGACGTTAGCCTTTAATACAGGCCTCTTGGCAAAGCTCCAGAATCAAATTCTTAGGTTCGAATTATAAAAAAACAAAACTTATGATATGATTTGTATGTTTCAACCTAAAAAAGTAATTAAATTTCGGAGAATATAACAATGATTAAAATAGTAGATTTTTATGCGGACTGGTGCGGCCCCTGCCAAATGATGAAGCCTGTATTTCACGAACTGGAAAAGGAATACGAAGGCAAAATAGAATTTAAACAGGTAGATGTAGAGGCCGACAACGCCACTGCTGCAAAATTTGGTGTTATGAGCATACCAACCTTCGTCATACTCAAAGACGAAAAAGAGATTGATAGAAGAATGGGCGCCATGCCAAAAGAAATGATGAAAAAATGGCTCGACAGCCATCTGGAATAAACTTGCAAATATGATAAAAGCCACTGCCCAGCCAAACAAAAAAACCAGAATTGCAATTAACGGCTTCGGTCGTATAGGACGCGCCGCATTAAAAATAGCCCTCTCAAAGCCCGAAGCCGAAGTTGTAGCCATAAACGATCTTTCCGACCCCGAAGCTTTAGCATACTACCTCAAGCATGACTCTGCGTATAAAAACACCGAGCTTGATATATCAATACTTCATGAAAGTGACCGAAACTATATGGTTATAGGTTCGAGCAAAGTAGCAATGTTTGCAGAAGCCGATCCTAAAAATTTGCCATGGAAAAACCTTAATGTAGATGTGGTTTTGGAATGCACAGGATTTTTTACAAAAGACGGCTCTGCTTCTGCCCACCTTGATGCCGGAGCAACAAAAGTCGTGATCTCAGCACCTGCAAAAGGAGGAAATATTCAAACCTTTCTTCTTGGAGTAAACGACAAGCAGTATTTGGGCCAAAACATAGTGTCTAACGCTTCCTGCACTACAAATTGTATTTCTCCCATAGTTTCAATAATAAATAAAGAGATGGGCATTGTAAAATCAATTATGACAACGGTACACGCCGTTACTTCGACACAAAATATCGTAGACAGTATGCCTAAGAAAGGCTCTTCAGATCTGAGAAAAGGCCGTGCGGGCTTTACCAACATGATTCCTACAACAACCGGGGCTGCGATAGCAACCACCGAAGTCCTGCCTGAACTTAAAGGTCTTTTTGACGGCGTATCCATAAGAGTTCCTGTAATTACCGGCTCACTCGCCGACATAACTATGCTTGTAAGAAAAAAGACTACAGTCGAAGAAATTAACAGCGTCTTAGAGAAAGCGGCCTCTACAGAAGGCTTAAAAGGGGTGCTGAAGGTTACGCACGAACAGCTTGTCTCATCAGACATAATAGGTGATCCGCACTCAGCTATTGTTGATGCTTCAATGACAAAAGTCGTAGACGGCGACCTTGTTAAAGTTTTGGCCTGGTACGACAACGAATGGGGCTATAGCAACAGATTGGTTGAGCTCGCGTTGACTATAGCACAAGTATAATCTAGAATTTTACAACAAAGTTTATAATTTAAAGAAAGAGTTGGGCCCTGTAAACTGCTCACAGAGCAATCAACGCAAATTAAAATGGAACTGAACGACCAAGTAATAAAACGCAGATTAAAAATAATTGACGACCTCACAACAGAACTTAGAGAGCTAAAATCCCAAATAGATGACTCTCTTGAAAACAATCCGGACCTTCAGGAATTAGAAGAGCAGATGACGCAGGTACGCGAGGCAGTTAAAGAAAAAAAACAAAAAGCATTAGAAACCGAATCTCATAAGAGATTGCAAGAAGAGATAAGGCAAAAAAGGCAGGAAATCACTGAAAACAAAGAGACCCTTTCGCAAGAACTTGCAGATTACTACGCACAAAGCGGCCTAATGGAAATTGAAGATCACGAAGGAAATATTAAAAAAATGAAATTTTCAGTTAAGCTGGTTAGCTAAACCTTATCTTATTGACGACACAAGTACTGGAAAGGTGTAAAGGCTATTTTTGTATATAAAGTATATAATCCCCTGTATTCAGGTCCTCACGCTCAAGTTTCATGAATGTGGGGGGCACGCTTTGGTACTTAGTAGCAACAAAAATTGCCGAAGACGGATCCTTGGGCCTTAAATCTCCTTCGATAAACGGCCAATGATTGTAAGTATTAAGTGGGTCTTCAGGACTGTAAAGCCTCAAAGTCCTATTCTCTCCCAAGTAGTATCGTCCAACGGTATATTCAACCGGAGCTAAAAAAACAATTTCTTTATCAAAATCTTGCAAGGCCGTAGCTACTCGCTTCATTCCAAAAAGATACGGATGCGGAATTATAGCCTGTACTAATAAAAAATACCCAAGAACAACAAAAGCCCTGATTTCGAACGATAACGATTTTACAATTAAATAAGCGAACGAGGCCAAAAAGAATATTGAAGCAGGAAATAGATACCGCTCAACATACAAGTTGTTATCGAGATAAAAGCTCGCGCCTATTAGAAGTAGCTGTGGCACAATAAATAACAGAGTCAAACGAACAAACTCGTTATTTATAAAAGCCAGAATCTGCTCAAGCACATTTCTATCGCTCTTGGAAATACTAAGAATTTTTCGAATGTATTTCGTAACTATAAAAAGGACTAAGCCAAAGTAAACAACCACCAAAAAAGCTCCCCATATGCGGGCGTCAAATATAAAATCTACGTCATTTAGCGTATCTTGCCCGGGCAACTTAACCTTCACGCCAAGAAGATAAGCTTCCATGCTGCGCGAAACGTTTGAGTAAGCTACCGGCCTGATCCATTCTTTGCTTGCTTGGGCCTTTATTGTAGTTTCACCGTAATAATTGAAAACATATGCCTTAAAATACAACAGGGAAGCAAAAACTGTAATCAAAGCGAAAATCTTTGGCAACTGAGATTTTAGCGATGATTTCTGTAGTAATGAAGAAACGAAATCGAAAAAAACAATACCAAAAAAGGCTGAGACAACGGTAAAAGCCATGAGATGAGTAAAAAGAAGCGGCACTAAAACAACCGGCAATGCCCAATACTTACGGTGCGTGTAAAAATATAAAGCCAAAGTTCCTAAAAATCCGTAAAAACTATACGACCTTGCCTCCACCGAATATTCAACTAAAAATGGGCTGATGCTAACCAGCAAAGCCGCAACCAAAGCCGTTTCTCGATCTATGAATTTTTTTATACTTAAATAGATAAAAAGAATCGTAAGTACCCCAAAAACCAGAGCCGGCAAACGCAAAGTTACGTCAGAGACACCAATAACATTTGTCAGGTACCGCATTGCAATATTATAAAAAGGAGGGTGCGGATCGAGCTTCAGCTCCGACAGGTAAAGTGCTTTAGGAACGCGCATCAAAATCCCTGTGTATGCTTCATCGAACCATAAATCAGATTTAGTGAATTGTCTTAATCTTAAAAAGAGGCCTAGCACCATAATAAGCCAAATATCGGCGCTGTTTAGTATCGTTCTTAGAGAGCCGCTCATTCTTCCAACATACGAGGAAGTCTTCTTTCTGCTTGTCACAAGGTCTTTGGTCACAGTATTATTTTATCACAGCAAAGGAAGCAAAAGCGCATGTAGCTCCCGTTCTATAACCTACGGCGTCAAACAGAAAAGTATTTGGTTATATTGCTGCCCTCTGCTATAATGCCTATTGCTATGTCAATAAAGAAAAAGAAAAACGACGCACAAAATAATAAGATGGCTCGCCGTTCAAGAAAAAAATCAAAACGAATAACTACTATGTAGTCTCTAACTTGTAGCGCCCGGGCCGGCTTTTAAATATTCCGGCCTTATCCAGCCAAAATGATAAAGCAATAAAAAGAGTAAATGCTTATATAAATCTCTGTGGTCGAGGTCTGTTTTAGTTAAATTTATAATTTCGTTACTTAATACTATTTGCGCAAGATAGTAGATGTAGTTTACCCAGCATGTTGGTCTTTGCAACGTAAAGAAATTACAGCAAGCCGCCTGCTTAAGCTTGTGGTGGTTGATAAATAGAAGCACTGTAGCAAAGACTGCAAATAACACTTAAACTATGCGCTATCGCTACTTCCGCCGTACTTACGATCTCGTGTTGAATAGGCTTTAAGAGCCCTGTAAATAAGCTCTTCATCAAAATCGGGCAACAATACGTTTTCGGTGTAAAGTTCAGAGTAAACACTTTGCCAAGGCATCCATCCGCTTAACCTAAGCTCTCCGGCACCTCTAATAATAAGATCGGGGTAGGGGTATGGTTGATCGCCTGTATCGAGATAGCGCTTAAAAAATCGATAAGGGTATTTGTCGTGGTACATGCCATCGGTTTTTTCTAAATCACTAAAACTGATTTTTCCCTCCGTCACATCATCAAAGGCCTTCTTCATCGCTCTTAAAAGTTCGTCGTGCCCACCGTAGTCAAAAGCTATATTCAGGGTATGTTTGGTATTATTTAGTGTTTTTTCTTGCCACTTGTCGATAAGATCAATTACTTTTTTTGGCAGCCTATCTCTTCGCCCCAAGTGAATTAATCTTGCGCCGTCTTTATGGGCCTCGTTTCCCCACTTGTCTAAAGAGTAGGACAACAAACGAATTAGATTCTCAACCTCATTCTTATCACGATTTGCAAAATTTTCTGTTGATAAACCCCACACAGAGGCTGTATGAACCCCGATGACCCTGAGCTCTCTAGCCAGGGAGGCTATTACCTCTACGCCTTTGTTGTGACCTTCCATAGGAGAAAGTCCTCTTTGCCTTGCCCATGTTCTATTACCGTTAGGTAAAATGGCTATGTGGTTTGGCATTTTTTCAACTGGAATATCTCGATACTGACTCATGTTTTAACTTTTTATTTTACTAATAAAATCTACTAAAGATAGATGCCTTTCGTTTGTTTGTTTTATGGCAGGCAAAACTAAACATGCTTTAACCTATTTAAGATCTACGAGCTTGGTAATTATACCATTAAATATGCTGTATAATACACTTATGGACCTATTAGTTATCTCAAATTTTCTAGTAAAATACAAATACAAGCTTGTTCTTTCTTCAGCCCTTGGCATATTACTTGGGTCATTGGTTTTTATTACTCGCCCAACATACTTCAACGTAAGTCAAACCTATGCCATCTTAATTCAAACTGAAGAAAGCCCAAAACCTAAAATTCAACTACAAGCCGACCGATTATTTGATGCCGATTCTCCCCAAAATGAGGCGGAGGCTTTAACACGCTCCCTGGCCTGGATAGCGCAATCCTCAAACTTTCAGTCATCCATAGAGGAAACGAGAATAAAATACAATAAACAAAATCCGCAGAAAGAAATTTCCGCAAACACAAAGATGAAAGTTCAGAACCCGGCACCGCACATACTACTAACAACTACCGTAGCGAGAGATAGAGAGTCTGCTTTCTGGTACCATAAAGTTTTAGAGCAGGCCCTGCAGGCACAAATTTTTGACCTTAATCCCACCATAGAACCTGACTTGAAACTTATCGTTTTAAACGAACAGCCCGAGATAAAGGAGGTTAAAGCCGCCCTACTTTACTGGACAATCGTTGGAACGGCACTAGGTTTTGGGGGCGGGGCTTTTTTTCTAGCAACAAGGGAATACGTAAGCATGCAGCAAAATACAGTAAAAAAAGCGAAACGGAACTAATTTCGCATCAATTTTAAAGCGAGCTTAAAACACATAAACACACACTCCAACATATATAGATCAACCACCACCAGCTTAAGCAGGCGGCCTGCTGTAATTTCTTTACGTTGCAAAGCTCAACATGCTGGATAAACTACAGCTACTATTTGCGTAAGTAGGTTTGAGTAACGAAATTATAAATTGTGTATAATGCTTTCATGAAACTAGCGCTAGTGGTCATTCCGGCTTACAACGAAGATTCGCAAATAGAACCTTTGCTGGGGCAAATCAAAGAAATTACTGATATTGACATAGTCGTTGTAAACGATGGCAGCACCGATAAAACACTGGAAGTATGCAAAAACCTAAACGTTAAATGTCTATCCCATTTAATAAATTTGGGATATGGGGCGGCCGTTAGAACGGGCTTTGCTTACGCAAAAAAACACCCAAACTACAAATATATTGTCACTATGGACGGAGACGGACAACATACCGTTGATCAATTAAAACTCTTATTGGAAGAGTGCAAAAAGAACCAGCTCGACCTTATAGTCGGAAGAAGGGTAAGAAAGGAGCAAATGCCAATAAGTAGAAAGGCTATTAATGCTCTAGCCGACCTGTTTTTCTGGGCATTAAGCGGAAAGTACTTTGTAGACACACAGTC
>Ga0116162_10003017_pt1 | contig 10241 bp, 8 predicted proteins | sample AD_UKC105_MetaG_FD_89875 | JGI IMG/M metagenome (GOLD analysis project Ga0116162, IMG submission 89875) | Active sludge microbial communities of municipal wastewater-treating anaerobic digesters from Hong Kong - AD_UKC105_MetaG | ecosystem: Engineered > Bioreactor > Anaerobic > Digestate... | reverse complement strand
CGTCGGCTTCGAACTGCCAGGGCGCACCCTCGGAGTCATCGGCCTGGGCGCGATCGGGGTCAAGGTCGCGAACGCCGCGCGCGCTTTGGGCATGAAGGTCATCGGCTACGATCCGACGATCACGGTCCGTGCGGCCTGGGCACTGGACTCCGACGTGCAGCAGGCATTGTCGGTGGACGATCTGGCGGCGCGCTCGGACTTCATCACCTTCCATGTGCCGCTGACCGATGCTACGCGCAATATGATCAACGCCGACCGCCTGCGCCTGATGAAGAAGCGCTCGGTCCTGCTCAACTTCGCACGCAACGGCATCATCGACGACGAGGCGGCGGTCGCGGCGCTGAACAGCGGACATCTGTATGCCTATGTCTGCGATTTTCCCAGCAACCTGCTGAAGGACCACCCGCGGGTCATCACCTTGCCGCACCTGGGTGCGTCGACTGCGGAGGCCGAGGAGAACTGCGCGCTGATGGTCGCCGACCAGGTGCGTGACTGGCTGGAAAACGGCAACGTCAGCAATTCGGTCAATTTCCCCGAGATCAGCCTGCCGCGTACCGACGATGGCTACCGTATTGCCGTGGTCAACAGCAACGTGCCGAACATGCTGGGTCAGATCTCGACCGACCTGGCGGCTGCAGGGCTCAACATCATCGACATGCTGAACAAGTCACGCGGCGGGATAGCAGTGACCCTGATCGATGTCGACAGTCCGCCTTCCGAAGATTCGGTGCAGCGGATCACCGGGATCAGCGGCGTACTGTCGGTGCGTTGCCTGGGCTGTGACTGAACGGGCCGGCTCCATCTATGGGGAATGGCGAGCGACAGGTGGGGCGCTGCGCACGCGCCGGACACCGCCTGGCAACCTGGTAACGGCTAGAATCCGGTCATGAGCGAACAAGATCAACTCGGCAGTATCCGCGATCGGATCGACGATCTCGACGACCAGATCCAGACATTGTTGAATGCGCGAGCACTTGCGGCACAGGAAGTGGCCAGGATCAAGCTCGCGTCCGACCCGCAAGCGGTCTTCTATCGCCCCGAGCGCGAGGCCCAGGTCCTGCGCATGGTCAAGGAGCGCAATACCGGGCCCTTGGGCGACGAGGCGGTCGCACGGCTGTTTCGCGAGATCATGTCGGAATGCCTGGCCCTGGAACTGCCACTGAAGATTGCCTATCTCGGACCTGAGGGGACTTTCACCCAGGCGGCGGCGCTCAAACATTTCGGCCATGCGGTGGCCACGGTTCCGCTGGCGGCGATCTCCGATGTGTTCCAGGAGGTCGAAGGTGGCAGTTGCCACTACGGTGTCGTACCGGTCGAGAACTCCACCGAGGGCGTGATCAGTCACACGCTGGACATGTTTCTCAATTCACCGTTGAAGATCTGTGGCGAGGTCACACTGCGGATTCACCAGAACCTGATGGGCACCAATCCCGAGCTCGGTGCGCTGAAGGTGGTGTATTCGCATCAGCAGTCGTTGGCTCAGTGTCGCGGCTGGCTCGATCGCCACCTGCCGCATGTCGAACGGATACCGGTCGGCAGCAATGCCGAGGCCGCCAGGCGCGCCGGCGAGTCCAGGGAGGCTGCTGCTATTGCGGGCACCACGGCGGCCGACCTGTACGGTCTGCAGTTGCTGGCGCCGAATATCGAGGACGATCCCGGCAACACCACCCGGTTTCTGGTGATTGGCCAGCAGGCGGTGCCGCCGTCGGGCGATGACAAGACCAGCCTGCTGCTGTCGACCCGAAATGAGGCCGGTGGCCTCTACCGTCTGCTGGCGCCGCTGGCCGAGCATGGCATCAGCATGACGCGCATCGAATCCAGACCGTCACGCCGCGGTAACTGGGACTATGTTTTCTTCGTCGATATCAAGGGTCACCGCGACGACGAGAAACTGCACCTTGCGCTGGCCGCACTGCAGCAGCAGGCCGGAATGTTCAAGGAGCTGGGGTCTTACCCCAGGGCCGTGTTGTGACAGCGTGTATGTCCGGCATGCCGGTCAGCCGCATGTTCTTCGTGCGTCGATCGGCTGCATGTTGATCCACCCTCTGATGCGCACAGGTTTTTCTGCAATACCCCATGGCTAATCAATTCATTCAACTGGCAGCTCCCGGTCTTGCGGCGCTCAAACCCTACGTGCCGGGCAAGCCCTTGTCCGAATTGGAGCGCGAGCTCGGTATCACCGGTTCGATCAAGCTGGCATCGAACGAGAATCCGCTCGGTCCCGGGCCGCAGGTGCGTGCTGCGCTGCAGGCGCAGATCGCGGACGTGCCGCGTTACCCGGACGGCGGGGCCTACGAGTTGCGCCGGGCGCTGGCCAGGCATCACGACCTGGAGCCCGCGTGTGTCACTGTGGGCAACGGTTCGAACGATGTGCTGGACATGATCGCGCGGGTCTTCCTGTGGGCCGGTCGCGAGAGCCTGTTTTCGCAATATGCATTTGCTGTCTATCCGATCAGCAGCATGGCGGTCGGTGCCACGTTGCGGGTGGCGCCGGCAAAGGACTATGGGCACGACCTCGATGCCATGCGTGGCCTGATCACCGATCAGACCGGTGTGGTGTGGATCGCCAATCCGAACAATCCGACCGGCACCTGCCTCGACGCGGGCCCCTTGCGTGCATTCATCGAGGCCGTCCCGTCGAGCACCCTGGTGGTGGTTGACGAGGCCTACTTCGAATACGCGGATGACGGGAATCGCCCGGACACCAGTCGCTGGCTGGGTGACTTTCCGAACCTGATCGTGACCAGGACTTTTTCGAAGGCCTATGGCCTGGCGGCCCTGCGAGTTGGTTACGGGCTGTCGCATCCGGATGTGGCCGATCTGCTCAACCGTGTGCGTCAGCCGTTCAACGTCGACAGCTTCGCGCAGGCCGCGGCACTCGCGGCACTGGCCGATCGTGAACACCTGCAGCGCTCGGTGGAACTCAACCGGCGTGGCATGCAGCAATTGGAAGAGGGTGTGCGGCGAATCGGGTTGCAGTTCATCCCCTCGGCGGGCAATTTCCTCACCATCGATCTCGGTCGCGAGGCTGGCCCGGTGGATCAGGCGTTGCTGCGACTCGGCGTGATCACCCGTCCGGTCGCCAACTACGGCCTGCCGAATCACCTGCGGGTGAGCATTGGCCTGGAATCGGAAAACGAGCGCTTCCTGCAGGCGCTGGGGCAGGTGCTGTGAGCACCTCGATCGGCACGCTCGCGGTGATCGGGGTCGGCCTGATCGGTGGTTCCCTGGCGCGTGCGCTGCGCGCCGCCGGCAAGGTCAACCAGATCGTGGGTTGTGGTCGCGGCAAGGCCAATCTCGACGAAGCCGTGGCGCTGGGCGTCATCGACCGCTCCACGCACGACATCGCCGAGGCAGTGCGCGATGCCGATGTCGTGTTTCTGTCGGTGCCGCTGGGGGCGATGCGCGGGGCCTTCGCGGCCATGCGCGGCAGCCTGCCGGCGACGGCACTGATCACCGACGGTGGCAGCGCGAAGGGCAGTGTGGTCGCCGATTGCCGGGCGGCGGCACCCGAGCTGCTGGCGCGCTTTGTACCCGGGCACCCGATTGCAGGTACCGAGAACAACGGTGTCGCCGCCTCTTTCGCCGAGCTCTATCAAAACCGGCGCGTGATCCTCACGCCTTTGGCGGAGAATGACGCGGCGTCTGTCGTGCGGGTGCGCGAGATGTGGCAGGCCTGCGGTGCCGAGGTGACGGAGATGCCGGTGCAGCACCATGACGAGGTGCTGGCGGCGACCAGTCATCTGCCGCACATGCTGGCGTTCGGGCTGGTCGATATGCTCGCGCGCCTGAAGGAAAACGACGAGGTGTTCCGTTACGCCGCTGGCGGCTTTCGCGATTTCACCCGCATCGCATCGAGCAATCCGGTGATGTGGAGGGACATCTGCATCGCCAACCGTCAGGCGCTGGGGCCGATGCTGGCCGCCTTCGCCGACGAGATGAACGAACTGGCGGCGCGCATCGGCGCGGCGGACGGTGATGCACTGTTGGCGATTTTCGAACGTGCCAAGGCGGCGCGTGATCGTTATGTCGACGGCCTGAAGTGATCAGGCAGGGTGGCGTTTGATCAGTGCGGCTCCGGCGGCCAGCGGCCGAGAATCCAGCGGGCGCACAGCAGTGCCGTGAGCAGCACCACGACACCGCTGAAGATCACGTCGCTGAGAAAGTGCGCGCCCTGGGCGATACGGCCCAATCCCGCTGCGGCGCCGATCAGTCCGCCGTAGAGCAGCCATCGGCGGTCACGCAGCACCCAGGCGAAAGCCAGGAAGAAGAACCCCATGCCGGCATGGCCGCTGACGAAAGAGCAGTTTTTTTCACACTGGTCGGCGATGACGAATGCCGGCGAAAAGGTCTTGTCGCCGCCGAACTGCTCGACCTGCGAAGGCCGAGCGCGACCCGATTCCGCCTTCAGCACGCTGTTGACGATGATCCCCGGGCCGATCGCAAGAGTGAGGCAGAGAAAAACGATCGAGCGGCGCAATGGACGCTCGCCTGTACCGCCCCAGCGCCAGCTCGCATACAGCAGCCAGAACAGCAGCGGCACCAGAAAGAACGGCATATAGCGGAAAAGGTAGTAACTGAACTGCACCGGCAACGACTGACCGAGAAAGAAGCCGTCCTGCGGGTCATAGAACAGGCCGGCGAACCAGAGGTCGATGCCGGGCATCAGTCGAAACACCAGGGCGAGGCCCACGATCAGCCATAACGGCCACAGTTTCAGGGTCAATTGCATGTTGAATATCAGCGAATGGTTGGGGCCGCGTGAACACGTCCGGCCCGGTGAGTGGCGAAGTCTCGTTGGGCGCGGTTGCGCAAAGCGGGGTCATTGAATGTCCAAAGCCAGGCCAAGTCAAATTGCAGGCTGGATCAGCGGATGAATCCCTGGCGTCGGCAGGGGATCAAGTGGCTGATTGCCGGTCTGATGCTGGCGGCACTCGCGTGGTGGGTGCACGACAGCATCGGCTGGATCACCCTGCTGCGGCCATGGCTCGCGTTTCCACCGGGCGAACTGATCGTGTTGGTGGTCCTGACTGCGCTCAGCTACCTGACCCGCGCGGCGCGCCTGTACGATCTCTACAGCCCGCGTCTGCCAGCGCCATTCCTGCTCTACCTGCGCATCAATGTGTTGCACACCACGGTACTCAACCTGTTGCCGATGCGTACCGGTGAAGCGGCATTCCCATTGATGATGAAGCGTTACTTCAGCGAGCGTTATGCGAGCAGCATCGCGAACCTGCTGTGGTTGCGCGTCGCCGACTTCTGGATCCTGTTGTGGCTGGGGTTGCTGGTGTTTGCCGTGCGTGGTCCGGTGCTGCTATGGGTGCCCGTTGTGTTGGGCCTGATGTTGCCGCTGCTGCTGCAGCCTCTGCGGGCAAAGATCCTGTCGGTGACGGCGGGGCGGGAGAACAGGCTGGCAGACCTGCTGCGCATCCTGGTCGGCGGCCTGCCGCAGCGGTTCAATGACTATCTGCGCCTGCTGATATGGACGGTCCTGACCTGGTCGTTGAAACTTGCTGCATTCGTCAGTGTCGCCGGCTATTTCGTCGATGCGCCGATGTCGACGCTGGTGCCCGGCATCATCGCTGCAGAGATCAGCAACGCGCTGCCGATCCAGGGTGTTGCCGGCTTCGGCAACTACGAGGCGGCGATGGTGCTGGGCAGCAGCCTGAGTGCGCTGCCGGCCGAGGCGCTGCTCGCGGCCGCGGTCAACCTGCACCTGTTCATTCTGGCCTGTACGCTGGTTTTTGGTGCGCTGGCGCTGCTGATTCCGGTCAAACGCCAAGGCGCTTGAGTAATAATACGTCTTCATCCTACCCAATCGGACTGCACCGTGAACAACGCCCAGACATTGTCGATCGTCATCCCCCTTTACAACGAGCAGGAGAACGTCGATGCGCTGGTGAAGCGGGTGCACGAGGGACTCGCCGGCTGCGCCATGCAGTGGGAGTTGATCTGTGTCGATGACGGCAGCCGTGATGCCACCTGGACACGCCTGCTGGGTGCTGTCGAGCATTTCGGGCCGCATGTCAAACCGTTGCGATTGAGCCGCAATTTTGGCCAGACCGCGGCGATGCAGGCCGGGATCGATGTGGCCCGCGGCGAGTTCATCGCGACACTGGACGGTGATTTGCAGAACGACCCGGCCGACATCCCGCGCATGATCAAGGAGCTGATCGAGCGTGATCTCGACCTGCTGCAGGGGTGGCGAAAGGCGCGCAAGGATGCGCTGGTGCTGCGCAAAATCCCTTCGCGCATCGCGAACAAGCTGATTGCGAAGGTGACCGGCGTGGCGCTCAATGACTACGGCTGCAGTCTCAAGGTCTACCGCGCGGCGATGATCAAGAAGATCCGTCTGTTCGGCGAGATGCATCGCTTTATCCCGGTGTGGGCGGCGACCGTGACCAGCCCGTCGCGCATCGGCGAGACAGTGGTCGGGCATCAGGCGCGCGTCGCCGGTGAATCCAAGTACGGCATCTCGCGCACCTTCCGTGTGCTGCTCGACCTGCTCGCGATGTATTTCTTCCTGCGCTACCGCGCACGGCCGGGGCATTTCTTCGGCAGCATCGGGCTGGCGCTGGGGGCAATCGGCTCGTTCATCATGATGTACCTGATGGTGGTCAAGTTCGGCATGGGCGAATCAATCGGCGAACGCCCGTTGCTGCTGGTGGGCATCCTGTGCCTGATCGCCTCGGCGCAGTTCCTGACCACCGGTGTGCTGTCAGAGCTGCTGGCGCGCACCTTCTTCGAGTCCAGCGGCAGGCCTGCCTATTCGCTCGCCGACGGCGGCGAGATCACGACCGAGTGGCACCAGGCATGACGCGCAGCCGCGCTGACTGCCGGGGGTGTGACCCGCGATGACCGAGGTGTTGCGCGGGCGCCTGCTGCTGTTCGCTGTCGTGACGGTCCTTGGCGTGTACCGCGCGTTGGTGATATGGGGTGCCGAGCTGCCGCTGTTCTACGACCAGGCCTATTACTACTACTGGTCGCTGCATCCCGACTGGGGCTATTTTTCCAAGCCGCCGATGGTGGCGTGGCTGATTTATCTGACCACCGGCGTTTGGGGTTCATCGGAACTGGCGGTGAACGCGGGCGCGATCATCCTGTACTCGCTGACCGCATTCGTCGTGTATGCGATCGGTCGCGACCTCTACGACGAACGCAGCGGCATATGGGCGGGCATCTCGTTCGCCTGCATGCCGGTCGTCGGTTTCAACTCGCTGTTTGTCTCCACCGATGCGCCGCTGATGTTCTTCTGGGCGTTGACGATCCTGCTGTTTATCAAGGCGACCGGTGATGGGCGCTGGCGGTGGTGGCTGGGTACCGGCCTGGCCGCGGGTCTGGGGCTGCTGAGCAAATACAGCATGGGGGTGCTGGCAGTCGGGCTGCTGGCCTACCTGCTGGCCGATCGCACGCAGCGCCACTGGTTGCTGAATGCCAGGCTGTGGGCGGGACTGCTGGTCGCCGCCGCGGTCGTTGCGCCGAACCTGTGGTGGAACGCGCAGAACGACTTCATCAGTTTCCGCCATACCGCCGAGATCTCTCAGCTCGATCGTGACCTGTTTCATCCCGATCGTCTGCTCGAGTTCGTCGCCGCCCAGTTCGGCGTGTTCGGACCGGTGTTCATGGGGCTGTTGGTGTGGAAGATGTTCTCGCCGGCGAGTTACCGCGAGGATCGGCATCGCCTGATGCTGCTGACGGCGCTGGCGATGCTCGGTGTGATCAGCGTGCAGGCCCTGTTGACGCGCGCCCATCCCAACTGGGCAGCGCCGGCTTTTGTCAGCGCGACGGTCTTCGTGTCTGCGCTGCTCGTGCGTGAAGGCCGTGTGCGCCTGTTCGCCTGGGCGATGGCAATCAATCTGGTGTTGCTCAGTGCGCTCTATCACTATCACCCGATCGCCAATGCGCTCGGCATCGAGCTTACCCGTGGCAAGACGCCTTACTATCGGGTACTCGGCTGGCGCGAGCTCGGTGCCGAGGTGTCCGAGGTCACGGCCAGGTACCCGGAGGCGGTGTTGCTGAGCAACTCGCGCAAGCACCTGGCCTACCTGTCGTATTACGCGGTGCCACGCAATATGCACGTCGCCGCGTGGTGGCCGGCCGGCGGGATTCCGCACAACCACTACGAGCTGGTCGCCGATGTCGCGCACAGTGACGCCGACGAGTTTGTGTTCGTCAGTGAATACGGGCTGGATGCGGCAGAACTGGCGATGTTCGAGCAGCACGAGTATCTGGGTGAACGCCATGTGCAGGTGTTCCCGGATCTGGTTCTTTCGGTACAGCTCTATCACCTGCGCGGTTTCAAAGGTTACGGCCGCTAGGCAATTGCCGGGGCGTGGCGTTAACGCCATGTTTTTCCAGCGAATACTTGTCTTTTTCGCGGCCTGAGACTAGCCTTGCGCCCCTTTATTCGCAGAGGACACTCCGTTGGCGTCGAGCAATGTGCAGTTTGTGGCCCGCCCGGGCGGCCAGCTTTCCGGGACACTGCGGGTGCCCGGTGACAAGTCGATTTCGCATCGTTCGATCATGCTCGGCTCGCTGGCCGAAGGGGTGACCCGGGTCAGTGGGTTTCTCGAAGGCGAGGACAGCCTCGCGACGCTGCGTGCCTTCCGCGACATGGGCGTGCAGATCGACGGTCCGCTGGATGGCAATGTGACCATTCACGGTGTCGGTATGCATGGCCTGAAGCCGCCATCGGCACCGTTGGATCTCGGCAATTCCGGAACCTCGATGCGCCTGATGTGCGGCCTGCTGGCCGGGCAGGGGATGGACGTCACGCTGGTCGGTGATGCCTCGTTGTCGCGTCGGCCGATGAAGCGGGTGACCGAGCCCTTGGCGCGGATGGGGGCGAAGATCGGCAGCGCAGAGGGCGGTACCGCACCGCTGCAGATAAGCGCCGTCAATGCACTCAATGGGCTGCACTACGACATGCCGGTGGCCAGCGCGCAGGTCAAGTCGTGCCTGCTGTTGGCCGGCATGTATGCGCAGGGTGAGACCTGTGTGACCGAGCCGGCGCCGACGCGTGACCATACCGAGCGAATGCTGCAGGGCTTCGGTTACGCGGTTCAGCGACAGGGCAGTCAGGCCTGCCTGACCGGTGGCGGCAAGCTGCAGGCCTGCGACATCGACGTGCCGGCGGATATCTCCTCGGCGGCGTTCTTCCTCGTCGGTGCCAGCATCGCCGAAGGCTCTGACCTGCTGCTCGAACATGTCGGCATGAACCCGACCCGCGACGGCGTGATCAACATCCTGCGCCTGATGGGCGCCGACATCGAGGTGCTCAATGCGCGCGTGGTTGGCGGCGAGCCGGTGGCCGACCTGCGTGTGCGCTCGGCGCCGCTCAAGGGCATCCGCATCCCGCAGGACCAGGTGCCGCTGGCGATCGACGAGTTTCCGGTGCTGTTCATCGCCGCCGCGTGTGCGCAGGGTGAGACCGTGCTCACGGGTGCCGAGGAGTTGCGGGTAAAGGAATCCGACCGCATCCAGGTGATGGCGGACGGGTTGGCGGTGCTGGGGGTGGACGCACGGCCGACGCCGGACGGGATCGTGATCCAGGGTGGCGGCCGCATCGGCGGCGGCAGGGTGGACAGCCACGGCGACCATCGCATCGCGATGGCCTTCACGATGGCGGCATTGCGGGCCTCCGGCGACATCCTGATCGACGACTGCGCCAATGTGAACACCTCGTTTCCGCGCTTCGTCGATCTGGCCTCGGCTGCCGGCTGCCGGGTGGCTCTGCAAGATGCCTGATGCGTTGCCGGTGATCACCATCGACGGGCCGAGCGGCTCGGGCAAGGGCACGGTGACGCAGCGTGTGGCAGCTCAGCTGGGTTGGCGCGTGCTGGATTCCGGTGCGCTCTACCGGCTGGTTGGTTTTGCAGTCGATCAGCGGGCGATTGGGTTCGAAGATGAAAACAAAATCCGCAAGATAGCTGAAGAACTTGATGTTGAGTTTAAAGACGGGAAGATCTTTCTCGACGGCCGCGAGGTAACGGATCTGATCCGTACGGAAGGGGCGGGCAACAACGCATCGAAGGTTGCCGCGATGCCGGGCGTGAGGGCGGCGCTGCTCGACTGGCAGCGTGGCTACGCGCAACACCCGGGCCTCGTGGCCGACGGCCGCGATATGGGCACCACGGTTTTTCCCACCGCCGGGGTCAAGATTTTTCTCACCGCGAGTGCCGCCGAACGTGCGCAAAGGCGCTATAAGCAGTTGAAAGAAAAAGGATTGCCTGCTAATCTCG
>Ga0116162_10003015_pt1 | contig 10243 bp, 5 predicted proteins | sample AD_UKC105_MetaG_FD_89875 | JGI IMG/M metagenome (GOLD analysis project Ga0116162, IMG submission 89875) | Active sludge microbial communities of municipal wastewater-treating anaerobic digesters from Hong Kong - AD_UKC105_MetaG | ecosystem: Engineered > Bioreactor > Anaerobic > Digestate... | reverse complement strand
CCTTGAATTTTTTCATGGGTACTGCATCTCCCCGGAAAGTTCCTTGTCGATCGTGAGCCCGGTCCGGTATTCCCATTCGGCCGCGGCCCGCAAGGCTTCCGCCTTCACGCTCAGATAACTTTTTCTGGTCCTGACCAGATTGTCCTCGATGATGATCCAGTTGTCGAAGGAGAGAATGCCGGTGGCGTACTGGGCTTCGGAAATGCGCGCCCGCTCCTCGTCGGCCTGCAGGAACTGGTATTGAATGCCGACGCGCTCCGTGCGCTCCAAAAGCTGCTTCCACGCCTGTTCCAGGTAGTAGACGGTGTTGTCCCAGGTCCGCCGGGCGGTCTCCTTGGTCTCTTCCAGCGCCGCCCGGTCGCTCCTGACTTGGGCGAACCGGCTGCCGCCGGTAAAGATAGGCAGGGAGAGGCTCACCCCCGCCGACCAGCTTTCGGTTGCGGGGGGCCAGGTGTCTCCGCGCCGTCCGATCGAAGCCGAGCCGTTGATCTCCGGGTAGAAGCCGGCTTCGGACATCTTGAGGTCGTAGCCGGCGGCCTCGACCTGGGCGCTCTGCCGCAGCACCGAGGGGTGTTCCCGGGCGATCAGGTCGATTTCGGGGGTCGAGGAGGGGGTATCGGGGGGGACCAGCCCGCCGTCGGCGGCCACCGGAGCGAAGGTATCTTCCCCCATTTCCCGAACCAGGTTTCTCTGGGCGAGCTCGATGTCCCTCCGGGCCGAGGTGACGTCGAAGCGGGCCTCGGCCAGGTTGGCCTCGGCCGTCATCAGGGAGCCCTTGTGCTCGGTTCCGGCCTGGTAGCGGAGCCGGACCATGTCCAGCTGTTGGGAGCGGCGTTGGGCGATCTCTTCGGTGATGTTCAGCAGCTGCTGGGCCTCGAGCAGATCGATGAAGGCTCCCCGCAGGCTCAGGCGGATTTCGGACGAGGTCAGGGCGTAGGAATAACGGGTCGAGACCAACTGCTGCTGTTGGCGGCTGGTGTTGTACCAGCTTTCGAAGCCGTCGAAGATAAGCTGGTCGCCGGAAAGGGAATACGAATAGGAATCCCCGCCGCTTTCTCCCGAGGACTTGGAATGGCTGTAGGCGGCCCGGCCCGAGATATGGGGAAGGAGAGCGCTGCGGGCCGAACTCACCTGCGCCACGGCCTGTTCGACTTGGAAACGGGCGGCGGCCAGTTCGGGGTGCAGCCGCGCCGCCCGGGACAGGCACTCCTCCCAGGTCATGACCCGGACGTCTTCTTCTCCCCGCGCCGTTCCGGCCGCGAGACAGATCAGGATCGCGAACCATTTCATCGTTGCGGGCGCTCCTTTCCCGGGCGTTCGACGACGATGCGTGAAGTCTATCATTATTAAATGCTTGGGGGCGCCCGAACGTTTAAAAAATTATCGGGAAGCCCCGACCCGGAAGATTTGGACCGGGCCCTCGGCATAGACCGGGTCGCCCAGTCGCCCGAATTTCTCCAGTCCGGGACCCGGGTAGCGCGCTCGTTCGGTCCGCCCGATGTAGACGTAGTCGATTCCGTATTCGTCGATCAGGGATCGGGCCCGGGTGAGGTCTTCGGTGGAGTAGACGGCCGCGGTCGCCTCGCTGCGGCGCGTGGGTTCCCGCCAGTCGTTCCGCCACCCGGCCTCGTGGTTGTTCCATCCCACCAGGGTGGGGCGCCCGGTGAAGGTGGCGATGCGGGGGGCCCAGTCGTAGGCATTGCCGTTGGCTTGAAGGATGACGGCGTCGAGGGGGAGGTTTTTTTCGATCCAGGCCGCCGCCCGCCAGTCGTCGAGGTCCCATCTCCACTCCGGTTTCTGCCAGGAGGGAACGGGTTCGAGAATGTAGGCGGCGCCGTCGAGCCCCGCGGGAAGGGCATGAGCCCGGGCCAGAGCCGGAACCGAAGCCAGGGAATAGACGAAGCCCGCTCCCAGGATCCCTCCCACGGTCCACCGCCAGGCCCGGATGGCCGAGGAGGAAACCAGCAGACTCCGGACCCGGAACGCCGCGTAGACCGCGGCCGTCCCCAGCAGGAGCCAGATATTGGTGTAGAACTTGAACATGGTGTTCATGCGCTCGTACCCCCCGCCCCGATAATGATCGACGAGGAAGAAGAATTCGCAGAATAGGGCCAGGCCCAGCGCCACCAGGGCCAGCCCCAGCGCGAACCCTTCCTCCCGGTCCGGGCCCCGGGCCGCCATTCTGACCACGACCGCCGCCGCCAGCGCCAGGATGAACAGCCAGGTGGGGAAGAGCGGAAGCGCGCCGCTGGCGACGAGCACGAGCAGTCCGATCCCGGCCATGACCCCCACCGGGGCCGCGGCCAGGGGGCGGGCCGATTTCCGGGCGTCGATCCAGTCGGCCGCGAGCAAGGCCGCCAGGAAGAACAGGAAGATGCCGATCGCTTCCAGGAAAAGGTCGAGCGGCGTACGCAACCCCACCGCGCCCAAGCCGCCCCGGTTATGTCCGGCCTGCTGCCCCAGGAAACTGAGGTTGAAGGGGAGATAGAGGAGGAAGCTGAGGACGGCGACCGCCGCTGCCGGAGGGATGAAATTCCAGCGGCTCCGCGGTTCCGGGTCCGGCCCGGTTCCGTCGGGGAGTTCGGCGGAACGCCGCCAGGACTTCCAGGCCGCGCTCACGAACAGCACCCCCAGGTAGACCGGGTAGTCCCAGGTGTGGGCCCCGACCAGCAGGCCGAGGGCGACGGCGGCGATCGCCACCGTCAGCGCCCGCCGGCCGGCGGTCTCGCCCCAGGCGCCCCACCCCGTCTCGGTTCTCCGGGCCACCCCCAACAGCAGGGTGAGGATGGCCATGTTGGTCATGTAGGTGACGACGTAGGGATGGAGATCGCCGTACACAAGGCTGAAGAAGGGGAACTCGTTGATGGGGTAGTCCAGGATGGCCCCGTCGGCCCCGGTCTGGACCATGACCCTGGCCCCGTCGAAGAAGCCGAAGGAGGAAAACTGGCTCGCCGCCTCCCGGAGCCAGCCCGGATCGGGGTGGCCCGCTTGAATCAAGGCGATCCGGGTCGCTTCCCGCGGAATCAGGACCTGGATGAACCCATAGAGGTTTCCGATGAACATGAGGGCGGCGGCGCCGAGAAAACCGTAGGAAATCTTCCCGGTGAGATTATAGCCCATCCCGAAGGAGGCGCTGAGGAAGAGGGCGTAGATCAGGCCCAGGACGATATTGAAGAAGAGGGGCAGGGGCAGGGGTACGAGCTTGTGCAGGGCGGCGACGATGATGTAGCCGTAGTAATAGTAGTTCATGGTCTTGCCGGCGAACCACGGGTCCGCCGGCGGGAAGAATGAGGTCTGATCGATCCGGTTGAGCAGGGCGTAATCCATGAACCGTTCCGTCTCCGGCGCGATTTCGGGGTTGGAGGCGATGACCCCGAGAAAGACGAAAAACCCGAGCAGGCAGACGGCTTCGACGGTGAGGATCATGCGCCGGTTGACCCGGACGAAGCCCGCCATCTCCTTCAGCCGGCCCCGGGCCGAAAACCATGACCCGGCCCCCAGCAGCACCAGCGCGCCGGCGACGGCGGGGGTGCCGAAAGGCACCAGCCGCAGACTTGACGCCATCCAGGCCAGAAAGGTGACCGCGACCGCGCCCACGATCCTGGAAACGGCCCAACCCCGGTCCCGCAACCCCGGGAAACCCAGATAGAGAAGGGGGAAAACCGCGGCGCCCGCGATCGAGGCCGCCCCCCAGACCGCCAACAGTTCCAGAACGAGCATGGATCCTACTCCTTACTAACCGACCGCACTTCCTGCGGGAGTATACTACAATCGGCGAACCCGTGTAACCGTGAAGGTGCGGACTCCGGTTATGCGCCGGTGAAATACGTTAATGGTTCCCCCCGGCCGAGTGTCCGGAATCCGACACAAATGGATGCCGGATTTCATACACTATCGCCCGAACGCGGCGGCCCCGGCAATCTATCGATTTGTGCCGCCGACGTTATCGGTTGCGGATCAAGAAGCAACAGCGATCTCTTCCGGCACGGGCCGTTTGGCACATGGTTTGCACCAGTGGAGGTGTCGATAACACATATTCGGGGGGGTGCGAGATGACCGATAAGCTGGAGTTGACGAGGTTGGCAGTGGCGGCCGCGGCCATGCTTTGTTTCGTTCCCCGGGCACGGGCGGCCGAAGACGTTTTCATGATTTTTGCCGGTCTTCCTCTGTACGACGAACTGGGCCGGGTGCTGGAAGGGACGAATCCGGACGACCCGATGTGGGACGGACGGCCCGGCGACCTGGTTCAGATCATCTCCACCGGCCCGGACGGGAAGGCCGATCCCGTAGCTCCGGGCGGCGCGGTCACGGGGGACGATTACATCTGCGCCGCCACCGCCATCGGGGCGGGCATGACCTGGGGTTGGGAACAAACCGGCCAGTTCGTCTACGAGGTCGGGGAGCCGGTCGACGGGGGGAAGGGCGGTCTGTACGTCCGGGTCTACAACCACGCCGATGCCTGCCTGGCCACGCGATACGGCGAATCCGAAGTATTTCCGTGTTCGGCGAGCTTGGTGGAGGATTTCGACGTCAGCGATTGGGAGCTGTCGGCAACGGACCGCGTTCTTCCCGATCCCCTCGGCGCTCCTTTTCTGGTGATCTCCGACGACGACTACGACGGTGACGGGGTCAGCGACCCCGCCGTCTACCGTCCCGGGAGCGGGGAATGGGAGATCGCGGGAGTTTGTTCGAGTCTGGTCTGGGGAGGGGAACGGGGAGATATCCCGGCTTCGGGCGACTATGACGGCGACGGCACCGCCGAACCGGCTTTTTACCGGGAAGGCGCCTGGCGGGTCCTGGGGTTCGAAGAGGAAGTGGATTGGGGGGACGAAGGCGAGTTTCCGGTTCCCGCCGACTATAACGGGGATTCGGTGACCGACTTCGCCACCTGGAGTCCGGAGGAAGGAACGTGGAGGATCTTCTGTTCCGTCGGCCGGGAGCACCGGCGGGAAGCCGTCCCGGAAACCGTCTGGGAAGTGGAACTGGGGGAGGAAGGCGATATCCCGGTCCCGGGCGACTACACCGGGGAGGGGCGCGCCCGCCCGGCGGTCTGGCGTCCTTCCACCGGAGAATGGATTATCGAGGGCTTGCCGACGGTCAAGTGGGGAGGGGGCAACGACATTCCCGTCCCCTTGGACGGCGACGGGGACGGAGCTCTCGACCGCACCGTCTGGCGCCCGCGTGGGGAAAAATCGGGGCTGTGGCTGGTCTACGGCTTTTCCCGGGTGGAATGGGGAGTGGAGGCCGCCGGCGATGTTCCCCTCACCGGCGATTACGACGGCAACGGCGCCGACGATCTTTCGATCTGGCGCCCCGGCCGCGGGCGGGTCTTCATCCGTTGCCTCTGCGGGGGTAGGGCCGCGCAGGACCTGGGGCAGGCGGGAGATATCCCCGCCGTCCGCCGTTGCTATTACTGAGCGCCGGGACGGCGGGTCTCGATCCCGTGTTTCTTGATTTTGCCGTACAGGGTGCTGCGGGAGATCCCCAGTTCGCGCGCGGCTCGCGCCAGATTGCCCGAAGTCCGTCGTAAAGCCGCCGCGATTTTCTCCCGCTCCATTTCGGCCAGGCTTTTTCCGGGAGACGTTTCCCGGGGGCTCCCGCTTCCCGTCGGCAGGAACAACCGGTCGAAATCCCCGGCGATGACGGCTCGTTCCAGGGCGTGTTTGAGTTCCCTGACGTTGCCCGGCCAGGGGTGGTCCAGGAGCCGCTCGACCGCCGCGGGGGGGGGAGCAAGGGGAGGCCGTTGGTAGCGGGCGCAGTGTAATTTGAGGAAGTGGTCGACGAGCAGGGGGATATCCTCGCGGCGTTCCCGCAAGGGGGGGATGGTGATGGTGAAAACGTTGAGCCGGTAGAGCAGATCCGGCCGGAACGCCCCCCGGGCGGTTTCCCCTTCCAAATCGGTGCTGGTGGCGGCGATGATGCGGATATCCACCGAAATGGTGGCGTCCCCCCCCACCCGTTCCATGGCCCGGTCCTCCAGGACCCGCAGCAGTTTCTGCTGGGCGCCCAGGCTGAGGTTGCCGATTTCATTGAGGAATATGGTGCCCCCCGAAGCCCGTTCGAATTTTCCCACCCGGCGCTCGTGCGCCCCCGTGAACGCTCCTTTTTCATGTCCGAACAGTTCGCTTTCGATCAGACGTTCGTTGAGCGCGGAGAGGTCGGTGACCACGAAGCAGTTCCGGGCCCGTTCGCTGTGGGCGTGGATGAACCGGGCGAGAAGGTCCTTCCCGGTTCCGGTTTCGCCCAGGATAAGCACGGTCGCGTCCAGCGGCGCGACCGACAGCGCCATCTCCCGAACCCGTCTCATGCCATCGCTGCGCCCGACCAACAAAGGTTTTCGGTCTTCCGCGTTCAGCAGCCGCTGCAGATTGAGGTTCTCCACCCGCACCTGCTCGCGGCGGCGGTTGCGTTCGACGATGGCCCGCATCTCCGCGACGCGAAACGGTTTGAGCAGGTAATTGGCGGCTCCGGCCTTCACCGCCTTCACCGCCGTCTGAATGTCGTCCAGGCCGGTGATCATGAAGACCTCGGCCTGGGGAAAACGGCGGTTCAGTTCGGCGACCAGTTCCAGTCCCGATTCCCCGGGGAGGATGAAATCGACGAACGCCAGGCTGATCAACCCGGCGGTTTGGATGAAGCTTGCCGCTTCCGAGCCGTTGCCGAAAAATACGGCTTCGGGGTATTCGGCCAGGATCTTGCGGTAGAGACGGATGCTGGCGGGGTCGTCCTCGACCACCAGGATCAAACCTTGGGGAAACCGCTCCGTGTCTGCCGGGAGACCGTTGCCAGTCATGTCCAGAGCATATCCCGGAGTCGGGTTTTCGGCAACGCCAAAATAACCGGCCCGGGGCGCCGGCCGGACAGAGAGACCGGAACCTGTCCGTCGCCGGTGCGGCGTCTATCATCCAATAATGCGAGCATAAACATATAATAATATATTATTTTAACCTTTTCTGGCTTTCTTGATATAAGAATAGACAAGGTATCATGGCGGCGGCAGTCGGAAATAAGCCGGGCGACTGTCGTCAAGCAGCTGTTGACGTAGCGTTCGATCGGGCAAATTTCAGGTAATTTACGGTTAATGAATTTCGATGCGAATACGATTACAGGTTTTCCCGAAAGTATCCGCCATGGCCCCGGTCGGAACCCGAGCCCGGCGGAGCGGTTTCAGGTCACGTTCGAAGGGGGAATCCGGACGTGGGGGACGAGGGCAAAGCTGCCGCCGACCCCCCGGTTCCCCTGACGAAATAATTGAGAAAATTTATTGATTTTAGGTTGTAGGTTTTGCCTTCCAGCCATTATATTGAAAGAGGGTAGGAATCTACCCAGGGAGGATTTCTATCAACTGTTACCAAAATTACGATAAGGGGCGAATACCATGAACTCATGGAAACTGGCTGGGTTGGGTCTGGCATTGTTAATTTCAGTCATTGCGATCCCCCCGCGCTCCCCCGCCGAGTCTCCGCATCCCATGGACGACCCGGTCATCAATTTCCAGGGTCGGGTGGAGGTGGGGGACGTCGGTTATTCCGGGAATACCTGGTTCTGCCTCACCATCGGCACCGAGGATATGGGGACCGCCTACTGGTCTTCGTTCGCCTCGGTCAGCGCCGTCGAGGGTATCTTCAACATTCTCATCGGGGGCAACACCGACGACCCCCTGACCGACGATATCTTCGCCCACCAGGAAGATATTTACCTGCGGGTCGCTTTTTCCACCGACGGCCTCAACTACGAAACCCTCTCCCCCGACCAGCAGATCGTCAGCGTTCCCTACGCCGTCAACGCCGACCTGCTCGACGGCCTGGAAAGCCCCAACTCCGCCTTCGTCGGGTTGACCGACACCCAGACCATCCTCAACAAGACCCTGGTCCAGCCCGAGATCGACACGGTCTTCTTCACGCCGGGCGCGCTTCCCGGAACGCCCGAGGCCGGGTATATCGCCTTCGATTCGGCCGATAACGTCATGAAGTACTACAACGGTTCGGACTGGGTCGAGATGAGCGGCGGCGAAGGCGGCGGGGGCGACGACGACTGGATCTTCATCTCCGGCTCGACCGCGGCCGACCCCATCTACCATACCGGCACCGTGGTCATCGGCACCGACGCCATCGCCGGCGACGAGCTGGTGCGCATCTATTCCGGCGGCCCGGTGCCGGCGCTGCGCGTGGAAGGGACGGGGATGGGAACGGGAGCGGACGGTTCCATGGTCCAGCTCTACCGCCACGACAACGGGCGCATCCTCACCGCCACCACCCAGGCCACCACCCAGCACGGAGTCTGGGTCACTTCCACCACCCTGACCACGGGCAGCCTGATCGCCGCCTACGTCAACTCCCCGCTCATGAGCAGCGGCTATGCGATCAGGGCCGAGCAAGCCTTCACCGAAGCCACCGGCATCGCCGTCTACGCCTATCAGGCCGGGGTGGGAAAAGCCATCCAGGCCACGGTGGGCGCCGGCTCGGCCGGCGCCGCCAACGCTCTCATGGTCAGCCAGGGCTCCAACTCCGACTCCAACATCGATTCGGACGAAGGCGGGGCCGTCCATATCATCAACACCAACAACGCCTACGGCGGTCTCACGATTTATTCCAACCAGGGTTCGGATCAGGCGGCGCCCCTGGCCACCCTGAAAACGGGAGCCACCGCTTTCGATCAGGCTCTCCTCGCCCTCGACCCGGCCGTGGGCGGCAACGCCCCCCACCTCTACCTCAAGGGCATCGACGGTCCCACCCCGGAAACCCTGGCCGCCGGGATGGTCTACATGGACAACGACGGGTACCTCTACTACGCCGCCAACGACCAGGGTTTCAACATTCTCAACAGCCGCTGGACCTACCGCGCGGGTTCCCGGGTGGGCGACGATCAGTTCACGGTCGCCGTCACCACCGTGAACACCAACGCCTTCCAGGAAGGCCGCCCCGTCCGCTTCAGTTCCGACGGCAGCAGTTGGAACTACGCGGTGGTGACCGACTACACCGGGGGCACGGTCACGATCGCCGGCGCGCCGATGACCGCCGGCCTGGACGCCTATATCCAGAGCGGGGCCCCGGAACTGGTCCGCCAGGCCAGTTTCTACAAACCCGGCAACGTTGCCGCCGGCAACGATTACATGGGCCTGGCCACCTGGCAGTTGGAGGACAGCTACGCGGTGCGGGTCACCGGCCAGCTCGAGGGCGCCCCGGTGGACGACGACGTCAGCATCCAGATCGGGATCGGGGGCGCCTCCAACGACCTGCTGACCTCGACCCTGGACCTGGTCGACACCAGCCAGGGCAGCAGCGACACCGGGATCGACACCGCCGAATACAAGCTCGATTTTGGCGAGCGGATTTACGTCAACCTGGATTCGGTGGGCTCGACCACCCCGGGGTCGGGCCTGCTGGTGACCCTGGAAGTGGTTACGCCGTAACCGGCGGCGGGGTTTTCGAAGCGGCGGAGACGAACGCTAGAGTACTGGGCTGATTTGAGGGCGACGAGAGAACAAGGCATGGGAAGGAAGCGGAAAAGAGGCCAGGCGCGCGGCCTGGTCCTGGGAGCGCTGTCGGCGTTCGCGGCCGGGCTGTCGGCGTTTCCGGCGTCGGCCCAGGACTGCGGCCTGATCGACCAGGGCTTCAACGGGTTCGACACCGGTTCCCGGCCCGCGGGTTGGACCTTCACCGGGTGCAACCTGAACACCGACACCTACACCGGCGCGGGCTACTTCGGGCTCGCGTCCCCCTCGATCAAGCTCGACGCCAGCACCGACGCCGTCGAAACGGCGGTCTTCGCCGATCCTTACCAACTGCGGTTCTGGGTCCGGGGGGTCGGCACCGACGACACCAGCTCCCTCCTGGTCGAGGAATATTTCTCCCTGGACTGGCATACGGTCACGGATATCTCCGGTCTCCCCACCAGCGGGACCACCCTGGGGCCGTTCGCCCTCACCGCCGCCGCCACCCGGCTCAAGTTCACCTATACCAAGAACGCGGGCAACCTGGCTTTCGACGACGTCTGCGTCTCGGAGATCAAGACCCCGACGGTCACCCCGACGCCCACGACCACCCCGACGGTCACCCCGACGCCCACGACCACCCCGACCCCCATGGAGTCTCCCACGCCTTCGGCCACGCCCTCGACCAGCCCGACGCCGAACATAGTGATCGACCAGGTGTACCGGACGTCGGACAACGTGCTGGACTACGTGGTGCTGTACAACCCGCTGGACGCGGCGATCAACCTGGGGGATTCGAACTACGAGCTG
>Ga0116162_10003014_pt1 | contig 10245 bp, 10 predicted proteins | sample AD_UKC105_MetaG_FD_89875 | JGI IMG/M metagenome (GOLD analysis project Ga0116162, IMG submission 89875) | Active sludge microbial communities of municipal wastewater-treating anaerobic digesters from Hong Kong - AD_UKC105_MetaG | ecosystem: Engineered > Bioreactor > Anaerobic > Digestate... | reverse complement strand
GCCTGTTGGGTAGAACCAGATGAGATTGACTGGCTTCCCTCAGACAACTGTTGTGAACTTATAGCTACCTGCTTTGAAGCATTATCAATATCAACTCTGGCCTTCTCGATTTTCATAAACGTATTACGCATATCATTATCTAAAAGTGTCTTAAGTTGCCCAATTTCATCTTTCGATTTAATCTTTACAGTTGCATCTAGCCTTCCCAAAGATAATGCCTTTGCAAAATCAGCTGTTTCTTTTATGGGTTTGCTAACAATAAACTGGATAATTATAAGTAATGTCACTATAACTGTCAGCAATAAAGCTGCAAATATTCCTGACATGAGAACTATAATATCCTTAGTAGACTCTGCTACTTCAGTTTTATCAACTTCAACATAAAGTGACCAGGCAGTTGTTGTACTTCCAAGGGTAATTGGAACATAACAAGCACTCACCATATCTGAAAAAACAACTGACTTTTTTTCTGTTTGATATTTCTCGCCGGTTGAAATAATTGATAATAAATCTTTTTCTTCATCTATTTGCTGATTTTCGATTACAGTTCCAACAATACTTTCATCAGGAGCAATTACATATGTACCATTATTTGATATTACATAAGTATTTGCACTGTAATAACCTCCTTTGTCAAAACCCATTTTCTGAAGTTCAGATAATGCGATATCTATACCAACTGCACCAATTACTTTACCTACATTGTTTTTTATTGGCACCGTAACAGTTGTAAGTAGAATATCCTTACCATCCATTTCATAAAAATATGGATCTAGAATTATTTCTCCTCTTGTGGATTTTGCTTTTAGGTAATAATCACCAGGACCATAAGTTGCATAATCAACTAAAGGTGTCAGTATAATATTTCCGTTAACCCTCTGCCAAGAAGATATAAATCTTCCTGTTGTATCTGTACCTTCTGTTGCAGTAAACTGAAGGTCCATTCCATCAAGTGCATTAGGTTCCCAGCAGGACCAGACTCCCACATATTCCTCATTTTCTTTGAGTACATTTTTCAATATTGTATTAAAGTTACGTCTTCTGTCTTCTGCTTTTATATCAGTATAAGCCTGAAAGCTGTTTGCTAAGGCTCTTGCTGTATCTAGCGGTACTTCCAATGATGCTTTAATCATACCTGCATTATTATTAGCAACAGATGAGATATTGTTAATAGCTGCTTCATTGGCATTATCAGAAGAAACTTTGATAACCAATACAAATGCAAGAGCCATCAAAGCTGTCATTATTATTGACAGCATTAAAACTAATTTCGTGCCTATTTTCATACTTTTTTCTTCTAAACCTTCAGATTTTCTTTTCTTCTTTTCCCATTTTTCTTTTTTGTCCTTTTGAATTTTAAACATTTTCATGCCCCTTTATATATGATACTTGAGAATTATTCGTCCTATGTTTTTTTCATCAATAAAACATTCTTATCATATCAATTTACTATATCAGCAATCTCTAACTGAGATTAAATCTCAATTAAATATTATTTATAAGTAGCTCCTAATATATTATCGGTTAATTTTTAAAAATATTCAGTTTTATTTTATAAATATTTTATTTTTCCCTAAAAAATATTTTATTTTTGTTATTGGTAAACATTGACATTAATATATTATTTATCAAACTCTATTATTCAAATGATTGTCTCATAAACTTGGAATTGATATATTAAAAATACATCAGCTATAACATGCAAAGACTATATTTAATTATCTTACTTTGTCCTCTTGAAAATGCTTAAGAAGTTTATTTACCTTGGTTGCTTCTTTCTTATTCAAATGCCAGCTTACAATGTTTACAATCACATATACAATAAATACTGAAAAAACAAATGAAACAGCTTCGTTAAATCCTTTAAGAAGTCCGGTCCAGAAAACAAATAAAACAAGCATTAGCACAAGAAAGAAGAAATGCAGTATTTTTCTTATTATTGTCTGCTTTAGTGAAAGCTCTTTACGGGAAAATGTCACTCCAGAAGGTAATATGCTTACTAATCCAAAAATTAAAGGTGAAAAATATGATTCATATCCAAATCTGGCTGAAGGGTCAATACACAAACCTAAGATTGCAATAGCAGCTGTTACACATGTTGTTATTATGAAATATTCCATAAAACATCTTTTTATAAACACTTTAAAACTCATATTTCTTCACCTAATAATGTTTTTTTCAATAATGGTACATACTGTCTTGATATAATTAGTTCCTCTTTGTTGAGCATTACTGCAGATAATCTTCCATTTAAAAAAGGCTGCACACTCTCTATTTTCATCAAATTTACAATACAGGATTTAGAGCATCTGAAGAAATGTCTTTTATCATACTGTTCAGCAAATTCATATAACTTACACTTTAACTCATATACATTATTACTTGTATATGCAAATACTTTATTATCTACAGCTTCTATGTAGTAAATATCATTAAGAACAATTTGTTTTTGTCTGTCTTCATCATATCCGCTAATCAGAGTACCTGTAGATTTTATGTATTTAACTATACTCTTGATATCATCATTTACTTCATAACAGCATATAATTGCATGCTCCTCAAGAACTCTTTCTATCTTTTTTAATGAAACTTTCAAATCATATACCTTCGCAACTTGGAATTAACAAGAAATTAATACCATATTAGACTGGATAATTTTTGAACCTATCCTGCCCGAAAGAGTATAGCAGTTTTTTACTCAACTTACAATTAGCATTACCCTATGTGAGAAAACAGTCATTCTCACATAGGGATTATCCTAATATTCTGTTTTTATATTCAATTCGCCTTGCTGCTTTAAAGTGTAGTTAAAGAAATCAAGCACTAACTGGTTCATAGTTTCAATACAATACCTATTGTCAACATCTCCTGTTCCAAGAAGGCTTGCCAATGCAGGAGAAAACATAGGTAGATCAGTAAAATTAAGATGACCGGATTTTCTTATAACCACATCATATGCTTCTACAGCATTTGTGCTTGCAGAAATATTATTGTATTTTGTTCCCTGACTCATTGCATCTGTGTAATGATCTTCATTATAAAGATTCAATAATGGAACAGGATAAGCATTTAAGTCCAAAACTTCTTTATTCTCTTTAAAATCAATACCCTCACCAATCATAGTACCATCAATTACAATGACAGCATCTACTATATCCAGCTCCCTTCCAAGTGAAGCTGCTGTAGCTCCTCCAAGTGAATGCCCTGTAAGACCAATTCTTTCATTATCAATTATAGAATATATATTATCCGGAATCTTTCCAGATTCATTATTAGTAATCTCGTTTAAAACAAAGCTCATATCCGCTTTACGTAAATCCAGCCACTCATGTAATAAATTATATGTATATTCTGCTTCATACTCATTGTTTGTAATGCTTACGGCATCATTAAAAAAATTCACATCAACAATTGTCATTGTTTTATCCATATGTTTTGCAAAGAATGCATGATAACTGTGATCTATACTGCAGACAACATATCCATTGCTTGCAAGTTCTAAAAATGTTGACAGATTGCTGCCCCGATATCCAAATGAACCATGCGAGAATATTATTAAAGGCAGCTTTTCATCATTATCCTTAAGGTTTGGATACCAAAACTGTATTGTAATTTTTCTTTTTTCTGATTCTTCTGAATATGATTCTGTTCTATCTTCATCCGTTAAAGTAACACTAGCTGTCTGAACATCATATTCTCCAGTTACTTCAATTGGGTTAAACTGAGGAAATATTATTCCAGGCAGTATTGAAAAGGTAAGCAATATGCAGATATTTATACATATCAGTATTGCTTTTGCAGGTTTGAACTCCCTAACAGTCTGCCTTTTCCTAATAAGAGATATTATACTTATTAAAGCAAGAACTAAAAGAAGTATAAATAACCCTGTCCAGCGAAATCCCCACCAGTAAACATTAACTGATAAGAGCAGTGTGAATAAGCCAAATGTTGTAAGCCTCATTATATTTTTTACCTTTTGCTGATGATTCTTTGTAATCATCTGATAAACCAGTAGAGCGATTTGTGCGCTAAGCGCAACGATTAGTGTAATAATTCCAAGCATAATTTTTAATTCCTTTCTGACTTTTGTCTTGGCAAGTATAGCTAGTACAGATATATATGACAACGCTTTTAGAGGTATGTTGCAGAAAATCGAGGTAAGTTACATATTCATCAATATATCTTCCTGACATTCCATTTTTTAATTACTTTGTATTTTTAAAATCTTTCTTTTGATGTATAATTCCGATTAGAATTTATGCTTAAGCAGGATAGGTGATAGCGATATGATTAGAGAAATGAAAAATGAAGACTGGAATGATGTAAGCAGAATATATCAGCAAGGCATAGAAGCAAAAAATGCTACATTTGAAACAATGCTTCCTGAATACAAGCAATGGGATGCAACTCATTTAAAAGAGTGCAGACTAGTTTCAACTGACCAAGAAGGCAATGTAAACGGCTGGATAGCTCTAAGTCCCACAAGTTCAAGACTGGTATATAAAGGAGTTGCAGAAGTCAGTGTTTATGTTGATAAACAGTCTATAAGAAAGCAGATAGGATACAGCCTGATGCAAAGACTAATTGAATTATCTGAACAATATGGTATCTGGACTCTGTATTCATCTATAATCGCATCAAATCAGCCAAGCATCTATTTTCATACCAAGTGCGGATTCAGAACAGTAGGTATAAGAGAAAAAATAGCAAAAGATGCGGATGGTATATGGACAGATACCGTTATCATGGAAAGACGAAGCAAAAAAGTTTGGTAAATTCGAATTAATAACTGTTGAATTTATTCAAAATATCCCGATTCCTTAACAATATCTATTTTGTTTATGAAATCTATTGTTGCCTGTATAACATCAGTATTTCGATCTTTAACATATTTTTGAACCGCATGATAGCCGACAGCATATCCCGCACAGTAAGGTAAATCAACCGATTCACTTCCTGCGAACATTGGATGCTTTCCGTACATGTATCTGTTTACATTCATAAATCCTTTGACATTAAGATTAATCCCAATAATCTTTTTTGCATTTTCAAGCATTTCACCTATTGTAGAACTTACCCATGGCCCGACTGTTTCGCTGCCATACAAATCTTCTGAAAAACTCTCAGCAAGCCCTTCAATGGCAAGATACTGGCTTAAAGAAATAGACGAATAATCCCATATGAAGTTATTGAACAAGACATTATGATGAAATTCATGTGCAACACATGCTGGAAATTTTTTCACATTATTTTCATCTGGCGCTATTACAAGCATAATGTACCCTGGAATAGACCCTATTCCGGTATAACCTTCACTTAAAGACAAAAGCTGTTTGTCTCCTGGTAATATAGCAACAATTAAATTATCAAATAACTTAATTCCTTTTTTCTCAAAAGAATGAATACTTTTTTCAATAGAAGTCTTTGCTTTCTCCCAGATATCATTTTCTTTCAGACATTCAAATATCAAAAATGTAATACTGTCCTGCCCAGATAAAGGCAGACAAGATAACATTTCAGGTTTTCTTGGCATTGATGTTAGTTTAAGTAACACATCGAAGGGTTCAACTATACTCTTATTAAAAAAATCCTCTCTTTGTTCCTCGCTAAGTAAAAGCATCTCTTTATATATTCTATATGTGTCCAGAACCAAAATATCCATAAAACAGTCTCCTTCCTTAAATATATATATAACTATAAATCATTACGCTACGGCAGGGTCAATAATATTTTTATGTTGTTTAACTAATAAAACAACAAATTAATTTATTTGCTAATACACGATAAATAGTAGAAATATACGGCTATAAGTATTAAACTTTTAATTAACTGCTAAATATGGAAGGAATTCAGGATAAATGAGTAAAAAAGGGATAAAGCTAAATATATTAATAATTATAATTATTCTTTGTATGTTATTTTTATCAAGCTGTGAAAATATGATTACATTTTCCGGAACTTGCGTTTCAATTGGAAAGAAATTTGAACTAGACTTCAAACTTTTAAACACTGCATATGAAAGCTGGATGACTTTAGATGAAGGGGATAAAGTTAAAACATCATTTGAAATAACAGAAGGAAGTGTCGATATATATGTCAGACATGAAGATAACAGTATAATCTACCAAGGAAATGATGTGGAAAGCGGAGATTTTATTATTGAGATAAGTAAATCAGACAAATACTATTTTGAAGTTATTGGCTCTCATGCTGCAGGATATGTACATTTCAATAAATTACCTTAGTATTTCATTCAATCAACAATATCTGTTTTATCTAATTGTCCCATTTCAGGATTATATACAGTAATTCTATTTCTTCCATTTTTCTTAGAAACATACAATGCAGTATCTGCTTTATCTATCAAAACTTTCAAATCTTCTTTTCCAGAAAAACAATAAATACCTGCTGAAAAAGTAACTCTTCCTATTGTTGGAAAATCATATTTCTCAGTTTCTTTTCGTAAATATTAAATCCGCAATTGATATCAAAAGATGCAATAAGCAGTTTCTGTATTTCTTTTTAGATAATTATGAAATGACCATTTATTGCTTTCCCATAATTTCCCAAACAATCAAACTCCCAGTAATAGAAATATTTTACCCATTTAACAATCCTGGTCAGTTCTTAAGACTTTTATCTTAATACAACCTAACTTTTTGAAGCTGACTGATTACAATACTTTGTATAAGAGATTCAAACTGCTCTGTTTTACCAGATCTTACTTTAAATATCTTTACTTCCGAGATAGTATCTTTTATTTGTCACATTAATTATAATGTTATATAAAAATACACCATCTGACGCCGTACTTGTCAATAAGATCGGTCATTAATGGACTATACTCACACTCTGATAACGGATAAATAATTTGTGCATCATCTTTCAACACTTCATATGCTCTTCTGACTTTATCCTCATTACCTTGTCCGTAATGTAAACAAAACTGCATGGTGTTACCAGTTATTGCTTCTTTACTGTTCTGTGAGTTTTCATCATTTCGTTCTGAAACCGCCAGAACCTGTCCTTCAATATCCAGTTCGGAATGCATATATGTACCATCGTCATAAGAATATGCGCATAGAAGCGTTGCATCAAAGGCCTTTTGATAAAAGACAACTGCTTTGTCACTGCTGTTAACATATACCTGCATTAGTGATCTTTTCATAATTGGTCTCCTTACTCAATTGTATATGCTTATATTACAAATTATTTTATTCTGTAATAACAAAAAACTTATACTTTGAACTATTTAGTCATTTTTTCGTTTAGCTCTTTTCTCCAGATACATCTCCCTATCTGCATATTTAATTAAGTCATCTGCATCCTGTCCGTCACTTGGATAGTGTGCAAAACCTAAACTTATTCCATAATAGGGCTTCTCCATTACCATTTCATTGGAAACAGATTTTTTGAAATCTTCACTATCAAAACCATCTGATATATTTGTAATCAAACAAATGAACTCATCTCCTGCAAATCGATAAACATCACCTTGCTTGCCAACAGCGTTTTGAAGAGCTTTAGCAAATTGCTTTAAATATGTATCACCTGTTGAATGGTCATAAGTATCATTAATCATTTTTAGGTTGTCCAAATCTATGAAAACAACCAAAAATTCTTGTTTGTTATTAATATATTCATTCAGCTGTTTATACAAAGAATAGCGGTTGTTAAGACCCGTTAAAGAATCCTTATAAGCAATTGTTGAAATTGCTGCAGTTTCTTTTTCAAGTGATGTAACTTGTGTTGATAGTAATTGTTTATCTCGTTCAACCTTTGTTTTAGTCTGAATTTCTAGAAATAAATAGAAAATTATCGCATATATAAGCAGTGACAGAATTGTACCTATATATGCATGATAAAAGTATACTGGTCGATAAAATACCGCATAGGGAACAAACAAAATGAAATAGGAAAGAGCATATGACATAATAAGTACGCTATTTAACATCCACCATCCTTTTTTTAGCACTTCAGTCATTTTTAAATAAGTAGGACGTATTAATTTTATTACTACTGGTAAAAAGATAAGATAGGTAAAAACGCGAGCAGCAGTATCTATCAATGGATTATTTTCTCCATAAAATATATAAGAAGCTAAAAGACCATTTATGATCGCAACAGTCCCAAAAAGCTGTGTTGTCAGAATAATAAAGATAAATTTAGCTGCCTTAAAAGCAGAAAAATATAATCCCAATAAGATATATGGTAATGTGAGAGTTAGAAAATAGAATCGAATATAAAACGAAATACCAATAAATTGGATTAGTACTGCATTTATGCCTGTAATAATAATCGATCCCAAAATAGCAAATATTAAGCTTCTGCGTTTAGGTTTCTTTAAAGGCAGCATAATTAATATATATAACACAGTAAATGCTTGAGATACAAAAAGTCTTAATATTGTGCCATCGTTTAACATTATTATACCCCCTCCAAAAGTAATAACGAGTTAACATATATAAATTAACTATACCATAAATAAACTATTTTAGTATCTGTGAAAAGATATTAGTTTAGCTATTTAATTATTAATGCATGTTGTATTTTTTGCTGTCTTTTACATGAAAACTGTAAAAGAATCATTCATTTTATAATTTTTCCGAGTATTGTTAGGATACCATTCAAAATCAGATATACAGAAACAAGAATAGAGCCAATCAAATCAACGTAATAAGTTAAACTCCCGCTTGGAGCTATAACAATTATTACAAGAGTTACTGTTACACATAAATCCACAAGCAGTTTAGCAAAATACAGTTTGCTTTGTACTGATAAAATGGCATCCGGATTCTCCCTGTTAAGTTTGCTGTATCTAATCCAGAACAAAAAATTAACGACAACTCCTAATAATGCAATAATTAAACCTGGAACAACATTACCTTTTTCAGCATTCGAACGAAATAATGCAACAAAAATCATTGCAATACCTGAAACACACATTGCAATTCCAACAGATAAATTTGCAGTATGTTCAAGTTTCTCTTTACGTTTGATATCCGTTCCTTCATTTTTACTTAAATAACGGAATACAACCCATGATACAATTATTGCAGCTAATTCCGCAGTTCGTCTTATAAAGTCTACAAACTGAGTAGAAGAACGTCCTAATAGCAGTCCTAAACCCACCACAATGGGACCTGGAGAACTTAGAATAACAGAAGCTAGAAGTGTACGTTCACCAGATTTCTTTTTCATAAATAAATCACGCTTCCCTGCAAATACAGCAAAAGAATCATTGTAAAAGCAGCTGCCAAGGGGCATGTCAAAGTATCCATTCCACCTTTTGTATATAGTTCAACAACGGCACTAACAGCTGCTGTAATTATGGCAATCAGCAAATAGCTATACCAATTTAATGAACTATAAGCTATGAGAATTATAAAAACTGAAATGAAAGAAACGACAAACATTGCAAATGTACCCTCAAGGCTCTTCTTTCCTTCAACCAGTTTGCCTTCTATGTAGTATTGTCCAAAACGTTTTCCGACTAAAGCCACAGTTGCATCACCAAAGCCCCAGGCAAAGACTGATGCAATAACCAGATATTTCAAATTTAGCAATCCCCAGCATACGCTAATCAATATTGAAAACATTAGAAATACTATAAGAAGGCTCTTTTTGATTTCACCCTTCTTTCGTTCTGTAAGAAGATTAGAATATCCAGGTATTCTTTCTGCAAATAACAAAATTGGAAATACAATTAGTGCAAATAACACTGGTGCTGCTACAGGAATCCACCATGTACTGAATGCATATGTTAACACGAATATAGAACATATTAATATCATATGAAGTAATTTACGAAATACTTCATTTGGCATTTTTACAAATCGCTTTCAAATCAGTGCAATTGTTGCACAAACTATAAAATATCCTAAAAGAATGCCAAAACCTATAAAAAATTCAGTCATTACATTCTCCACAATTTTGAAGGTTTTTTGAGATACGTGATAAAAGTGTCTCTATATTAATAAAATCATCATCTGCAATACCTTTTCTTGCAAGGCTATATAAATTGTCGTAAACTTCTGTAATGCTTTTACTGATTTTTAATGCTTTATCAGTAAGATTAATAGTATATGCTCTTCCATCAGTATTACTTCTTGTACGAGAAACATAACCTTTAGATACAAGAGAATCAACTGCACGTGATACAACAGCTTTTCCTATATCCAGTTGTTCTGCAAGTTGTTCCTGTTGCAGATTGTCACTTCCTGTTACAAGCAAAAACAATAAATC
>Ga0116162_10003013_pt1 | contig 10247 bp, 7 predicted proteins | sample AD_UKC105_MetaG_FD_89875 | JGI IMG/M metagenome (GOLD analysis project Ga0116162, IMG submission 89875) | Active sludge microbial communities of municipal wastewater-treating anaerobic digesters from Hong Kong - AD_UKC105_MetaG | ecosystem: Engineered > Bioreactor > Anaerobic > Digestate... | reverse complement strand
TCTGGTAGGCGTGCTATATGCGGACGGGATGATGAGCTACCCCGACTTCAGGGCGCTGGAACGCAGCTATCAGCTGATGGCCCAGGTTAGCGGCAGGGCCGGACGCAGGTATAAACGCGGACTGGTGATGATACAGACGAACAATCCCAAACATCCTCTGCTGCAATGGGTGGTGGATGACAATTACGATGCCATGTTTGAACAACAGCTGTCGGACCGCTACAAATACAAGTATCCTCCGTATTACAGACTGATTGAAGTATCGTTGAGGCACCGTGATTATGAATTGCTCAATAAAGCGGCTTCTGCCCTGGCAGGGATGCTTAAACCGGTATTTGGCGGCCTGATGCTGGGGCCCGAGTATCCCCTGGTTTCAAGGATCAGAAATCTTTATATCAAGAATTTAATGCTGAAAACCGGAAAAGGATTACAGGGGAAACAGCACAAGGCTGAGCTTGCCCGTCAACTGGAAATATTTAAAGCCCTGCCGGATTATAAAAGTGTCAGAATAATCATCGACGTAGATCCGGTTTGAGAATCCGGTGAAAGGTGTACAGCATTAGCCGGGTTTCAGGCAAAAGCCTCCCTGACTGAATTTTCAGTTGCAGGCAAACCAGGAACCCTTGCGGGGTTATTCGTTAAATGATGCGCTGGTTTTATGATATCGCGATTGTTATCAGGACATTAAAACCAAATATTTGTATGGGGATAAATCATCAGTAGGTGTTAAAGGTTTATCCCTCAAAATCAGACTCGTTGGGTCTTTTTAAAATAAGCAGTCACATAGAACTCAACGAGGTATCACTGTGAAGAATATTGAACTCTGTGACCCTCTGTAACTACTCTTTTCTTTGAATCTCTGTGAAACAAAAAAAGTTTCACAGAAAACACCGAGGCTTCACAGAGCAACACGGAGAAGAATACAACCCTCTTTTAGCCTCAGTGACTTCTCTTTGATTCTCTGGCATCTCTGTGATATTATTTCCTGGATTACACTGCTAATTATTAAGTACATCTTTAACTGCCGCACATCAAATGACGAATTAACCCCCATCCCGGAGAAAACGAACATCCTGATTCCTTTAACCCTTAATTTTCTTTTCAAGCTTTTATTGTACATTTGCTTTTTACATGTTCAACCGATGACCGGTTGAAAATCAACATATTTCATCCTGTTTCAGGGGGCATCCCCGCGGGATTCAATTTTACAACGTGCGAAAAATGGAAGAAACTGAGAAAATATCTCCCGAAAAGAATCATTTTGTTACCCGGGGCTGTTGCCATCAACCCAGCCTGATTCATAAAAACGACAGGATTTTTAAGCATGGATGCGCCAAACTTGATGCTTTCGATTGGCTGGGTTATGTACCGATGCCGGAGGGCCATAAACCATTTGATTGTATTGAGGTAAGGTTTAAGAATAACCGCAAGGAGTTTTTCCGATCCACCTGCGATCCTGATCTGCACACCGGCGATATTGTGGCGGTGGAGGCCAATCCGGGCCACGACATCGGCATAGTTTCCCTGACCGGTGAGATTGTCAGGCTTCAGATGCGCAAGCGCAACACTGATCCCGGAAGGGACGACATCCGCAAGGTTTACCGCAAAGCGAGGTTAAGTGATATTGAGAAGTGGATTACCGCGGTTGAAAAGGAAGATAATACCATGTTCAGGGCCAGGGAAATTGCCGCCCGGCTTAATTTGAAAATGAAAATCAATGATGTTGAATATCAGGGTGATGATACCAAGGCGATTTTTTATTACACGGCCGATGAACGGGTTGACTTCCGTGAGCTGATCAAGATTCTCGCTGAAGAGTTCAAGGTGAGGATTGAAATGCGTCAGATCGGTGCAAGGCAGGAGGCCGCCCGTTTGGGAGGTATAGGTACCTGTGGGCGCGAACTTTGTTGCTCAACCTGGCTCAACGGATTTAACACGGTAAGTACCAATGCGGCGCGTATTCAGCAACTTTCACTTAATCCGCAGAAACTCGCCGGCCAGTGTGGCAAGCTCAAATGTTGTCTGAATTACGAGTATTCTGCTTATTCCGAAGCGCTGAAACATTTTCCTCCGGACGATACCGTGCTCAATACCAGGAAGGGAGATGCCATACCTCAAAAAACAGATGTTTTTGGTGGTGTGATCTGGTATGCCTATAAATCGGATCCCAACAATATGATGGCCATCCCCGTGGATCAGGTAAAAGAGATCATGGATATGAACCGGAAGGGGAAAGCCATTGATAAGCTGGAGGACTTTGCCCGAAAACTTGAGAAAAAAGTTGATTTTGAGAATGTTGTGGGCCAGGAGGATTTGCGCAGGTTCGATAAATAGGTTGCGCAGCAGGAGGGAGGAAGTAAGTTGAGATTTGGTTTTTATGGTAGCCGGATGAAATCCGGGGTAATATAATTTATTTGCCATTCAGGCGTTGAATACTGTGTAATGAAAATGACAGTTCTGAATTATCTGGTGAAATGTTCAGCATTGCTGCTTGTGGTAATGGCTTTTGCAGCCTGTGACGCTGATAAGTTTTACGATGAGAGCCTGAGCCTGCCCGGTGACCGCTGGCCCGGTGAAGAGGCCCTGAGTTTTACAATGAATATTGAGGATACGGTTAGTCCCTACAGTTTTTATATCAACGTGCGAAACAGCACTTCCTATAAATACAACAACATCTATTTCTTTCTTACCACATCTTATCCCGGGGGTGGTTTGTCGCGCGATACCATTGAGTGCACGCTGGCAGACAAAAGCGGCAAATGGTTGGGTAAAGGCAGCGGGCGCTACCGTGACAACCGCATCCTGATAAGGGATGACATCCGTTTCCCGCGTAAGGGTGAGTACACACTGCGGCTGAACCAGGCTATGCGTGAGGAGGTGCTTGAGGGCATTTCGGAAGCGGGCGTGAGGCTGGAGAAAAAGTAGGGATGCGTTTCACCGGTGTGGAAAGCCGGGTACAGTTTATTGGATCAGAACGAATTAACAATAGAATGAGTAAAAAACCTAAAGCCGGCACCGCTGATGCTAATGTCTGGAAGAAGCGCTTCTGGAAGGCATACCTGGTTGTATTTGTTTTCATAATCCTTTTATTTACTGCCATTTCTTCGGGCCTGCTTGGATTTATGCCTTCATTTGAAGAATTGGAGAATCCCAAGAGTAACCTGGCTTCCGAGATCATTTCGGCCGACCAGGAGTTGTTGGGCAAATATTATATTGAAAACCGTTCGAACATCAATTACAGGGATCTGTCTCCCAATCTGGTGAATGCCATTATAGCCACGGAGGACGCCCGTTATGAGAAGCATTCGGGGGTAGATGTAAAAGCGCTTTTCAGGGTGACCTTTGGATTGCTCACCGGGAGTAACAAAGGAGGAGGAAGTACGATCAGTCAGCAGCTGGCAAAAAATCTTTTTCCACGCAAATCAAACCGGAATTTTTTTGAAACGGTATTTATCAAACTTAAGGAATGGATCACGGCCATTAAGCTGGAGCGCAATTATACAAAGGAAGAGATTCTGGCCATGTATTTCAATACGGTAGATTTCGGGAGCAATTCCTTTGGCATCAAATCGGCTGCAAAAACGTTTTTTAACAAGCAGCCTTCGGAATTGAGCATAGAAGAATCAGCCATGCTTGTGGGTATGCTGAAGGCGCCCACCTTTTTCTCACCGGTGCGCAATCCCGAAAGGGCCATCAAGCGCAGGGAGGTGGTACTTCATCAGATGGAAAGGTACGGCTATATCAGTGAGCAGGCTTATGATTCCATCAGGGTGATTCCCCTGGATATGTCGCAATACCGGCAACAGGATCACACTTCAGGCACTGCAACCTACTTCCGCGAGTATCTGCGCATAACCATGTCGGCCAAAAAGCCAAACCGGAAAAATTACATTGACAAGCTGGTTTATGCCGAGGATTCACTGCAGTGGGTCTCCAACCCGATTTACGGATGGATTGAGAAGAATCCCAAGCCCGACGGCTCGAAGTACAATCTATACAAAGACGGTTTAAGGATCTATACCACCATCAATTCGCGGATGCAGCGGTATGCAGAGGAGGCCGTGGCGGAACACATGGGTGGTGATATTCAACCTGCATTTTACAGGCACTGGAAAGGCAGGGAGGAAGCTCCTTTTGATTTTCCGAAATCCCAGGTAAAGGAAGAAGCGCATAAGCTGCTTACTGCTTCGATGAAGCGTTCGGATCGTTACCGTAGGCTGAAGGCTGCCGGAATGCCTGAAGACTCGATTCGTCTGTCATTTCATACCAGGACGCCGATGAAGGTGTTTACCTGGCAGGGAGAGCGTGATACCATTATGACGCCCTGGGATTCCATCCGTTACTGCAAGTTCTTTCTTCAGGCCGGACTGATGTCGGTGGAGCCGCAGACCGGTTTTGTCAGGGCTTATGTGGGTGGCATCAACTACAGTCATTTCCAGTTTGATCACGTGAAAATGGCACGGCGCCAGGTAGGCTCCACCTTTAAACCGTTTGTTTATACACTGGCGATGCAGGAAGGTGATTTTTCGCCCTGCACCAAGGTGGCCAACATCCAGTACAGCATCGACCTGCCTGAGGGAGGTCGTTGGGAGCCCCGCAACTCCAATGATTTTAAGAAAGGCGAAATGGTGACCCTGAAAGAGGCGCTGGCCAACTCCATCAACTGGATTTCAGCCTTCCTGATCAAAAGGTATTCTCCCATGGCGGTGATAAAGATCGCACGGAAAATGGGGGTTGTCAGCCCCATCGACCCCGTGCCTTCCATTTCGCTGGGGACCCCTGACCTTACCCTTTATGAGATGACAGGGGCCATGAATACTTTTGCGGCCAAAGGGGTATACATCGAACCGCTTTTCGTAACCCGCATCGAGGATAAAAACGGCAACCTGCTGGCCCGGTTCATGCCCCGGCAGGAAGAGGCCATGAGCGAGGAGACCGCCTTTCTCATGCTGGAACTGATGAAAGGGGTGGTGGAAAGCGGAACAGGCGTGCGTTTGCGCTATAAGTACGGCATTGCAAATCCTGTGGCCGGTAAAACCGGAACCACGCAAAACAACTCCGACGGATGGTTTATGGGCCTGACCCCCGACCTGGTAACCGGCGTGTGGGTGGGCGGTGAAGACCGCAGCATCCGATTCAGGACCATCACCCTGGGGCAGGGGGCGAATATGGCACTCCCGATCTGGGCCCTTTATATGAAGCGCATTTATGCTGATCCGAAACTGAAACTGTCGCAGGGCGATTTTGAAAGACCTTCAAGTCCCCTGTCGGTGGAAATTGACTGCAATAAGTACGAGGAATTACAAAAAGAGCAGAAAAGCAAATACAGTCCCGGAGACTTCTGAGATGAAGAAATTGGTTGACGGCATTGACCGGATTTCTGAATTTTTCTTCGGTAAAGCCGGAAAAAACCTGCTGTCTCTTGTTACACTCTGGCTGGTTTTTATCAGTATAACAGGCATTAATCTGAAAACGCGTGAATGGGAGAACCCCATCCGCATCATTCAGGACGACGTACACCTTTACTATATTTATCTCCCTGCCGTTTTTGTACATCACGATCTGACTTTCGGTTTCTTTCAGGAAGAACCTGATTATCAGCGTAAATTCTGGCTTTCCGCTCATCCTGAAACCGGAGTCAGGATACCGAAGATGTCGATGGGGATGGCGATGGTTTATGCCCCCTTCTTTCTTGTTGCCCATTACATTGTCATGCCGCTGACAGGTGCGACGGGCGGAGTCTATGCCATTCCTTACAAAGTGGCCCTGGTGGTCGCGTCCCTTTTGTATCTGCTGCTGGGTTTGTGGTTGCTCAGGAAACTGCTGCTCAGCTATTTTGGTGAGGCTGCGGTGTCCATTACCCTTGTGGTGGTGGCATTTGGCACAAATATGCTGTGGTATGTGACCCATGAACCGGCCATGTCGCATATCTTCAGCTTTGCGCTGATCCTGCTGATGGCCGTTCAGACGCAGCGATGGCTGGCAAAACCCGGGATAAAGCAATCCCTGTTGCCGGGTCTCCTTTTCGGTTTGATAGTGCTGATCAGGCCGACCAATATAATTTTTGGCATGATCATACTCTTTATGCCCGGGAAAGCTGTTTATCGCTTCCGCGAAAGGGTTCAGTTTATTCTGAGCAATTACAGGGGGCTGATCATCATGATAGCCGGTTTTTTAATGGTATGGGCGCCGCAGCTGGTATTCTGGAAATTTGCCAGCGGCAGCTGGTTTTATTACACTTACGGCGAAGAGGGGTTCTTTTTTGGTAATCCGCAGGTTTTCAGCAGCCTGTTCAGCTGGCGGAAGGGATGGCTTGTTTATACGCCGCTGATGTTGCTGGCTTTTGCCGGACTTCCTTTACTATACCGCAAACAACGGGGATTATTTAACCTCACGGCAATTATGCTGGTGTTGCTTGTCTGGGTGAATGCATCATGGTGGTGCTGGTGGTTTGGCGGGAGCTTCGGTAACCGTGCCTACATTGACGGATACGGGATATTTGCCTTTGGGGTGGCTGCCGTGGCACAGGCTATGCTTACGCAGCGTTTCAGGTTACTCAGGGCTGCATTTCTGCTTATAACCGGTTTCTTTGTTTTTTTAAGTGCCTTCCAGCAATGGCAGTACCGGCAGGGCATTATTCATTACGATGCCATGACCCGGGCAGCCTATTCAGATGCCTTTTTCGAAACAACCCTAAGGCCTGACCTGCAGGGATCCCTGGCAGATCCTGACTATGCTCCGGGGGTAAAAGGCGTTTATTATCCCCTGCATGAAATTTCGAAGGCCGAAAGACAAAAAAGAAATTACAGGATTCTGATCAACCGGCCGTATCTTGAAGAATATCTGAAGAACAGCGCAGGAAACGACCCGGCCCTGATGCGGCGTATCCTGGCTGCTTCGCCGCAGACAGATACTGCAGCAGCATTAGAAAAATGGGTCGATGATAAGATCACCCGAATGTGGAAGTAAGTGTACCTGAACGGCCGGCCGGCTCCGGCAACTCCCGTAAGCTTTTGTATTCTCCAAAACCTGCCGGTTGTTTGCTGTTATCTTCTTCAACTTCCTTACATTTGCTGGCTAATAAATTTCCGATAGGCACCATTTAATTCCTGAGCAATGGTTTTCAGCAGCAGCCTGTTTCTTCTTTACTTTTTGCCGGTTTTCCTGTTGTTCTATTATTTTGCCGATGTAAAATACAAGAACTATGTGGCCCTGGCAGCCAGTTTGTTTTTCTACGCCTGGGGAGCGCCTGCTTTTATCTTCATAGTGATCGGGTCAATCATAGCCGATTTTTACGCGGTAAAAGTAATGCACCGGTCGAAGGGCAGAAAGAAGCGCTTGCTGGTGGCATTTTCCATTGTGCTGAACATCGGCATGCTGCTTTATTTCAAATATGCCAATTTTTTTGTCGAGAACTTCAACCTGATGGTGGAGGGCTTTGGCGGCAAACCGGTTGAATGGGCGAAGGTGGCATTGCCCATTGGCATTTCGTTTTTCAGTTTCCAGAAAATGACTTACGCGGTGGATGTCTATCGCAAGGTGCATGTCCCGCTGAAAAAGATCAGCGATTTTGCCCTCTACATCCTTATGTTCCCCCAGCTGATTGCCGGGCCTATTGTACGGTTCAACGAAATAGCCGATCAGCTTGAAGACCGGCGTGCCAACGAGAATGTGGACAACCGCCTGACCGGTTTTTTCAGGTTTGCCCTTGGTTTGGGAAAGAAGGTGCTGATAGCCAATGTGCTGGGCGAGTATGCCGATACCGTTTTTGCCATGGATCCTGCGGGTATGACCACCGCTACCGCCTGGATGGGGGTGCTGGCTTATGCTTTCCAGATTTATTACGATTTTGCCGGGTATTCCGATATGGCCATCGGACTGGGCAGAATGATCGGTTTTGACTTTCTTGAGAATTTCAATAATCCATATATATCTCAGAATATCAGTGAGTTCTGGCGACGCTGGCATATTTCGCTGGGGCGCTGGATGCGCGATTACCTGTACATTCCCCTGGGCGGTAACAGGGTTTCGATACGGCGGTTGTATTTTAACCTCTGGCTGGTATTCCTGATTTCGGGTTTCTGGCACGGCGCGGCCTGGAACTTCGTGGTTTGGGGTGCGTTCCATGGTTTCTTCCTGATCGCCGACAGGATTTTTCTGCTGAAGTTTTTCGCGGCCATCGGGAAAGCCCCTTCCATCCTGATCACCTTTATCATTACCCTGGTGGGTTGGGTACTTTTCAGGGCCGAAACCCTGCCTTACGCTATCCATTTCCTTGGGCGTATGTTTTCTTTTGAAGGCGGCCCCGCGGTGTATATCAGCCAGAAAGTATGGATAATGCTGATTATCGGCGCTTTCTTCGGCCTATGGGCGGCTTTCGGTAACATTGAGAAATGGCAGATGAAACTCTTTGCCAAAAAGCAGAGGATTTCCACTATGGTGTGGATGACCGCGGCTTCTGTCCTGCTGTTTATCATTAGTCTGGCAGCCATCACCTCATCCGGCTTTAACCCCTTTATCTACTTCAGGTTCTGAAATGGCAAAGCTGAAACAACTTCTTTTTGGTCTGCTGATGCTGATGCTGGGGTTGCCGCTGTTGCAGCGGACGGTGCCAATATTTGATATAAATCCCCTGAAAGGATCCTTTCAGGAGCCGGTTAAGCCCGGTGCCACCCTGAAATCGGTTTTCAGTGGCAGCTATCAGGAAGATTACAACGATTATTACGAACACACCATAGGTTTCAGGCCGCTGCTTGTGCGCATGAACAATCAGCTCGATTTCTGGCTGTTCGATACAGCCCGGGCTGCCGGGGTGGTAGTCGGCAGGGACAATTACCTTTTCGAAATCAACTATATCAGGGCCTGGAAGGGGTGGGATTTTTCGGGATATGCAGCCATTGAAGCGCAGGCCCGTAAGGCGGCATTGGTGCATGAAAACCTGCAGGCGGCCGGCAAAACCCTGGTGTTTGTGCTGGCTCCCGGCAAGGCGTCATTTTTCCCTGATAAAATTCCCGCCAAATATCTTGACCGCCCATCGGGGGAAGCCACCAATTATGCCGTGATCAGGGAGGCTTTTGCCAGACAAAACCTTCCGGTGATTGATTTCAATGCATGGTTTGTGAAGATGAAAGATACGGCCACTTATCCGCTGTACCCGCAGTGCGGCATCCACTGGAGTGCATACGGGGTGGCGCTGGCGGTAGATTCGCTGATCAGTTATATCGAAATAAGGCGCGGCATTGATATGGTGGACTTCAGGTGGGATGGATTCGACCTGCCCGATACCCTGCGCAGCCCGGATTACGATGTGGCCGAAGGGATGAACCTGCTGTTTACCATTCCCCATTATCCCATGGCATACCCCAGGTTGCGGTTCGGAAGCGAGGAAGGAAAGGTGAAGCCCAATGCCATTGTGGTTTCCGACAGCTATTACTGGAATATATACGGCAGCGGGATTTCCAGCCGCCTTTTTGCGGATGACAATTTCTGGTACTATAATGAGCAGGTGCACAACCCGCAATGGCGGGAGCCGCGTAAAACTGCGGGTCTCAACCTTATTGATGAACTGGGCCGCGCCGATGTGATCATCATCATGGCTACGGAAGCCAATCTGTACCGTTTTCCGTACGGTTTTATCGACCAGGTTTATGATGCCCTGACCGAAGGGCGGGTACCAGCGCCCAGCCAGCCTCCTGCTGCGGGATTACCAGGAAAGGAGGAGGCCATTGCCGGAATTATGCAAACCATTGATTCCGATCCCGGCTACCGGGCTTCCATACGTGAAAAAGCTGCTGCCAAAGGCATTACCTATGAAGAGATGCTGCGCCTGGATGCCGGCTGGATATGGGAACAGAAGCAAAAGTCTTCCGGAAATAAATAAGAATTGCTTTGGAAGTATGCTTCCCGCTGATTCCCGGCCGGGGTAATATGATCATTAATAATGCTGATTCCATGGATATCCGTAAGCCGACCCTTTGCATTGATGAGCGCATCGCCCGCGACAACATCCGGATAATGGCGGCAAAGGCCTCCCGGCTTCGCGTGCAGTTCAGGCCACATTTTAAAACCCACCAGTCGGTGGAAGTGGGAAAGTGGTTCCGGCAGGCGGGAGTTACCGCCATTACGGTTTCATCCGTAAGCATGGCCCGAACCTTTGCCGATGCGGGCTGGAACGACATCACCATTGCTTTTCCGCTGAATATCAAGGAGACGGAGGAGGTTTGCGCATTGGCCGCAAGGATAAAGCT
>Ga0116162_10003011_pt1 | contig 10249 bp, 10 predicted proteins | sample AD_UKC105_MetaG_FD_89875 | JGI IMG/M metagenome (GOLD analysis project Ga0116162, IMG submission 89875) | Active sludge microbial communities of municipal wastewater-treating anaerobic digesters from Hong Kong - AD_UKC105_MetaG | ecosystem: Engineered > Bioreactor > Anaerobic > Digestate... | reverse complement strand
TGACCCTAAATTTATTGAATACCCTAAATATTATTGGTCTCGGGACTACCTACCGGTTCAGGTATCCGAGAATAAATTTGTCCAATTTCGATTTGACCCGGATTATTTGTACCCGGATGAAAAAATACCGGTATCAACCATAAGAAAACTTCATGATTACCTTGAAATTAGTGTTACAGAATCCGATCTAATCATTGATGGTGGAAATGTTATTAAGGGACCAAACAAAGTGATACTGACCGACAAAATATTCAGGGATAACAAACAATCAGAACCAAAAATCATTGATGAACTTAAAAATAAGTTTAATGGTTCTGAAATCATTATTATTCCGAGAATCCCCGAAAAATATGAGGTAACCGGTCACGCTGATGGAATGGTCCGGATCATAGATAACACCACCATTTTTGTTTCGGATTTTTCTCAATACAGACATTCCCAGACATTCAACGATGAACTAATGGGAGTATTAAACCAACACTTTTCCAATGTGATCCCTGTTCCATATTTCGAGGTGAATAGGAAAAATAAATATGGAGACTATCCAGCTACAGGTTGTTACATTAACTTCCTCTGGATTGGTAATAAGATATTTCTCCCGGTTTTTGACCATGAAATGGATGATGACGCTGTTAAGTTATTAAAAGAGTATTTTGATGAGGTAATACCAGTCCCATCAACCGGTTTGAGCGAATGGGGTGGTATTTTGAATTGTGTGTCATGGAACATTAAGAGATAGATATTATTTCACCATAGTAACCGCTGGTGATGATAATGTATTTCTTATCTCCCGAAGAATATCTTTAATCACACCTCTAATGTCAATATTGTACCGGATTCTAGGTGGTATATGGTTACCTCTAAATCCGGATTCAATTATTAATTTTTCACCCATTTTAATTTGAAAAACAAACATATCATCATTTGGGTCTTTAGATCCGTCTGGAAGCGGATATTCATCCAAGTACGGGTTATAATATGTCCACAAATATTCTTCGGTTTTGGTTCTGATTGACTCTGGGTGATTCACCATGTATGATCCGCTAATTAATTCAACACAACGGTAAACACAATCCCTGAGATCATATGATTTTAGTGATTCTGGATTAAAATTTCTCACATTGAAATACCTCTGACATATGATCTTCTGGTTGATTAATAGAACAAATTCAAATTGTATTGTCATAATAATATGATATAGTTATTCTTCTTCAGGTACAGGAAGTTCTAAGAATGGTAAAATATATTCAGGATCTTTCAGATATTTCTTTATTTCCGAGTTTAAAATTTTTACATCATCTTTGAAATACTTCCAGTAACTCTTTTTAATCGTATCTATACAATAACCAGATTCATTCGCTACGGTTTTTTGGGTTATTTTCTTACCATTATCATAAAGTCGCTGAATAGCTTCAGTTACTTTTGTTCTTCCATTTAATCTTCTTACAATACCATAATTTGAACTAGCTACACTACATTTCTTTCTTTTATCCCATGGACAAAGAGGATTATACCAAGTGTATTTCTTTTTCCTTGGTTTTATTTTAAGTTTATCTTTTTCCCATATTTCTTTACCCCACTTTATCAATGATTGAATTCCAGATTCAGGATAAGGTTCCTCACATCGTTCAGTACATATAGTCCTGAATACTCCTACTATATCATCAAAATGAACCTCATAATTTATGTACATCAGTTTTAATAATATATTTCTCAATGATGTATTCCTGTATCCATTTCTAATTCCACCCTTGGGGATATAAATCTCCATGTAATCCCTACCATCAATAAAAAATACATAGTTTTCATCATTATAATCTTCCAATTCCATTTTAAATTTAATTCTTACTCTTCCATTCAAAAAGGTGGTCTGAGGGTCCCTAAGTTTGTTTTTTTTTCTAATTGGTACCCTTAATACACCTTTTGGTTTATTATTAGGAATAATAGAAGAATTAGAAAAAGAGATTTCAGGGACTGGTGTAAACGAAGTTGGATTATAATTAACATAGATGTCTGGATCATACCCTAAAACATTACATTGAGTGAGTTTACGAGAATTATTATCAACCGGGTAACCTATAATATTTCCAATTGAATCATAAACATGATTAAAATTATCTTCCGTTAGGTCATCACAGCGAACTGTAAAACCTAAACCTTTACCACCAAAGGATATCCAACAAGATTTAACCCATGGGAATAAAGAAATATTATATTTTGTGATCCATAATGGTTCATCACTGGTCTCCAGATCAAGGTCAATATAAATCTGACCTGTTAAACCACCAATATTATTGTTTTTTCTATACGGTTTATTAAAAATAACATTTGGATAATAACAAGGGACTTGTTCTTTATGGTAATCGTAACCGGGATTCTTTTTCCCAATTTTTCTACCATTTATTATATGATTCAAATATGAATCCCCGGTTCTAATTGATTTATGGATTTCAATTTCTGATAATGTGTAATTAAAATCAATTCTTGGATTTGTGTAACTGTTTACTAATTGATAATTCATTATATATTAATATTATCAACCCCAAATAATTGGGTTTAGAAACGGTTTTTAGACTATCTTTTACAATTATGAAGATATTTATAATAAGATGACCAGTCCAACCGAATAAGGACGAATATGATAGATCAAACCTCATTATTATTATGAGGTTTTTTCTTTTTCTATAATTAGATTCGAGCTCCGTCTAATGAGATCTTCGATTACAGCTGTCATGTTGTATTTATATACATTGTTAGCTGATAGCTTTACCAACCGTTGATAAATTTCTTCGGAGACCCGGAATGTTAAGTTTTTTGTTTTTTGTTTTTCAGTTTTTTCCATCATTTTTAGATTTTTGATGTTGTTATGTATGTTACCATACCTTAATAAATATCATTAAAAACATGTTTGTATTGATAATATACAAAAAAATTACAATAATGTCAATAGTGTTATCGTTATAAAGTTAAAAAAAGATAAGAATATTTGGATTATACTCGATTTTTTATTATCTTTGTAAATACTATGAGACTATTATTATTACATAAACTAATTGAACCGCTTCTCGAAGAAAGATTCCGGTTGAAATTTGTTGAAGGATTACCAACACATATAGCTCGTCATTATTTAAAAAATGATGTATTATTACGGTTCCACGAAGATCAGAAAAATATTAGGTTAAATGTGTTCGATTACCTATGGGTTTTATTGGTTTTAATGGGTCGAGAGATCGGTACACCATTATCATTGTTCCCAACAATTAAAGAAAAAATTGATTTTCAGGACCTAATATTCCGTTACCTTACCACCCGGGAGAATACCATCGTTATGGTAAAATACCCAAATAATGATGTAACAGTTGGTGTAATCGAAGAAAACCAAATTTTGGTTGAGGAAGATGAAAAATTATTGGAAGTACCATTAAGTGATATCATATCAACACCAACATTAATATTTCCAATCAAAGATATGGTTAAACAATTTATCTCAATTATGATTGACCAAAAACGAATAAATGATCTCAGAGAGTTGGTAATGTTCAGAGATGGTGAAGTTCAGCTGGTTCAAGATATGGTCTCTGGTAATGTGAAAACAGTAAATGGGGAGAAAATTAAGAAAGATGATGTCGAAGGTGTGATTGATATTATTTTGAATAATACCAAAAGAGACATAATTGAATACACCACCAAAGAGGGTAAAACAATAAAGGTTAATACACCAATCATTACCAGCGTGGTCAAAAAAAAGTTAAAGGGTAATCCGTTTTATGTTAGAAAAACAACTGAAGAAATAACCAAAGAATTAATTAAAGAATAAAACCAAATGAATATGAAATTAAATATCAAGCTATTTTCGATTTTATCACTTATGGTGATCTCCATTGTCGGTTGTAAAGAGTCAAAAGATCCTGACATTGAATTAGTTGAAAAGTATATTGAAGTAACTAACGAAGGTAACAAAGAGGGTTTATTAGATATTATATCTGAAGATTTTTTGTTTGTTTATCCCCCAGATACTATTACTTATAGAGATTTTATAAATAAATTCTACGATGTTATTTGCCTTGAGATAAAAATATCGTTGGAATCCATTTCTAGAGAAAATTCGATAGTATCAACTAAAGAAATTCAGACAAACATTATAAGGAGAATGTTGCAACAAGAAGATGGGGTTTTACAAAAGAAATATTACATAAAAAATGGGTTAATCAATAAGATTGTAATTGAAGATGACATTACATACACAAATTCTGATAATTCGAAAATTGATAATGCTAAACTTCTTTCTTTTTTAAATTGGTTTTGGATTTCTCACGAAAAGGATTTCAACGAAATGATAGAAATTGCTGATGGTCGTTGGTATATTGAAAATAAATACTGGACTTCAAAAACGGAATCGGAAAAGTTCTGTAAAAACCTAAAAGAATTATTAACAGAATATGTAGATATTGAAAAGGATTGGAAAAAAAACATAAACTCAACATTAACCACATTAACGAATCAATACATGGAAATGTGGAAGAACAATGACATAAACGGAGTCATAGATTTACTTTACCCTAAACTAATTGATTATTACTCCCCTTCAATGACAGAATTTGCACTATCCATGGTTGATGCATTTATGGATATCGAAGTACATGATCATGAAATAACAGAAATTAGTGAACCTGTTCGGGAGATGGAACAAACTTTTGTGTTTGTGAGGGTAAAGTACCAAAGTACAACAAAACTAAAAGGAATATCTAGTTTATTATTTGACGAGATACTAAGTAGTTTTCAATCGAACAGAACCGTACAAGTTAAACATTTCGATAAACAATTAAGTACTATTGTAATTTCATCAACAGATGATTTTGTTTGGATCACGGAGAGTTGTTTTGATAATTGGAAAACAGTTAGGGTTTCCTTTTTTGAAGAAAACCTTGACCAAGTTTTATCTGAACATGTATTAGAGCGCTATAACGAGTTCAAATTGTAGGTAAATATACCATTATATTGACAACAACGGTACAAATTTAATTACACAATAGATGTACAGAGGACTCATCATATTATCAATTTTACCATTCTCCACCAGCTTCAGTCTGGAGAATCAGGAAAAGTACTCTTTTGTTAATGGTCAATTTGGGGTTGTTTACGCTACACTAAAAATCAAATAATTTAATATATACCATCATTTTAACCATTTAAATTATGGTAATGGAAGTGGTGTCTTCATATTTCTGTAACATTTAAACATAACATTATGGTTGTAACACCTGTAAATACAAACATTTTTGAATCTGGACCTCAACGGAACCAATTTTTATTATTATTTGGTCATCAAGGTGGTAATATATTTTCATGTACAAAAGAAAATTTCGAAAAAGAACATAATGTTAAGATTAAAGAGCTGGAGCTAAGTGTGTTTGATCCACCGATTGGTAAAGTTAAATATATTCGTATGATTAGTGACGCTATTCACCCGGATTATCTTCAACATATTATTTACCATACTATCCGGTGGTGTTCAGAGAATAGTAACAAAAGTGTTGGAATTTTACTTCCTCGTATTGGGATGACAACTTCAACAGTGTTGAATAAAATCAGAAATGTTATCACCATAAACAGAACGATTGAAACATTACACCAATTTGTTTCAACATTCTCAGATTCCGGTGTTGAGGTTGTTGATCTATATTCATTATCACTACTTCTACCAGAGACCCTTGGATTAGAATCTATCAAAATTGAACCGGTATTAAAAAATAATACCAAGAAGTTGATCACAAACATAGCGACCTATTTGTTAAGTATGGGTAATGATCCAATATCAAAGGATAAGATTCAACAAAAGTTCTTTATCACATATGATCAGGTGATTGAGATTCTTGAAAAATTGGTGGAGTTGAAAATAATAACACCATTTAATCCAACAACTGGAAATCAAAGAATTGTTAAAGAAATTGAAAATTTAATGGACTTAAAAAAGAAAATAGATACCATTTGGAATAATAAAATAACCCCAAAAAATGAAAAATTAATTGAGTAATTATGAATAATATTCTAATAAAAATATCAAAATTGTATCACGATAAAAACTTCATTGAATGCTACAATCTGTGTAGAAAATCCAATAATATTCCAGAAAACTCTTTGCTAATTCTATGGTTCAGGATGTTCTCAAAAAGTGAACTAATGGGTATTGATTATTGTATTGATTTATTGAGAAGAACAATTCGTTTGTATAATGACAAAATTGAGCTACAGATCGTACTTTCATCAATAATTTTATTAGATAATAAGTATGAAGTTACTTTTCGAGACGAAGCGATTCAATACATTAGTAATTCGTTTGAAAATAATCCGGAAGAACCTTTTAATTATTTACTAAACACATGTTTGTATTGCTATTCATGTGATAATTATTTTAACGAATATCTTGATAATCTACAACTATTTTTTGAAAAATCTTCCCAAGATGATTTCCTTATTTTTAACGATCAAGTTATTCTCGGAATCGTTGAAAATTGTATATTATTCGGTGGAAAGTTGGGTGAAATTGATAACTCCATCTCTTTGATTAAAAAATATAAAAACAAATTATTGAGATTCTGTAAAACAGAAACATCTATTAAAGTCGATCAAATACTGGGCTATTTCAACAACAATGAATATATAATGGATTCACAATACTTAACTAAGTACGATAGTGCGTCATTCAAATATAATGTTGAATTATATAACGATGCTCTATTAGATGCTGAAATAGCTCTTGATAAGTGTGAAAATTGTGAGATGAATCACCCAGATATCGATTTAATAAGCGATCTTATATTTGCTATTAAACTTCAACTAAATGATTTTGATTGGCTAAAACGAGCTTATAAAGAAATGATAAACTATTGTCCTCAGAATATAATAAATAGATGGGATTATGCTCAATTATGTATGAAAAACCATTATTTTGACGACGCTATCAAAGAATTAATATACTGTGTTGACTATCTGAAAGAGATAAGAGATGAGGGTTATCGAAAATATTTACACTACTTATTATTATTCTGTTCAAAAAACGAAATCATCCAATTCATAATTCTAGATATAGTTGAGTGTTTCAATGAAATGAAGAAAGTTGGAGATTCTGAAAAATGGTTAAAAATATACGGTGAGTACTGTCACCCTTCATTTGAAGACTCCTTCTACTATGAACGAGTAAATCGTGCTATTTCTATTAAATTTAATAAGAGCTTTAACCAAAACTGATTTGTGTTTTTGTTTCCATCGAATACAAAAACTTAAAAAATACAACCTAATATGATCACAAATCTTGAGTTTATTAAGTCGGTTTTATCATTAAAATCTACATCTGGAACAGAAGATGAGGTAATAAGTTTTATCATAAAACATTGTGAAAGAAGACAATATCAATACATCAGGGACTCGAAAGGATCTATTCTTGTCACCAAAGGTACACCAGCTGAAGGTGAATACTATGGTCTATGTTGTTGTCATACTGATACAGTTCATAATTACCAACCCGGAGAAAAGAAAAATATTATTATTGAAGATGAAATCATGTATTCCATTAATAACGATGGAATACCTAATGGGATTGGAGCTGACGATTTAGCGGGTGTCGCTATGTCTTTATTGATGTTGGATCGACTTGATGTTGTAAAAGTTGGATTTTATGTTGATGAAGAGCGGGGAGCTCATGGAGTTCATCATTCTTGTATTGTGAACAAAGATTGGTACAATGATATTGGATGGGGTATGGAGTTTGATTCACCGCTAAATCAATTCACGATGGTATCATCTGGGTTAAGGTTGTTTACTGAAGAGTTTTGGGATGTTATCAAAGAACCAATATTCCAAAATTATGGTGATAGTATAAAGGGGATGAAACACCCATATAGTAATGTTTATTACCTGAAAAAATATTTTGATTTCTGTCTTATTAATTGGACAGTTGGGTATGTTGATTATCACACAAACCGAGAAAAACTAATAATAAGTGAGTTTGTTAAGTCATATCGAACAGCGTTAATAATGATTGAGAAATTGGGTAATAAAAAGTATTATATGGCTCCACAAGAACCAGAATTAGCTATTGATAACTGGTATGATTGGGAAGTCGATCTGGAAGATATTTTTAAAAATTAATAGGTACCATAATTAATGAAAATACCGGTTTATCTGTTCCATAACAACCCCTATCTAACGTAAAATACCAAAGATAACACGACACCATAATTTAAATGGTTTAAACAATGAAAGTGGTGTTTAAGTGGATAAAATCGTGTTACTTTTTTGAATTGGGGGTTTATGTGGTGTGAAAAATGGAGAAAAAAGTATGAAAAAATGGGTCCCTTTCAAGAAATGTAACGAAGAAAAATTGAGATTTTTGTTTAACCTTAAAATATGATCACATGAATGTTATAATTTTTACACGTGTATCAAAACAATCCGGAGATTATCAGCGTCAAATAAACGAACTTGAAGAATATTCCAAGAACCGAAATTATAATGTCATTGAGATAATATCTGAAAAGGTTAGCGGTGGGAAGAGAAATGAAGAAAGAGAGGGTATTGTTCGTTTATTAGAAATTATCGAATCTGGAGTTTCAATAGATAAATTACTTACTTGGGAGCTTTCGAGGATCGGGAGAAATTCATTTGAGGTAGCGAAGGTAATAAACATACTTCATCAACATAAGATCTCATTATACATTCACAACTATAATTTGGAAACATTGGATAACAATGGAGATGTAAACCCGGTAGCGAAGCTCATTATAATGGTATTGTCCGAATTAGCTGAAATGGAAAGGTCAAATATCCAACAACGTCTTCAATCTGGTTATAAAAATCATATTAAAAACGGTGGTCGAGTAGGTAGAAAGAAAAACTCGGTTGAAAGTCTGGAACATGTGTTAGAGAAACATAATGATATTCTAAAACTAAGAAAGAAAGGAATATCTATACGTAACATATCAAAGATCACTAATAAAAGTACGAAGACAATCCAGAAGGTGGTTAATATTATGAATGAACAGGTGTAGATCGTTTTATTTTAATTCTTTGGGTTTACCTACAACATTTTTGTTGTGGTATTTCAATTGGTTTTAATATTTAATTACAACACTTCCGGGGTTACAACAAAAACAAAAGAAATCTGAAGAAACAACAGGGGGTATGACTATTTATGGTTACCAGATGGTATAGAAGGTGGTATTCTTTTTTTTGGGGGACTCCCCGGTAACCCATAATTTACATAGGGGGGGAGACCCCTCTTATGAAAGGGGGTACCCCCTTTATTTAGAGCTGCTCAATTACGAGTTCGACTAGTTAATCAAAAAATCGTAGTATATTCTAGTTAATAGTTTTTGTAAAATTGATATATGGATTTTTTTAGTTCCATTTTCCAGCTGAAATAGTTTTGACACCCCCCTTTATATAAAAAATTTAAAATTTATTTTTTCCGGAAAATTTTCTGAAAATTCGACCCTATTTGGTTTTAACTATTTCATCAAAACCTTCAGCGAAAAATTCATCTATAGATATTCCAAATAAACTACAAAGACGAACAATCGTACTGAAGCGAATATCTTCACCTTTTTCATATCTGTAGTACTGTGACCTACTTATTTCTTTGTCGAAAGCGAAATTTTCATAACTGGTGTAACCAGCGTTTATTCTTAATTGTTTAATACGATCCGCTAACAACCTTACTTCAAGAGGTTTCTCTTCATATTTTTTGTTTCGATTTCCGTATTTTTTCTTGTCCGTCATCTAACATTGGAATAATCACCAATGTTATAGTTTTGTCCTCATTTATATTACCCTCATATGTGGACAAAACAAAAAGATTTAATAAATTTGTCCTCATCTGGAAAATTTTAACTAAAACCATAAAACAAATAACTATGAAAAAATTATTTACATTATCATTCTTACTATTAGTCGGTTTAATAGTATATTCTCAATCAGATTTGATTGTTGAACCCGACACTACAATTTGTGAAGGACAATCTGTTACACTACATTACACAGGTGGTGACATTACAACTTGTCTTGATGTTACTGACGATATGTTAGTTGTCCCGGATGAGTACACAACTATTCAAGATGCGATTGATGCGGCAGTCACCGAAGACACAATTGTTGTTTTACCGGGAACATATTCTGGAGTTGGGAACAGGGATTTAACTATTGACGGTAAAGATCTTACAATTATTGGTAGTTGCGGACCAAATGTTACAAT
>Ga0116162_10003010_pt1 | contig 10252 bp, 10 predicted proteins | sample AD_UKC105_MetaG_FD_89875 | JGI IMG/M metagenome (GOLD analysis project Ga0116162, IMG submission 89875) | Active sludge microbial communities of municipal wastewater-treating anaerobic digesters from Hong Kong - AD_UKC105_MetaG | ecosystem: Engineered > Bioreactor > Anaerobic > Digestate... | reverse complement strand
TGGTCCAAGATACAACAAAAAATCGTAGTAACATTCAATGGAATTGTTTATTCTATTGAATGTTTTCTATTGCAAGTTTTTCGAGTTATAAAAGCCAGGTGATTTTGATCAAAATACACATATTGTCAATAATTATAATTAGATAAAAGTATCAACACAGGGCCTCTTTCCGAGGTATGAAACCAACCATAAATGCAGGCAACAAAGACATGAGACACTGACCGCCGAAATAGATTACCCAATTGAAGGCATACAGTTCACGAGCCGGATAATCAGGATTTCCCACAAGCCATGAATCAAAAAGAATCAGGTCAGAATAGGGGAGAAAGAAAGAGGCGATGATAATGATCCACCCCGGAATCGACCAGCCGGTTTTATACCCGTATAAAACCCCTGCCACCGGCATGGCTACATAAATCGTCACGTTAAAAACAAACCCGCCGTAGGAAAGAAGAAAAAAACCTTCCACCAGGGATACCAGATGAATATTCCAGGAAACCATATTAATCATAAGCACAACTGCACTTAACAGGAGAACATACTTCGTTTGAATTTTTCTGGATGGATCCGCTTCTTTCACAGCGGAACAGAGATTGATAATATAAAGAACGTAGCCAATGCCAAAAACAAGCAGGGCAAAAGTCAGCTTTGATGAAACCGGAGTGACAGCAGATAATGAACTGTTTACATAATCGCCGATACCGGTTGAGATCAAACCACATGTGGCAAGTATGATATAACGTTTGTCAGGATTATTCGCCTTCAAAGTGTACAGGAGAAGAATCTGTCCTGTTATCAGTACCCCCATCGATAATAGATGGACTGTCTGATAGATTCGCTCTGATACAGTCTCCACTCCGGCAAGCAGGCTCATTTCAAACAGCAGGGTCGCCGCCACTGTCAGACAAACAAGTTTAATGTAATTCTTTGCATTCATTTTAGTTCTCTCCATATGTGATCGTTATATCGCCGGTTAAACCAGCGTTATTCTCTTTGAAATAAAAATCTCTCTGCAGACTTCAATTTTTTCTTCAGGCATAAATTTTTTCATAAGGTCCTGTTGCTCCGGGGCAGAATTGCTTCCCGTTAACCGGTACTTGTCAACCCACAAAGGGTTGTAGGGCAGTAGTTGAACCCGGTGCCAGTGGTTATCCTGTAAAAACTCGGCAATACCGTCTAAATTATCCGGAGTATCCGTTATTCCCGGTATCAGTGGGATTCGGGGTAAAAAATCGAGATCACCTGAATAAGCGGCATCCTTTAGATAGATAAAATTTTTCAGGATAACCTCGTTTGACAGCCCACAGTATCTTTTATGCTCATCAGGGTCGATCAGTTTAATATCCATATAAACAGTGTCAGTGTGGGGTAAAACCGATTTTTCGAAAGACGGATAATTAAAAACCCCACAGGTCTCAACCAGGGTATGAACTCCTTCCCCGTGCAAACACGCCAGTAATTCCGAGACAAACCCCATATTCATTAAGGGTTCACCTCCGGAAAGCGTGACCCCTCCACCGGAAGCATCAAAAAAGGGCTTATCCCTTAAAAGCATTGCCATCAGTGAATCAATGGTCACTGGCATACCGACCTGCTCAAGAGCACCTGAAGGGCAGTTGGTCGCACATTTAAAGCAGAGTACACATTTTCCTCTGTCAATAAAGCATGCTGAACCGCTGGAAACAGCCCCTTTTGTACAGTTTTTTATACAGTTCCCACAGCCAATGCATTTTCCCACATTAAATAAAAGTTCTGCTGACTGACTTTTGCTTTCCGGATTATGACACCAGATACATGAAAGAGGGCACCCTTTGAAAAAAACAACAGTTCTGATTCCCGGGCCGTCATCCATGGAGCTTCCTTTTATATCAAATAGTAATGACTCATTTTTCATTTTCTTACAGCCTTAATTTACGCAGTATTGAAACTCCTTGAAATGATTTCATCCTTTAACTCGGGGGAAAGGTCGTTAAAGTAGGCGGAGTAACCGGAAATACGAATCAGAAGGTTCGGATACAGGGACGGGTCGTTCCGGGCGTCAATGAGCATCTGGGGATTGAGCATGTTCACCTGGACCTGCATGCCCCCCTGTTTAAAATAGACGTCGAACATTGCGGAGAGAGCCTGTCTGCCGGATTCATTGTCAAAGCCTGCTGTATCAAATTTGATGTTAAAATTGATGCCGTTGGCAAATTTCGTAAAGTCAAGCCGGTTCATGGAGTTTATCACAGCAAGCGCTCCTTTTTTGTCCATGCCGTTTTCAGGTGCTATGCCGGATGCAAAGGGTTCTCCTGCTCTTCTTCCGTTTGGCAGGGCCCCCACAACACTTCCAAAATGAACATGAGTTGTGTTGGAATAAAGACCGGCAAGATACTTGCCGCCCCTGGTATTTCTGCCAAGGGATGTAACAACATCTGCATAGTGATCGGCAACATATCGAGTCCATGAATCCGCTTTCTCATGATCATTTCCGAATTTTTCCATGCGTCTCAAGCGTACCTGCAGGGTGTCGTCCGGAATATTATTTTTGAGCTGATGTACAAGGGTGTCCATGTTGATTAATTTATCGGTGAACACCGCCTTTTCGATCGCATAGAGGGCATCCCCAACTGTGGAGACACCGACCCCCTGGATACCAGAAAAATTATAGGTCGCACCACCGCCGGTTGAACAAATTCCTTTCTCCAGACAGCCGTCAATAAGCATGCTGGTCATCGGGGTTGGATGAAATTCAGTATGGGCCTTTTCAATGGCCTGCAGGTCATAGTGCAGCTTATTCATCTGGTGTTTGACCTGTTTTTCATAGGCACCTCTGACATCAACCATGGATTTCATTTCTGAAACTGGCCGGGTCTTTGCCCCAAAACGAAAGATTGATCCTTTGATTGAGTGGAACGGGCGTCCCTCATTAAGTGCCATTTCAAGAGCCAGTGGTAGATTAATAATGGCTGCGTCTGTGGAACCCAGCGTCTTCCCCTGAGAAGTCGGCTCCACACAGCCAATGGCTACATAATCCCTGGCATCTTTAATTGAATACCCGTTGGAAACCATTGTTTTGATGATAATTTCATCATTGTACATGGCAGGGGCACTGCCGCAGCCTGTGGTGATACGGATTACGTCATCATGGAATTTTTTCGGTGTGTTCCGATGAAGACGGACATGAAAATTGGGTTGCCGCATGCGCAGTTCATCCATGAGTTCAAGAAAGATATAGCTGACTTCATTCGTCGCATCATTACCGTCTCTATCGACACCTCCGACGGTGACCACCTGATAGCTCGGAAGTCCGTTCATTGTTTTATCCAGAATATCCGGCCATGCAGGAACGGTTTCACACGTTTTAATGCAAAATGCAGCCAGAATTTCTTTTGCCTGCGTGCGTGAAATGCGCCCTTCATTTATGTCTTTTTGGTAATATGGGTACAATATCTGGTCCATACGGCCCGGGCAAATCGCCTCGCCAAGACTTTCCTGAAAAATGGCAATGTGAGCAAACATCATCGACTGAACCGCCTCGTGAAAGGTTTTTGCGCCGTTGCGGGGGACGCTTCTGCATATGGCTGCAATTTCAGCAAGTTCAGTTTTTCTTTGCGAATTGTTTTCTCTGCCCGCCATTTTTTCTGCACATTTGGCATACCGCTCGCCAAATTCGCCCAATGTGTTGGCAGAAATTTTTACTGCATCATAAAAGGCATGTTTTTGCGGATCACTGGTTTCATTCTGAAAGCTCTCTGCATCTCTGATGATGCCTGTGGTGCCGATCCGTAATAGTTTTTCATAGTCCGGTGCCAGATGCCCTATGCCTCCGGCTTCATATATCTGATACTGGCGGGCAGTCAGGTTTCTGAATGCAAAGGCATGTTTTTCACGCAGGGATGTAAAGGCCTTGAAATACAGGGCACGTGTAAGCCAGAATGGAATAATCGATAACAGCTTTCGCCGTTCGGCTGCATTTGTTGTCAGTGGATTCACTTTTCGTTTATGGATTTTATAGATTTCCAGTAACGTACCCATTCCCGCCAGTTCCGGATAGATAATGCCGCCGACACGCTTTGAGGTATAGTTGCCCACGATCAGTTCATCCGGATAAATGTGAACGGTTTTATTCAAAAGCACATGACGAACTGCTTCAGCTATCTGAATTGCCACAGGCTTTTCCCGGTTCGTTTTTTTCTTAAAATAATCTGTCCAGAGAAGGGCTCTTTCCGGGCAGATCGCCGGTTTGTTTCTATGTAAAGTCTCTTTTAATGATGTTATGCGATCAGGCATTCAGCACCTCCTTATTTAACGGGCTATACCATTTTAAAAATATGAGATAACGGGTTCGGCACTCTGGATGTGGAACCGTTCTTTTTTGCCATAAGCCATGCAAATACCGATACGAATATGTTTACCGGAACAATGTCGGCCGGGTTTACTTCCATCAGATGGGCCATGGCGCTGACGGTGTCACAAAGATTGTTGCACTCGCCTGTCAAATAGACATTTTTCTTACCTAACCTGGTAATCAGGCTTTCAGAAACTTCCTTGATGGCACAGGGCCCTGCAATCAGAACTCTGCCATTTATTGAATCAATTTTCTGATGATCATGACCCTTTCCCATCAAAAGAGTCCAGCCGCCTTTCCCTCCATAGTCAAAATAGAGACTCTGAAGGACGGCAAGCGGGTTGTTGACACAGCCTTCACGGCAGGCTCTTGCAGAGCCCTTTATAATATCAACATCCTGCGGGAACGCCTGATATAGATCAAATGGGTACGGACCGTTTTCCGGCATATCGCCGATCAGGTCAATATTCGATAAATCCGTAATGTCACCGGTGAGTTTAATGTCATTGAGATCGCTGACGCTGTTTCCCAGTCCTTTTTCAACGGCGATTTGACAACCCATCCATGCACCATAACGCTTCTTCATTTTGAACTCCTTTATTGATAAGAACTTGCTTTTAGACGTTGTGACAATACAGAAGTGTGTCTTGTATGTCAAGCCCATCTTTAACAGTATAAAAGTAAATCAGCAAGTAAATTATAAAGTTACAAGGTTGCAAAAGTGCTTTGGCACTACAAATCAGCCTTTTTAAGCCGGCAGCTCTCTAATGGTGGGCGGGATTCCGATCCCGAGGGTTTGAAGGACCTTGCCCGATACCCCATGGAGGCGCGAGCGTACAACAAGGGACTTGCCCGACTCAGAGATGCTGACCTCCCGAAGAGCTTCAAGATCTCGACGAATGTCGGGCCAGGCAAACGAACAGCCCGCCTTCTCAAGCCTTGAGATAAGCTCCTTGATCAGCACAAGCGCAAGGAAACTGCAGAACACATGACCACGGATCGTCTCATCCCTTTGATGATAAACAGGCCGGGTATCCAGTACCGATTTCATGTCACGAAACACCTGCTCGACCTGCCAGAGCTCCTTGTACTTCAACGCCACCTCTTCAGCGGTGAGCTTTGTGTTGGTCTCAAGCACCCACTTGCCGTCAAAGCGCGCTTCCCCGGCTACCTTCTTCTCATCAATCCTGACATGGCTGCTCTCAACGCTAAGGAACCTGCGGTAGCCCTTGTTGCCCACCAGTGCCTTGGGCCCCTGCTTGAGCTTGTTTTTGAGCGAATCGAGAACCATCTGCCGGTCGAGCGCGTCCTTTCTCGCCTGGGCCTCATTGAGACAGACGATGAACCGCCTGCCCTCGAGCACGACCTCCTTGACCTTAAGCGGCTCCTTGTCCCCGGTGGGCACCTCATGATACCTGCCCGGCCGGGAAAGCACCTCTTCGCTTACCTTCCTTACCCGGCGCATCCTCACCCCAAGAATGTACGAAAGCCCCTTTTCTTCCAACTCGGTCAAGGTCCGGGCACTGATCATGCCCCGGTCTGCGACCACACAGAACTCCCCGATGCCAAACCGGCTACGGATGCGCTCGGATACCGGCACGAGCGTGGTAACATCCGTGGTATCCCCGGGCATCATCTCACAGCTCACCGGTCGCCCGGTGTCATCGATTACCGCACCAACCACCATCTGCTTGAGGTCGGGGCGAGAATCCTTGCTGTGACCGTACTCGCCCAGAGTGTCTCCACCTTCACCCTCGAAGTAGATGCTCGTGGTGTCGAAGAACACCAGGTCCATGCCGGTGAACAGATCTCTATTGGAAGAGAAGATCCCCTCTTCGATAAGGTCCTTGATACACCGGGGAGCACAGGGCAGGCTGCCCCTTTGGTCTTGGAGCTCCTCTCCCAGGAATGCCATGGCCCGATAGAGGTGGTGAAGGCTCAGATCCTTAGTGCCGGGGATGAGACAGTCCCTTCTCCAGCGATCACAGGAGCGATCAGAGCCCGAAGCGAACAAACGATGCAGCACGGTCATGAAGACGGCCCGCTCCACATCGAAGCCGAACTTGCGTCTTTTGAGGAGACCCTCAAGAACTGTATCGATATGGAGCTCTTTCCACAGGCGTTCGAATACCAGGGCGGGGCCGATGCTCACGGCATCGGCATCCACCTCGCTTTTGCCGGTGAGCACCATGAGGGTCTGCTCGGAGAAGCGCGCCAGGGAGCGAGCCAGTGCCTGGATGTCGGTGCCGCTTTTCAGATCGTCGAGTCTGCCCAGGGTGGCGATGACCCGCTGCGTCACCCGTTTTCCTTCCCGGTGATTCTCAACGATTTGCAGGTATTCGTTCCTGCCGGACTTTTTTATTCTTGCGAACACCACCACCCCCCTATGGCACTTCATTAATTGCCATAAATGAGCTGCTATTGCAAGTCATAAATGCATCAACTGTGGCACTACATTATACCGGTCTTGAAATGCGTTTCCTGGATTTATGCGGGTTCCCAGATGCAATGACCTCGACAACTGTTAAAGATGGGTCAAGGAAATTTTGGTCACAACCTGTTGTGTTAGGACGGGATATGATTCCTGTCGTGCGGACATGGGTGCGCAAATGCCTTCAAAAGGGTTGTAGGGGGATCGTCGATTGCGCAATTTAGGCGAGCCCGGCAGGTTTTTCGGGGAAATTTGGGCAGGGCCTTCCGGAGCGACAAGGATTCAACATGATGTTATGTCGTTATGTAAGCATCCCACGAGTAGTTTTAGTGTCTAATAAGAAAAGTGATGTGAACCATCCAATCCTCCTCCCTATCCCGACGATAGGAGGGATCCTGAGCCATTGTTTGGAAACGGGCAGAATGTAGGCTCCCTCGAGATCCTTCCTAACGTCAGGATGGGTTTCTTTGTTTTCTGAAGAGTTATTTGAGATCCCTCCCCCATTCATGGGGGAGTCGGAGGGGGGCACTCACTGGATCCCCGCCTATATATCGACCTCCTTCTACTCCTTCGGCCATTGGCCTATAGGCAAGGCCCCCTTGTTAAGGGGGAGAGATCTAGATTGCGCCCTCGTCCTAACCTCTCAACCCCTCCTCCTACACCCCACACCCTCGAGCTCTTATCACTTCTCACCCCCCCCTCCCTCACCCCACATACTTCCTCAAATACTTTCCCGTATAACTCTTCGGATTGCGGGCGATGTCTTCTGGCGTGCCAGTGCCGATGACTGTTCCGCCATCGATTCCACCTTCTGGTCCCATATCAATAATCCAATCCGCTGTTTTGATGACATCAAGGTTGTGCTCGATCACAACCATCGTATTTCCTTTTTCAACGAGTCGATGCAACACTTCAAGCAATTGCTTCACATCATTACAGTGCACGGAACAGTTGATCGAGCGATGAGAGTCTATCGGCATGGTCTGAAAACTCTCATGCAAGTATCCTTTTGTCAAGGACAGATATCCGTGAAACGATACTTATTTTGGGGACAGCTGTGCTTGCAAGACGTGCTTGACAAATAGAACGAACGTTCTATAATCGACAGCCTGTTTTCCTCGAAACGGAGGGAACCATGGCTGCTGATCCCGCCCTATATCGCCCCCGCAATCCGCAGGCAACGGACTATTACCGCTGCGTTGAGGATCACCTGGACCACTTCATCCAGGGTTACGAAGAGCGATTCGAGCGGGCCTATGGATTCTTCCGTCCCTATCTGCGGGAAGTGATCAGCCAGTACCTGGATTGCGGCAACCTGCGCAATGGCTTTGCCCGGGTCAAATGCAAGGATTGCAGCCACGAGTACCTGCTGGCCTTCTCCTGCAAGCGCCGTCACTTCTGCCCCTCCTGCCACCAGAAGCGGGTGATGGAATTCGGCGAATGGGTCTGCGCCAATGTGCTGAAGAAGGTGCCCCACCGGCATTTTGTCTTCAGCATTCCGAAGATCCTACGACGGTACTTCCTCTATGACCGCCGCCTCCTGCACGAGCTGAGCTGCTGCGCCTGGGAGTCGCTCAAGGCCTTCAAAAAGCGGGGATGACTCACTGACAACGTGGGTCATCCCCGATCCATAAGGAGAATCAGACATGAAAAAAATTGGACTACTCTTGATGGCTGTAACCGTGTTGGCAATGGTATATGCTGTGGACAACGTCAGGGTCGTCGAAGCAGCAAAACCATCAAAAGCCGCAAAGACGTCCGCGCCGGCTAAAACATCATGTAAGACCTGTCATGCCGATTTTTCCTCACTGGTTCCTCAGGGCCATCCCCCGGTGAAGGGCAACGAGCTCTCGTCCTGCACAACCTGTCATCAACCCGGTATGGCGGGTACGGAAAAGAAGAATGCTTTTTCCACGCGTATTCATACGGGGCACCTGCCCCCCAAGGGAAAGCTGGATTGTGTGGCCTGCCATCAATGGTCGGCCGGGAAAAAATTCGGATTGGTTGGCGTAAAAGAATCGTGGGGAACCCCGACCAAAGAAGATTTAAATCTGATGCGAGAGATTTTCACCTCCTGGGCGTCATCGGAGTATATGGACAACCTCCATGCCAAAGCTTTTATTTCCTGCGCGAACTGCCATGGAAAGGAATTGCCTGCGCCCGATACCACCGTGGAAAACGGCAAGTGTCTCGAATGCCATGGTCCAATGGACCAACTGGTAAAGAAGACGGAACCCGCCGAGTTTAAAGACCGTAATCCACATAAGTCTCACCTGGGTGAGATTGCCTGTACGGTCTGTCACAAGGCACACAGCGAATCCAAGGTCTATTGCCTCGGCTGCCATCAGAAATTCGAAATGAAAATTAAGGGAGCAGGCACACCGAAATAGCAGATGCATGAAAGCAAGTTTATTCGCAAAACAGGGGCTGAGGAAAAAGACATCCGACGTCCCTGTTTTTTTACGTCACTGTTTTACTGGTCATCCATGTGTCTCTCTTTTTGCTTCCATATGCCCTCCGGTGGTTTTTTATTTTTTATCGATTTTGACAAAGTCGGTCATCTCTCGCCATAAAGAGTCGTCAGCATGAAACGGCCAGTCGTTGTGGCCTGCTCCCTGAATAACCCACATTCGCTTTCTGCCTTCGGGCAGGGACGCATACAGGTTACGGGCGTGCTTAATGGGCAGGATTTCATCTTGCTCTGCTCCGACCACTGAAATCTTTTCTTTAAACGATTGCAGATTGCCGATGCTGTCGTACTTGTCGGTCAAAAGCATCGTCACCGGCAGAAAGGGAAACAGCGACCTGGCAACACCACAGCCCAGCGTATCCCAGGGCGTAATTAATATGATTCCGGCAAGGGGAACGGATGTCTGTTTGGCAACGGCAGCGGCAACACCACAGCCCAGCGATTCACCCAGAAGATAAAGCGGTTCTCCGTATTTTTCAAACGCCCGCCGAACCGTTTCCAGGCCGTCGGCGACAAACGGTTTTTCTCCCACATGCCCCGGGCGGCCTCCGTATTGCGGATATTCGGCTAAGACAACCCGGAAACCCAGCGCCACCAGAGGCTCTATATAAAAACCTCTGTCCAGGGCCGTGCCGCCGTTGCCGTGAAAAATAACAATCGTCCCATTGGGCGCGAGGGCATCACCCGCCGCGATCAAACCCCGATAATCCGTCCCCGTCGCCTGCCTGAGCGACATATTTTCGGCAGCAAGCATTTCCGCAGACGGCCGCTCCCCGCCGGGAAAATAAAGAAATTTGTTTTGCATATTACAGCCTCCCAAAAATATTACGATGATAAGAAATAGCCATTGCTTTTTCATGACCCGTAGTGACGATCCTCACTCTTTCCGATTGCCGGTAAAAGTAACATATCCTGGTATTTTGTAAAGCAGAATAGTTTAATGAAACTAAACAGGTAGGCAGCTCTTATCCCTCGATGCATCATTTTTATAGCATTAAATTCCCGTTTCGGTTAAGTAGCT
>Ga0116162_10003002_pt1 | contig 10267 bp, 5 predicted proteins | sample AD_UKC105_MetaG_FD_89875 | JGI IMG/M metagenome (GOLD analysis project Ga0116162, IMG submission 89875) | Active sludge microbial communities of municipal wastewater-treating anaerobic digesters from Hong Kong - AD_UKC105_MetaG | ecosystem: Engineered > Bioreactor > Anaerobic > Digestate... | reverse complement strand
TGCTCCAGGTCGCGAAGAAAATCGTTAACCTCTGAAGACTCATCAGCCAGGACGACAACTTGCCTAATCTGCATGAAAACCTTGATCGTCATGGTCTTCAGGTTATTTTAACATTGCCCCATATTGCGATTTTGGAGAATTTTTTGTCTTGCGACAATCTATTTAAATTAATGAGAACAAACATCCGTGAGAGTGGTGATTCCGGTGTCCAGATGCCCCGCTTGTGCGATGTTGATTTTGATCTTGGCGACCGCCGCCTCCGGCTCGACAGTCGTCGTCGATGACGACGGTGCAGGAAACTTCACGAAAATACAGGATGCCATAAACTCCTCAGAGATCGGCGACGTGATCGTTGTCCACAACGGGACGTACCCCGAAAACTTCATAGTGGACAGGTCGATCGTCTTGAAAGGAGAAAACGGCCCCGTCGTCGAGGGCAGTGGCCTTCCAGACCCCCTGACCACCATAACTTCAGAGAACGTCACCCTGGATGGTTTCAGCTTCACCGGCAGCCTCAATGACAGCTTCAATTCCGGCGCAGTTATGGTGCTGGCCGACGGGTGCAAAATCCTGAACTGCACCATATCGGCCTCTTCGGGCAATGGTCTGAAACTTCTTGACTCCAAGGATCACCTAATATCCGGAAACCAGATTTGTGACAACGGGTACGGTGGCATCAGCTTCACCCGTGCCAACTCCAGCCAGCTCGTCGGAAACCAGATCTCACGCAACGGGAAATGGGGCGTAGTTCTGGAGGCCTGCGAGCATGACGAGGTGAAAGTAAACGAGGTCCGCGAGAACGGAGAGGTGGGAATCCAGCTGGCCAGCTCAAATCACGTAGACTTAGTTTATAATAGCATCAACCTTAACCGCGAAGATGGTCTCTACCTTATAGAGTCCAGAAACAACGTGATCGCAGAGAATGAAATCCGCGACAACGGCCTCAATGGGATCGGCTTGGACCAGGCGCCACACAACTCATTGATAAAGAACGTAATCAACAACTCTGGAGATGAAGGGCTGTTGGTCATCAGGTCCAGCGACAACAACATCATCACGGAAAACATCCTTTGTGATAACGGCATCAACGGAATTGGCATATACGGATCTTATTTCAGCACTGTATCCAAAAACGAGATATTCAACAACAGTTTCAACGGCATATCACTACGCGACAACAGCAGCAGCATTCTGATATCTGACAACGAGATTTGTGGGAACAAAAGGTACGGGTTTTACCTGGAAGACAGCGACAAAAACTTCGTGGAGGGCAACGACGTATGCGGCAACCTTCATGGCGTCATCATGGTCCGTTCCGGCGACAACGTTCTGGAGGAGAACAAGATCCACGATAATAATTTCGGGTTTAGCATGGAGTCCGTCGACGGCGTCTCCATCTCAAATAACGAAGTCTACAACAATTCAGATAACGCCGTTCAGCTCAATAGCTGTGATCAGAGCAAGGTCTGGGAGAACGAGATTTTCGAGAACGGCGGTGATGGGGTTCACGTATCGGGATCTGAGAATCTCATAGTATCTCGGAACACAATCACGAACAACAGCAAATACGGAATCCAGGTGCTTGATCAGACCACCCAGGCTTTTTTCATGTACAACACCGTTCATCAGAACGGCGGCGGCGGGATTTACATTTACGAGGGGGAGATTAACCAGATTATCAGCAACATCTTCGACGATAACCAGAACTTCAACGCCAGAGACAACGGTCAAACCAACTGGTGGCAAGCCAACTTCTATAGCGACTATTTGGGAAGAGAGATCGACGAAGGGGGAGTCGCCGGGACCGAACCCTACGCGATCCTGGGCAGAAGAGGCGCGGTAACCTTCGATTTCCACCCGGTCGCGTTGAGGGCTTTGCTGGAGGGGAGCGGTCCCGACTGATCGGGGCCTTTCTAGCCTCTTCCCCGTCGCAGTTCCCGCACAACCTCTCGATTCCCGCAGGATAAAATGTAGAGGCTCTTCTGGTTCAACGGCACAAGATCTCTTTTTAGAGAGCACGGTGGACAGCTTGTAGCCCTGGGATATAACCCGCCTTGCAATAACGTATTTAAATTTATGAGTACAAAGTATTTCAGAGAAAGGTGGTTCAGATGTTCAGATTTTCCGGGTGTATGAGTCTGATTTTGATCATGGCGAGCGCAGCATCCGGCGCGATGGTCGTCGTCGATATCGATGGCGGTGGAGACTTCACGAAAGTCCAGGATGCCATAAATGCATCAGAGACAGGCGACGTGATCGCCGTCCACAACGGGACGTACCCCGAAAACCTCATAGTGGACAGGCCGATTGTCTTGAAAGGAGAAAACGGCCCCGTCGTCGAAGGCAGTGGCCTTCCAGACCCTCTGACCACCATAACTTCAGAGAACGTCACCCTGGATGGGTTCAGCTTCACCGGTTGCCTCAACGACAGCTTCAATTCCGGAGCCGTTCTGGTGCTGGCCGACAGGTGCAAAATCCTGAACTGCACCATATCGGCCTCTTCGGGCAACGGTCTGAAACTTATTGACTCCAAGGATCACCTAATATCCGGAAACCAGATATGTGACAACAGGTACGGCGGCATCAGCTTCACCCGTGCCAACTCCAGCAAAGCGACTGAAAACCAGATATTACGCAACGGGAAATGGGGCGTAGTTCTGGAGAGCTGTGCGCGTGACGATCTGATACAGAATGTGTTCCGAGAGAATAGAGAGGTGGGGATACAGCTGACCTGCGCGGAGTTAATCAATGTGGTTTGGAACAGCATCGACCAGAACCAAGAAGATGGTATATCCCTTATTGAATCCAGGGGCAACATGATCATAGACAATGGGATCAGCGGTAGCGGTCTCAACGGGATCAGTTTGGACAGGGCACCAAACAACGTATTGATGAAGAACGTAATCCACAACTCCGGAGAGGAAGGGCTTTTGATCGTCGGATTCAGTGATGGGGTCAGGATCACGGAAAACGTCCTTTACGATAACGGCATCAACGGGATCAGTATATACGGATCTTATTTTAGCACGATAGACCAAAACGAGATATTCGATAACGAATACAACGGGATCTCCCTGCGCGACAACAGCAGCAGCGTTCTGATAGCCGACAATGAGATTCACGGAAACAAAAGGTACGGCTTTTACCTGGAAGACAGCAAAGAAAACCTCATAGAGGAAAACGACGTGCATGGTAACCTTCACGGCGTCATCATGGCCCGTTCCAATGACAACGATTTTGAGAATAACAAGATCCACGATAACCGTTTCGGGTTTAGCTTGGAGTTCTCCGATGGAGTATTCATATCGAGCAACGAAGTTTACAACAACTCAGATGATGGCGTCCAGCTTAAGAGCTGCGAACGATGCAAAGTCTGGGAGAACTACATCTGCGAAAACGGCGGGGATGGGGTTCAAGTACCCGGATCAGAAAATCTCGAGATATCGCGAAACTTAATCGAAAACAGCAGCAGATATGGGATCCAGATGCTGGACCATACAACCCAATCCCTCTTCATGAACAACTTCGTCCTGCACAATGGTGGCGGTGGGATTTACATTTACGAGGGTGAGATGAACGGGTTCATCAGCAACATCATCGAAGATAACCGGAATTTCAACGCCATAGACAACGGGCAGGCCAACAAGTGGTTTTCCAACTTCTATAGTGACTATTTGGGAGGAAATACCACCGAAAACGGGGTCGGGATCGAACCCTACGCGATCCCGGGCAAAAGGGGAGCTATAACCTTCGATTTACACCCGGTGGCGTTGAGGGCTTTGCTGGAGATGGGCGGTCCAGACTGATCGGGGGCCTTTCGGCCTCTTCCCCGTCTCTGTTCCCGCACAACCTCTCGACTCCAGCAGGATAAGTGTAGCGTCCCTTCTAGGTTCAACGACACCAGATCTCTTTTCAGAGAGCACGGTGGCCAGCTTGCAACCCCAGAATATAATCCGTCTCGCAATAACGTATTTAAATTTATGAGTAGAAAGTAATCCAGATAAAGGTGGTTCAGATGTTCAGATTCTCCTGTTGTATGATTCTGATTTTGATCATGGCGAGCGCAGCATCCGGCGCGACGATCGTCGTCGATATCGATGGTGGAGGAGATTTCACAAAAATCCAGGAGGCCATAAACGCTTCAGAGACTGGAGATGAGATAGTCGTCTGGAGCGGCACTTACGCCGAAAACGTCGTAGTGGACAGATCAGTTTCCCTGAAAGGCGAAGATGATCCAGTGGTCAACGGTTCCGGCCTTTCAAGTCCCGTGATCAAGATCGCTGCAGACGGTGTCGTCCTCGAAGGATTCTCAATCGCTGGCTGTATCGACACGAGCCTTGACTCCGGCGCGGTTCTCGTCATGTCAGACGGATGCAAGATACTGAACAATACAATAAGCAACTCGTCGGGTTTCGGACTGCACCTGCTTTCCTCCGAAAACGACCTGATATCCGGAAATATCGTCCACAACAACGACTACTGCGGCATCCGCCTTTCAGAGTCTAACTTCAGCCAGCTGCTCGGAAACGTGGTCTTCGACAATCGAAAATGCGGCATAACGCTCTCGGGATGCATGTACGATCCTCTGACGTCAAACAGCCTTTACGGGAACGGCGAGGTGGGGATCAACATGATCAACACCGCCACCTGCGAGATCGATTCAAATGAGGTCCGACTCAACGAGGAGGACGGGATATTCCTGATGAACTCCATAAACAACGCTCTGATGACCAACGAGATCCATGAAAACGGACTCAACGGCATAAATCTCTATCAATCCAGCTCCAATTTCGTTATAGGTAACCAGGTCCAAGGTTCCGGAGAAGAGGGTATCTTAGTCATCAAGAGCAGCAACGACAACTTGATCGCCAATAACCGGATCAACGAGAATGGCATCAATGGGGTAGGCGTGTACGGATCTTATTTCAGCACGATAATCAACAATGAGGCGTCTCTCAACGGGAATAACGGATTCTCGCTCAGAGATAACAGTGGCGAGATTTTGGTCACTGACAACGAGGTTTATGGAAACATCAAGTATGGTTTTTACATTGAGGAGAGCAGCTCCAACTTCATCAAGGCCAATCGAGTTCATGACAACTTGAACGGCATCGTAATGGTTCGTTGTGGAAACAACTCCATAATCTTCAATGAAATACGCCACAACTATTTCGGCCTCAGCCTGGAGTACGTAGATACCATCGTTTTATCCGAGAACAAGATCAACAACAACTCCAACGACGGGGTCCAGATGAAGAGATGCAACGAGAGCAGGATCTGGGTCAATGATATCCGCGACAACGGGAAGGACGGGATTCACGTATCAGAGTCGGTACATACTGCGATATTCGGAAACAATATCCTGAATAACAGCGATTACGGCGTCCAGCTGCTGGAAGGGTCTACATTGAACGCCCTAATGTACAATCTTGTCCAACAGAACGGCGGCGGAGGGGTTTACTTGTCCGATGGCGCGATGAACCTGATCACAGGCAATATGGTCTCCGATAACCAGAAGTTCAACGTCAGAGACAACACGGGAGAGAACAAGTGGCTTGGCAACTTCTATGGCGACTATCTGGGCGTGGACCAAAACGGCGACGATTTCGGTGATGAGCCTTACGTCGTCTTTGGCAGGAGAGACGTAACATCCTTTGATTCCAAGCCCTTCGTCTCAGCGGCTAAGCTTGAAGAGATACGTCCTTACTAGGCGGTAGAGCGAATCTGGATGCCGTGTACGATAGTCGAGTCTGCCGTGCTTGGCGATCACGAACTATCGCTCCTGAGGGGATGAGCGCCTTTGGTGCGGCATTCAGTCGGTGAGGGAGCCGGGTCAGGCTTCGGGGCTTTGCGAGGACCCGGCCTTCTTCTGGCAGGCGGCACAGCTTCAGGCGTAGATGCGGATTGCGGATGCTTTGAGCCCCTGCATCCGCCTGGAGATCGCTCGCCGATCGTCCACCTCCAGGTCCCATAACTCCATGGAATTACATATTTAATTAAGGAACACTTATGTGTGGCTGAGAGAGGTGATTCGGATTGCCCAGATTCCCAACTTCGATGATGCTGATTTTGATCCTGGCAAACACTGCTGCGGGAGCCATCTTCGTCGATGACGAAGGCTTAGGAGATTTTTTGAAAATCCAGGAGGCTATAAACGCCTCCGAGCCTGGAGGCTTGATCATCATCCGGAACGGAACTTACGACGAGAACCTCGTAGTCGATAAACCCGTCGTCTTGAAGGGCGAAGATAACCCACTAGTCAAAGGGTCCGACCTTTCAGACCCTTTTATCACCGTAACTTCAGATAACGTCACTTTGGAGGATCTCACCTTCTCCGGCTGCAAAAACGACAGCTTCAACGCCGGCACGGTTCTGATTCTGGCGGACGGTTGCAAGCTTCTGAACTGCACCATATCGAGTTCGTCATGTCACGGCCTATGTCTTCGTGATTCCAAGGATCACCTCATATCCGGGAACCTGATATGTGACAACCGGTACGGAGGCATCTGTTTGCACGATGTCAGTTCCAGCCAGATGACAGAAAATCAGGTATTTGGCAACGGAAAGTGGGGCATAACCCTTGATGGGTGTCTGAACAACGACCTGACGGCAAACGAAGTCCGCGAAAATGGTGAAGTCGGGGTTCACGTCATAAGCTCGATCGGCAACGAGATCACAGCGAACGAGATCAGCTCGAACTCAGAAGACGGGGTTCACATTTTGAACTCCAAAAGCAACGTCGTGATAGTAAATGAGATTCACGATAACAACCTCAACGGCGTCAATCTGGAAAGCTCCAGCAGCAACTTCGTGATAGACAACTCGATTATAGGTTCAGGCGAGGATGGAGTGATCGTCGTTGGACCCGGAAGCGAGAACATCATATCCAAAAACGTCGTCAGCGATAGCGGGATCGACGGGATCGGGATGTACAAATCCGATTTCAGCACGATATCCGATAACGAGATATTCCAAAACAGGTACAACGGGATCGCCCTGCGCGATGGCACCAGCAGGATCATTGTGTCAGATAACGACGTTTATGGGAACGTGAGATACGGCTTTGACCTTCAGGACTCAAACTCCAACTTCATCCAGAAGAACGACGTCTACGAAAACCTGAACGGCATTATAATGTCCCGCTGCGATGACAATAATCTCGTCTCCAACGATATCCATCATAACCGGTACGGCCTGAGTCTGGAGTTTGTCAATACCGTCATGATATCAGAAAACGGCATCCACAACAATACCGATGACGGAATCCAGCTGAAGAGCTGCATCGGGAGCGGCATATATAACAACGAGATATATAGTAACGGGAAAGACGGCGTTCATGTGCTGAGTTCAGAGCATACCACAATAACACAGAACGACATCTCGAACAACAGCGGTTACGGCGTCCAGGTGCTGGATCAGTCCGCTCAGATGCTGATCATGTACAACACCCTCCGGCGGAACGGGGGTGGTGGGATTTACATTTATGAGGGCGAGGCGAACCTGGTCACCGGCAACACCATCGCCGAAAACCAGAACTTCGATGCCAGGGATAACGGCGGAAACAAGTGGCTTGGCAACTTCTACGGCGACTATTCGGGAGAAGATCTGAACGGCGACGAGGTCGGGGACGAGCCGTACGTGATCCAGGGCAACAGGGGCGTGACATCTATCGATACCAGGCCCTTCATGGCGATGGAATGGCTGGATATGAGGGGTCCCACCTAGCTGTAGGGCCCCACCACATCTTTTCATGGGACATATCTCATCGACGTTTTGTCCACTTCGTCCCTCGCAAGAGAAGGATGAATGAATCGGCCGTAACTGTTGTCCTTTCTTCCAGAAAGAACTTTCTCATGTAATAACGTATTTAAATTTATGAGGCTAAAGTATTTCTGAGAAGGTGGTTTCAGATGTTCAGATGCCCCGCCTGTATGATGCTGATTTTGATCCTGGCGAGCGCTGCCTCTGGCGCTATTATCGTCGACGATGACGGTGCCGGAAACTTCAAGAAAATCCAGGATGCGATAAACGCCTCAGAGATTGGCGACGAAATCGTCGTCCTCAACGGTACTTACCCAGAAAATATCGTGGTGGATAGACCAATCGTCTTGAAAGGCGAAGAAAAACCCATCATCAAGAGCTGCGGCCAATCATCCCCTCTGATCACCATAACGTCAGATGGCGTCACCCTGGAGGGTTTCTCGTTCATCGGCAGCCTCAACGACAGCTTCAACTCTGGGGCCATTCTGGTCCTCGCTGATCGGTCCAATATTCAGAGCAACTCCATATCTGATTCCTCAGGTAACGGCCTGTGTCTTCGGGATTCGATGGACAATCTGGTATTAGGAAACCTTATCAGCGACAACAAGTACGCTGGCGTTCGCATCATCAGGGCCAACTCGAGCAAGGTATTGAATAATAAAATATTCCAAAATGGAGGTCCGGGTATCGCTATGGAAAGCTCTCAAAGCGACATCCTCGCACAGAATGAGGTTGACGAGAACGGAGAGGTCGGGATTCACATTGCCGGCTCGAATACCATCGATGTGGCCCTCAACAAGATCCGCTCCAACGCGGAAGACGGTGTTGCACTCTTGGACTCCAGCAACAACGTGTTTGTAGAAAACGAGGTTCACAACTCCCATCATAACGGTGTAAACCTGTACCGTTCCGGCAACAACTTCGTCTTGAATAACATTATACGCGACTCTGGGGAGGATGGACTGCTGGTTATCGGACTTAGCAACGACAACACGATCGCCGGAAATATTATTCACGCCAACGATATCAACGGAATAGGAGTGTATGGATCTTATTTCAGCGCCTTTTCGAATAACGAGATATTTCTGAATGGATACAACGGGATCACCTTGCGCGACAACAGCAGCAGCATTATGGTCTCCGATAACGAGATTTACGAAAACGAGATGTACGGTTTGAGCCTGGACGGTAGCGACAACAACGTCATCAGGAACAACGAGCTGTACGATAATCAAAACGGTATAATCATGGTCCGCTCCGATGATAACGTCTTGGAGTTCAATAAGATCTACGACAACCGTTTCGGCTTGAGCATGGAGTTCGTCGACAACGTCGTCGTCTCTGGAAGCGATATCCACAACAACACCAACCACGGAATCCAGCTGATGGACATCCACCGAAGCAAATTATGGAGGAACGTGATACACGACAATGGCGACGATGGGGTTCACATATCTGGATCGGAACACGTCGTAGCATATAGGAACGACATCATGAACAACGGAGAGTATGGAATTCAATTGCTTGATTCGAGCCTCCAGAATTTGTTCGTTTACAACTACATTCAGCACAACAGATACGGAGCGTATATCTACGATGGTGAATTGAACTTATTTTTTTCCAACACTTTCGCAGATAATACGAATTTCGACGTCAGAGACAACGACGCAAACAGGTGGGTGAGCAACTACTACGGAGACTATCCGGGCGGAGATCTTGACGGAGACCTGATAGGCGACGAGCCTTACGTCATCGAAGGTCGGAGAAGGGCGATATCCTTTGATACCACCCCGATGATGACGCCAATCTGGTCTGGGGAGGGAAGAGGCCCCTTGGTGCCGGGGGCGATAAACGTCACTGAGATCGCTGAGTTGGAGGGGCTCATCAACGGAACTTGATCAGGGAAATTCGTGATGAAATGCTGGTGGAGGGCGACCACTGATATTGAGTGGAGGCGCCTAGCACTGTCTCTAGGGGCAGCCACCTTCCACTGCCTCTGATCATCAGGGACGGATTGATACTGATACCCGTATCTTTTTTTGTAATCAGATATGCCGTCGCGGAGGCAAGACTCAAGTGGGCCGGGTAAATTTTCAAGGCCGATTTAGTCGAGATCCGTATCGACCCAGCTAAAATACCTGACCAGCGATCGGATCAGATGCGGCCTCGGAATATCCGAGGACGGTATATGCTCCTTGCCACGCGCCGCGTTCCTTTGCCCTGGAACAACCTATTTAAATTAATCAGGATCAAGTATGCATCAGATAGGTGATTCCAATGTTCAGATGCCCCGCCTGTATGACGCTGATTTTGATCCTGACTACTGTTGCCTCCGGCTCGATAGTCGTCGTAGACGACGACGGCACCGGGAACTTCACGAAAATACAGGATGCTATAAACGCCTCAGAGATCGGCGACGAAATAGTCGTCAAGAACGGCACTTACCCCGAAAACGTCTTGGTGGACAGATCAATTATATTGAAGGGCGAAAACGGCACTGTCGTCA
>Ga0116162_10002994_pt1 | contig 10291 bp, 11 predicted proteins | sample AD_UKC105_MetaG_FD_89875 | JGI IMG/M metagenome (GOLD analysis project Ga0116162, IMG submission 89875) | Active sludge microbial communities of municipal wastewater-treating anaerobic digesters from Hong Kong - AD_UKC105_MetaG | ecosystem: Engineered > Bioreactor > Anaerobic > Digestate... | reverse complement strand
ATTCCCCGGCAGAGTCCCTCGCTCGCCCCCATCATGATTGCACGCACCCGGCATGCGCCAAGGTGCTGAGCGACCTCCATGACGAGGGTTTTGCCCTTCACTTCCACGGTCAGGGCCTCGTCGATCTCCGGCAGATCTTTTTCATTTTGGAATAAAACATCTACGACCGGTCCGGAGACGGCCCGAATCGTTCCTGTTTTCATGACTGAACAGACCCCCTTGCTTGGGATGTTGCGAAACTGTCTATGGTTCGGCGCGGTGCAGTTTCTGGGCTCTTGCTCCGGCCGTGACCTCCGTGATTTCCTGTGTGATCGCGGCCTGCCGGACAGAATTGTATTTCAGGGAAAGGGCGCCGAGCATCTCGGTCGCGTTGCGGCTGGCGGTATCCATAGCCGACATGCGGGAATTCTGTTCCGCGCAGAAGCTGTCCACCAACACACTATAAATATAGCCCGAGAGGTAGCTGCGCACGACGCTGTCGAGCACTTTCTCGACGGTCGGATAGAATTCGTAGGAAGAAATTTCCTTTGCCGCCCAATCGTACTTCGACTCACCGCCTGTCTGTTGGGCAAGGAAGTGCTTCCGTTCAAACGGAAGGACTCTACGCATCGTTGCCTCGGTGACGATGCTGTTGCGCATGACCGTATAAATGACGTAGATCTCGTCGAGCGCCCCGCAGTCGAAGGCGTCGAGCAGCGTGGCGGCGATCTCTCCAGACCGGTAAAGGTTTGGGTTCTGGGCGGTGTAGAAGAAACTGTGCTCCACCTCCACGCCCTTCTGGAGAAAATACTGGCGCCCGAATTTGCCGATGACGTAAAATTTTGCCCCGGCGGTGTCATGCATATGTTCCATGGCGAGCTTCAGCACGTTGTGGTTGTAAGCACCCGAAAGACCTTTGTCCGCCGTGACCACCAGATAGCCGCGCACCTTCGAGCTCTCCGGCCGCTTGTCTCCAATATCCACATAGCGGCTCGACGCGTCAGGCAGGTTGTCGAAAAGGGACTTAATGCCCTTGCGCAGCGTCAGAAAATACGGCAGCGTCTTTTCGAGCTCCCGCATGGCCTTGCGCAGCTTGTTGGAGGAGATCAGATACATGGCATTGGTGATCTTCCGCGTATCCCGGACGCTCGTGATACGGTCCCGGATCCCCTTGGCGCTATCCATTGGCGCCACCTGCCTCCGAAGCCGCAAACGCGTCAAGCGCGTCGGAGATCTGACGGCGGAGCTCCTCCGTCATCTGTTTTTTCTCCTCGATTTCCTGCACGATCTCCGGTCGGAAGGTCTCAAACCATGCGAGCAGTCTGCCCTGCATGGCCTTGACCTCCTTGGCGGGCGTGCGGCTGAAGACGTGGGCGTTTGCCGCGATCAGCGTGAGAACCTGTTCATGCAGACTCATCGGGTGGTACTGCGGCTGCTTGAGCAGCTGCATCAGCGCCGCGCCGTGGCTGAGCTGCGCCTTGGTGGTGTCGTCGAGGTCGCTTGAAAACTGGGTAAAGACCTCAAGTTCCCGGTACTGCGCAAGATCGAGTCGGACGGAGCCGGCGGCTTTTTTCATAATATCGGTCTGCGCGTCGCCGCCCACACGGGAAACGGAAAGTCCCACGTTTACGGCTGGGCGCTGGCCCGCGTTGAAGGAATCCGTCTCCAGAAAGATCTGACCGTCCGTGATCGAGATGACGTTGGTCGGAATGTAGGCGGAGACGTTGCCCGCTTGAGTTTCAATAATAGGGAGCGCCGTCATGCTGCCGCCGCCAAGTTCCGGCGAAAGGCGTGCCGAGCGTTCCAGCAGACGGGAGTGCAGATAGAAGACGTCGCCGGGGTAAGCCTCGCGTCCTGGGCTGCGTCCGAGCAGGAGGCTCAGGGCGCGGTAGGCCACGGCGTGTTTGGAAAGATCGTCGTAGACAATCAGCACATCCTGCCCTTTGCGCATAAAGTATTCGCCGATGGCGCAGCCGGAATAGGGCGCAATGTACTGCAGCGGCGCAGGATCGCTGGCCGTGGCCGAGACGACGACGGAATACTCGAGCGCGCCGTTTCTCTTGAGCGTACTGACAACGCTGGAGACCGTGCTGGCCTTCTGGCCGACGGCGACATAGATGCACACGACGTTCTTGCCCTTCTGATTGAGGATGGTGTCGAGCGCGATGGCCGTCTTGCCGGTCTGGCGGTCGCCGATAATCAGCTCCCTCTGGCCGCGGCCGATCGGGAACATGGAATCGATGACGAGCAGGCCGGTGTCCATTGGAACGGAGATGGCCTGCCGGTCCATGATGCCCGGGGCCTCCGATTCGATGGGGTTCCAGCCTGTGGCGGCAAAGGGACCGAGGCCGTCGATCGGCTCGCCCAGAGCATTGAGCACGCGGCCGAGCACGTCGTCCCCAACGGGGATGCCGGCGGTTTTTCCGGTGCGGATCACCTGAGTGCCCTGCCGGATGCCGGTTTCGGAGGAAAAGAGGATACAGCCGATGCTGTCCTCCTGAATGTCCTGCACCATGCCCTTTGAGCCGTTGCCGAACAGAACGATCTCGCCGTATTCCACATGGTCGATGCCGTCGATCACGGCGATGCCGTCGCCGACGGACCGGACCGCCCCGACTTCTTTTTCCTGAACGGCGACGAAAAACTCCTCGACGCGCTCCTTCATGATGGAGACGAGCGTCTCCGGAGAGGCATTCTGCGTCGGGGCGGAGAGCGCCTCCTGAAGTTGCCGTTTCCGGCCTTCGCTGGACCAGTCGAGCTCAATATCGCCGTATTTAATTTTAAATCCATCCCCAAGAGAGGGGTTTTCCACCACATGGAGCACCAGATTCTCCACGCCGAAGTGGTCGGCGAGCCAGTCCCGGATCCTTCCGTACTGCTCATAGTTGGGTGCCGTCACGCAAAAAAGCTGCGCCTCGTTTTCTCCCGAAGGGGCACAGGGAGAGCTCTTTTCCGGATCACTCATGTTTTTCACCCACCTGATCTATGAATCCGCCGTACAGGGCGGAGCCGTCGTCGGGAATACCCTGAAGAAAGGAGAGCTTTCCGGCGGCCTCCGCGATGACGTTCGCCAGCTGGACCTGTGTGCCCTCAAGAATTTCTTTCTTCTTCATCTCGCCTTCAGAGGCGGCGTCGGTCAATATTTTCTGTGCCTGCGCCTTCGCCTCGGCCAAAATCCGGTCGCTCTCCGCAGAAGCGGAGATCTTGGCATCCCGGATGATTCCCGCTTTTTCCTCCTCGGCGCCGTCTATAGCCGTCTGGTGCTGCGCTTCAAGCTCTTCGGCGGTTTTCTTGGCCGCCTCCGCATCCGTGAGCGCGCCGTCCACCTGCTTCTGCCGTTCGTCCAGAATTTTATGCACGGGTTTGAAGAGGAAAATGCGCATGGCTGCGACCAGAACCAACAGGTTGATGACCGTAAACAGCAAGTTCCAATCCACCTTAATCAATTTACATAGCCTGCCTTTCCGGGTAAGAAGATTACTGAGTCAAAATCAGGATCAGGGCGGTCACGAAGCCGTAAATGGCGGTGGCTTCGGCGAGGGCGCCGCCGAGGATCAACAGCGTCATGATTTTACCGCTGGCATCCGGCTGGCGGGAGCAAGCCTCCACGGCCTTGGCGGTGGCGATACCGATACCGATTCCGGCGCCGATGCCGGTAAAAACTGCGATCCCCGCAGCGATTGCAGTAAGTGACATAATAAAAAACTCCTCTCTGTTATTCGGATAATTCAATAGCTTCCTTAATATACACACTGGTCAGGAATACGAAGACATAGGCCTGCAAAAATCCGTCGAAGAAATCAAAATACAGGCTGAATACGGCCGGAATGCCGATCGGGACAAAAGCCTCCAGCAGGATCATGACGACGAACGCGCCCAATACGTTGCCGAACAGCCGCATGCACAGCGAAAGCGGCCGGGTAAACAGGTCCAGAATATTGAACGGCGTCACGATGGCGAGCGGTTTGGCAAAAGATTTTAACCATCCTCCGACCCGCTGCTTCCGGATGGAGGCCGCCTGCACGAGCACGATGCTCATCACCGCGAGCGCGATCGTCACATTGAGATCCTTGGTCGGCGGCTTGAAGCCGAACACGCCTATGATATTGGCAAACCCGACGTAGACGAGCACGGTTACCAGATAGGGCGCATACTGTTGTCCGTCCGGGCCGATGACGCCGAGAACGACGCCTTCGAGTTTTGTCACAAACAGCTCCACGGCGGCCTGCCGCTTCGAGATGTGATCGACCCGGAGGTTCCGCGTCAGAAGAAACGAGGCGAGAATCATCACGGCCATGACGATCCACGTGACCACCGTTCCCTCATCCACGCCGATGCCGCCGAAGACGGGGATCGTAAAGACCGTTTCGGTATTCATCTCCGAGACGATCCTTTCGGAAAGATCACTCAACAAAAATCATCCTTTCCCACAGATTCAAACTTATTGTTTGGGATAGCGGATCGCCGTCAGATCCACAACGAGGCCCTGTACGCCGAAGACGAGCAGCGAGGCGCCGAACAGCATCATCAGCGCGGAGGCGGCCTCAAACGGCGCGGCGATCAGCAGGAGGGCGAAGATTCCCGAAAGGATTCCCGCCAGCAAGATCAGCCACCACAGCTCCAGCCCGAAGCGTCTGGCCTCATGCGCGGTCTGAAAGGTGAACGCGCTCTCCGCCAGGATGAAAATCCCCAAAGCGACCGGCAGTACCTGCATCAAGATCGCCGGATGGAGCAGCAGCACCGCCCCGAAGACGATGCCCAGAATTCCGAGCGCCAAATCGAACTGAAACGCGAGATCGAACAGGTCATGGGTGAAATACCGGATAATCTTGACAATTCCGGTAATTAGTATAACCGCCCCCAACAGATAACACAAGGTCACCGCCGAAAATTCGGGTCGGATCATAATGACGGCGCCGAGCCCGATCATGGCGAGCGACAGAACGATGCTTCCGATTTTAACATTTTTCAGGCGTGACATGGCAGCCCCTCCTTTTTTCAATACCTTTCAAGTTTACCTCGGCTGCCGAAAAATTCCACGGACAAAAAAAGCGCCATGAGAGATTTTTTCCCATGACGTCGTTTTTTGTGACACTTTTGCCCATATCCGCTCATTTGTCACCATCGGCGACATTCCGGAGCGCGAAATAGCTTGTGCCCCGCAGCAGGCGGCCGAGGTCATGGATGTATTGGTCGGGAGGATCCTTCATGCCGCGCCGGATCCACGCCGACGCAAGCCCGGCGAACGCGGCCATATACCAGTCCGCCAACATGCGGATCTGGTCGTCTCCACAGGGAATGCCTTCCGCCTGTTTCCGCACGAACTCCATGGCTGCCTTTTCCGCACCCTTGAAGATATATTCCTCCAGATGATCCCGTTCGGGAGAATTGTAGACATGCAAAACCATTTTCCGGTTCTCATAGAGCTGCCGCGCCAGATCCAGAAGGAGTGTCTCCAAAGAGGAGCCGTCCACTTCGCCTGCGAGGATGTGCTCCGTATTCGCCAGAAACAGATCCTCCACTAAGGCGCAGGTGTCCTGATAATAATAATAAAAGGTTTTTCTGCTGACGCCGCAGTCCTCAACGATGTCCTTGACGGTAATTTGGTTGAGGGGTTTCTGATTCAGCAGCTTAACGAAAGAATCGATGATCGCCTTCTTTGTAAATTGAGGCATGACATTCACTACTCCTGGTAATATTTGGCTCCTTTAATTATAATAGTATGAGTATACTTCAATTTTAAAGGGAATTCAACAGGATTTTTCGGAAATCCGGCGGTCAGAAAGCCATTCTTTTCGGGATAATAACGACAAAAAATAGTGAAATTTTACAGGATGTAAAAAAGGACGGCACATTTCCTGCGCCGTCCTCGTCTTCAGTCATCCGAATCGCCCTCGTCTTCTTCATCGCACTCGTCGCAAAAGATCAGCGGATCCAGCCCCTCATCCTTTGTCTCATCGATTTCCATATCGTCATCGAAAGAAACTTTTCCGGCGTCGGGGTCAATAAAAGGATCGCCGGTGACGTTTTCATTGTAGAACATCCGATTATACTTGTCTGCCATCTCTGTTTCCTCCTTTATCATACAAAATAGAATCGACATTTTGAGCTTGCCGGAAAGGTTCATGCCGCTCCCAGAAGACGGCGCAAATGGCTCGGTCGGCGATTATTTCGGCTTTTTGCGGCCTATCCATGTTCCCGCATCTCCATTTCTATTTTATCACAAATTCTATACAAAGAAAGAAGATTCTGGTAAAATATTGATAGAAGAGCAGCCGCTTCGGAATTTCCGCCGGACTTTGTAATCCGGAGGCAAAAGAGCTATAATAAGGAAAAAAACAGGGGTGCCCTTTCGCCGGGGAGGCGGAACGAGGCCGCAGCCAAAAAATTCGGGGAACAGGAGCGAGCGAGATGGATTCCTTTTTTCAGTACCGAAACCTGAAGATGCATTTGTTCTGCCTTGGAAACATGCTTCTGATCTGCGCGGGTTCCACGCTGCTTTCGCTGTTTGTTTACCATATCGGGGTCGCCAAGGAAAACGTGCTGATGATTTTCCTTCTGGGCGTTCTGCTGACCACCGTTTTTACAAAGGGCTATTTGTACGGCCTGCTGTCCGCTGTTATCAGCGTGTTTCTGTTCAACTTTTTCTTCACCGAGCCTCTCCATACGATGGCGATCCGGGATCCGCAGGATCTGTTGCTGATGGTCTTTTTCCTGATTGCGGCGTCCATCTGCGGGGCGATGTCCTCCAAATTCCGCGAGCAGGCCAATATCGCGAAGGAAAACCAAAAAACCACGCAGCTGATGTATGAGATCACGGAGAGCTTTCTCAACCTGACGGGGACGGAAAACATCGTGATGAACGGAATCCGTTTTATTCATGACCACACGAAGTATGATTGCTGCGTCCGGCTGGACAGCGGAAAATTCGATACGGGGAACACGGAATATAAGAGCGAGGGCTATGAGGCCTCCGGCGGCGATCTGGTGTTCCCGATTCAGGGGATGGCGAGCGTCATCGGCACGCTGTCGGTCAACCGGCATCCGGAAAAACCGTCGGAGGAGCATACGAAGCTGTTTCAGGCCGTCGTACACCAGATGGCGATCGTGCTCGACCGCGAATTCATCTATCTTGAACGGGAAAAGATCCGTCTTGCGATGGAGAAGGAGCATCTGAAGACCTCCCTCCTGCGCAGCCTGTCGCACGACATCCGCACGCCGCTCACCGCCATCTCCGGCGCGAGCGGCCTCATCATCGACAACTACGACGCCCTCTCGGATGAGGAGGTGCTTCAGCTCGCGAAAGACATCCACGAGGATTCCTCGATGTTCATGCTGACCGCCCAGAATATCCTCGATATGACACGGATCACCGACGGCCGGATGGAGATCAAAAAGAACTATGAGGCGGTGGACGATCTGATCGGTCAGGCGGCGGCCCAGACGCGGACTTTCCTTGAAGGCAACGAGCTTCAGGTGCATCTGCCGGAGGAGATCCTGATGGTCCGGGTGGACGGCGCGCTGATCGTACAGGTGCTCGTCAATCTCATCAGCAACGCCTGCAAGCACGCGGGCGGACGGGTAACGATTGAGCTTTCGGTTTATCGTTCCGGCGGGGATGTCGTCTTTGAATGCGCCGACAACGGCCGCGGGATCGACGAAGGCCTTCTCGATACGCTGTTCGACGACTTTGTCACCCTGCCGCGCAATATGTCGGACAAAGGGCGGGGCGTGGGGCTCGGTCTCTCCATTTGTAAAGCTATTGTGGAGGCGCACGGCGGGCGCATCACGGCGGAGAACCGTGCCTCCGGAGGAGCCGTGTTCCGATTTTATATTCCGGATGAAGAAGCGGAGGAAACCGAGGGGTAAAGATGGAGCAGATTCATATTTTGCTGGTGGAGGACGATCCAAAGATCGTCAATTTCATGTCGATGGCGCTCAAGGCAAAAAATTATAAGGTGACGACCGCGGCGACCGGAAAACAGGGGATTCTCGCCTTCTGCACGCAGAACCCGGATATCATCCTGCTCGATCTCGGGCTCCCGGATATGGACGGGAACGAGATCATTCAGGAGGTCCGCAAGGTCTCGGAGATTCCGATCCTGATCGTTTCGGCGCGCGAAATGGACGACGACAAGGTCGCGGCGCTCGATCTCGGCGCGAACGATTATGTGACGAAGCCGTTCTCAATGACGGAACTGCTGGCGCGCATCCGGGTGATGGAGCGGTTCATCGACCGCCGAGATCTCACGCAGCCGGAGACCGTCATGCACTTCGGCGCGCTCACCATCGACACGGAACGTCACCGCATCTTTCTGGATGAGGAGGAGGTCCATCTGACGCCGCTGGAGTACAAGCTGCTCGTGCTGCTCGCCGAAAACTGCGGCAAAGTGGTCACCCATTCCCAGATCATGAAGGAGGTCTGGGGCTACGAGGAGACCGGGGACGCCAAGAGCATCCGCGTCTGCATGGCCTCCCTGCGGCGAAAGATCGAAAAGGATACGGCCAATCCGCAGTATATTTTTACGGAGGTCGGAATCGGGTACCGGTTCGCGGATAAATAAAAAAGGAGAGGTTCGTCCTCTCCTTTTTCTTTCGTCTGAGCTTAAGCGGTCACGCCGTATCCGCGCGATTTCCGGTCCTCCGTCCTCCGGCGTATGCCGCAGGGGAATGAAACCGGCCCAGGAGGAATTCCAGTCAGGATTTCCCGGCGATTTTGAAGATGTACGAGGATTCCCCGATGACGACGATATGGTCGTCTTTCTGGAAGCAGTAGTCCCCGCCGGGCGCCGGATTCAGGGAATTTCCCTGTTTGACGGCGATGATATTGACGTGGAATTTTTGGCGGACGTTGATCTCCTTGATGGTCAGGTTGACCCAACCGGCCGGAACCGGGATCTCATAGATCGCGTAATTGTCCGTGACCGGGATGAAATCGAAGATGTTGTTCGCGTTGTAGCGGATCGAGAGCCTCTCCGCGAGGTCCGGTTCCGGATAGATCACCTCGTTGGCGCCGATCTTGTAGAGGAGCTCCTTCTGGATCTCCTGTTTCGCCTTTGAAACGATATATTGGGCGTTGAGCTTTTTGAGCAGGGAAGTGATGACCAGAGAGGCCTGAAAATCCGAGCCGGTCGTCACGAAGCAGATGTCGAAGTTATTGATACCGAGCGACTGAAGCACCGCTTCATTCGTGCAGTCGCCGATCAGGGAATCGGTGAACTGCGGAGCGACCTGCTCGATGATCTCCGGATTCCGGTCCACGACCATCACGTCGTTGCCGAGTTCCTGCATTTTTTTTGCGAGGTGGATACCGAATTCGCCCATTCCGATCACAAGGATGGATTTCATAAATGTACTTATCTCCTTAACCGATTAATATATTTTCAGTGGGAAGCTCCGTCGGCCGGGTCTTCCTTTTTTCTCCAAGAAGCAAAACGAACGACAGGCCGCCGACTCTGCCCGCAAACATCATGAGCATGAGGATCAGCCGCGATACGGAACAGAGCTGGGGAGTAATTCCCATGCTCAGTCCCACGGTGCCGACCGCGGAAGTGACTTCGAAAAGCGTCTCTTTCATGCCGAGAGGTTCCAAGGAATAAATTGCAAAGGAAGCCGCCATGATGCCGAGCCCATAGACCGTAGCAATGGCGCTGGCGCGCTTGACCATCGTGTCGTCAAGTCTGCGCTTATGAATGGTGATGCTGCTCTGCATGGTGGCCGTGGCGATGGTATCCAGCAGCAATACGGCGATCGTCGTCGTCTTAATGCCGCCGGCGGTGGAACCGGGGCTGCCTCCGACGAACATCAGAAAGATCGTCAGGATGGTGCCGCCGTCGGAAAGCTTCGCGGTGTCGATCGTGTTGAAGCCGGCCGTTCTCGGCGTGACGGACTGAAACAGGGAGGCAAGGAGCTTTTCTCCGAACGGCATGCCCGAGAGGCTGCTGTTCGCCTCCGTCAGCAGAAAGATGACCCATCCGCTGAGAATCAAGATACCCGTCGTGTCGAGGACGAGCTTGGTATGCAGATCATATTTTCCATAATGAAATTTATTTTTGATGAGGTCGTCCCAGACAAGAAAGCCGATGCCGCCGACGACGATCAAAAAGATCAGCGTCAGGCTGACCAGAGGATCCCCGACATATTTAGTGAAAGAGGAAAACGATCCGTACTTGCCCATGATGTCGAAGCCCGCGTTGCAGAAGGCGGAGACGCTGTGGAAGACGGCGTTCCAGATCCCCTCCGCGAATCCCATCTGCGGGATAAACCGGATTGAGAGCAGACAGGCCCCAAGAAATTCAAAGAAAGCCGTGAT
>Ga0116162_10002988_pt1 | contig 10300 bp, 10 predicted proteins | sample AD_UKC105_MetaG_FD_89875 | JGI IMG/M metagenome (GOLD analysis project Ga0116162, IMG submission 89875) | Active sludge microbial communities of municipal wastewater-treating anaerobic digesters from Hong Kong - AD_UKC105_MetaG | ecosystem: Engineered > Bioreactor > Anaerobic > Digestate... | reverse complement strand
CGCCTGCCCAAGCTCGCATGCTTGGACCGCCGAGCCATAGATACGCGAGGAGCGCATGCTTTCCACTCGTCAATCCGTGTTCTGGATGGTCATTTACCTGGCGATCGTCGCTACGGTCTGCGTACTGCTGGCGCAGCCGTTACGCGATGCCTTCATGGCCAACTGGGGCTTCAACGCGGTCATCCTGGGGGTGCTCGCTGTCGGGATCCTGATCAATTTCCGCCAGGTGCTGGTCCTCAATACCGAGATCAACTGGATCCGGGTCTTCCGCAGTGGCCAGCCGGGTATCTCGGTGACCACCGAGCCACGCCTGCTCAAGCCGCTCGCCGCCCACCTCGGCAAGCGTCGGCGTGACCGCTTCAGCCTGTCGGCGCTGGCACTGCGCACAATCCTCGACGGCATCCGCGAGCGACTCGACGAGTCGCGCGAGATCTCACGCTACCTGATCGGCACCCTGATCTTTCTCGGCCTGCTCGGCACCTTCTGGGGCCTGCTGGGCACTATCGCCGCGGTCGGCCAGGTGATCGACGGCCTGGAGGTCGGCAGTGGAGACTTCGCCGGCGTGTTCGCAGAACTCAAACGGGGCCTGCAGGCGCCGCTGGGCGGCATGGGCACGGCGTTCAGCTCGTCGCTGTTCGGCCTCGGCGGCTCACTGGTGCTCGGCTTTCTTGACCTGCAGGCGGGGCATGCGCAAAACCGCTTCTTCAACGGCCTCGAGGAATGGTTGTCGGGTGTCACCCAGCTGGTCGACGATCTCGGCGTGCCGCCGCTGGCCACTGCGACACTGGCGGAACCGGCGCTGGCGGAACCCGCACTGGCCGAACCGACACCCTCTGGCGAGCCCGACGATGCAACACTGCGGTTGCTGATCGAGACCATCCGTAGCGAGCGCCAGCTGATCGAGGCGTTGCTGACCCGCCACGCGGCACCGCTGGCCGCGGAACCCGACCGCCCGGAGGCCTAGGTGGCATCCGGCGCAAGGCGCGCACGCCGCCCGATCGACGTCTGGCCCGGCTATGTGGACGTGCTGGCCGCGCTGCTGATCCTGGTGATCTTCGTACTGCTGCTGTTCAGCTTTGCCCAGTTTCTGCTGTCACAGCTGCTCGACGAGCAGGAGACTGAGCTGGACGTGATGTACCAGCGCGTGGTCGAACTGACGGACCTGCTTGGCCTGGAACAGGAGAACAGCAAGCGGCTCAGCGGCGAGGTCGCCGGACTCGGCGAGCGCGTCGACGGCCTGCTCGGTGACAAGCGCGCACTGAGCGACGAGGTGACGGTGCTGACAAGCAGCAACCAGGCGCAACAGGGCGAGATCCGCGAGCAACTGCTGCTGATCGCGAGCCTGCAGGAGGACGTGGACAGCCTGCGCCAGTTGCGCGCGCAGCTCGAGTCGGACGTCGGCAAGCTGGCCGCGGAACTCGACAACAAGGTCACCGAAATCGGCGCCGAACGCGACCGCAGCAAGGCCCTGCAGGCGGAACTGGCGCTGCAGACCGAGCACACGCTGCTCGTACAGCGCGAGCTGGAGCAGCGCGAGATCCGTATCCAGGCGTTGTCGGCGCTGGTCGATGAGCGTGACCGGGCAATCGCCGAACAACGCCGGCTGAGCGCCGATGCAAAGGCCGAGATCGCGTTGCTCAACGCCAAGCTCGACGACCTGCGTGGCCAGCTCGAGGAGATCGGCCAGGCGCTGGCGGCGGCGGAGCAGATCAAATCCGAGCAGGCCGCGAAGATCGACGACCTCGGCGAACGTCTCAACGTGGCACTCGCACGCGAGGTGAACCGCCTGCGCCAGTACCGATCCGACTTTTTTGGCCGCCTTCGTGAAGTGCTCGGCGCAAACCCGTCGGTGCGCGTGGTCGGCGATCGCTTCGTGCTGCCGTCCGAGCTGCTGTTCGATTCCGGCAGCGCCACGCTGGCCACGCCCGGACGCATCGAACTGGCCAAGCTTGCCGTCACGCTGGCTGATCTGGCCGAGCGCATCCCGGGCGACATCGAATGGATCCTGCGCGTCGACGGGCACACCGACCCGGTTCCGATCAACACCGCGCAGTTCGCGTCGAACTGGGAACTGTCGACGGCGCGCGCCGTGTCTGTGGTGCGTTTCCTGATCGATCAGGGCATCGCGCCGCAGCGCCTCAGCGCCACCGGTTTCGGCGAATTCCATCCGATCGATCCGGCGACCACACCCGAGGCATATCGCCGCAACCGGCGCATCGAGCTGAAGCTGACTGCGCGCTGACGAAGTGCGGCTCAGTGCTGATAACGGTGCTCCTGCGTCAGCCCGCCATAGCCGTATGCGGACGCGCGCACATCTTCGACATAGACATAGCTCACCTCGTGCAGGTCGCCCAGCAGCGTGGCGAACATCGCATACGCCTCACGAATGTACTGCGCCTTTTCGGTCTTCGTATTGGTCTCGTCGGTGATCTTGATATCGAAATAGAAACTGCTCTTTCCCTGCTCCGACAATGGACGGCCACCGACGATCCAGTGCGCCGGGTCGAGGTAAGTGATCGCAATGGACGTGACCTCCCGCTTCTTGTTCAGAATGCGCGACGTCAACTCGATGAGCGACGACGTTACGGCTTGCGTGAGCTCGGCCGACTCACGGGCAGCGATCTTTACGTCAAGGATGGGCATGGCATCTCCCCTTTATTTAGCTATGCAACTGTTAACACAAAAAAACGGCGCGTCATTTCAGAGCCGTGCGCACACCGCGTACACCAGCGACCACATCGGCAAACGCTGTACCGCCGATAACCTTCTTGATGCGGGCAGTGACTGCCGCACTGGCCTTGTCCAACGGCGCCTGCAGTGCAATGGCGCCGGCGGTTGGATGCACCTCGACCCCTCGACCGTCCAACTGCGACGACCTGCGGGTGACCAGCTTCTTTGCCACCAGCCCGTCCAATGCGCGCGTGGCGGTGGGACGGGAGATCGACAGGACCTCTGCCAGCTGCCCTTGCAGGATTCCCGGGCGACGCAACACCGCGCGGAGCAAGAACCCCTGTGGCGCGGTGAGGCCAAACGGCGCGTAGGCGTCCGCCCAGCTGCGCTCCAGCTGTCGCGCCAGCGCGGCGGTGTTGAAATAAAGGCAGTGGTCGAACATGCATGCAGGATAGACGCACTTAGTTAGCTATACAACTTTTAGCCACTTATCCCCGAGCTGAAACGAGCCCGGGCCGGGAACCCGGTCTCGTTTTTGGCGCCTTCGGCGGCGGCAGCCGCACCGACAAACGGTTGAAACCGGAGGCGCCGCCTTTCCCTCTTTAAGCGGCCGGACAGCAGCCGGCGGGCGATCAGTCGTAGCCAGGAAATATGTCAGGCATAACCGCAATCAACATCGCGCAGAGTCGCTCAAGCGCTTCGCGGACGTCCGTTGGTCACCAGGCAGTCGTCAATTATCGTGTGGCTTGGGCTTGGGCTCTAAATCAATGCAGTTCACTTAACACTGCTGCGCAGATGTCAGATTTCTAAACGACTGTTCGGGAACGGGAGTCGGTAAGCCAATATTTTCTTTGCAATACAACTACATGCGAGACTGGCACGACAAATGCTTATTCAAAATCAAATTCGATTCTGTTGATTGGGAAATTGAAAATGAAGAAAAAGTATTTGCTGACAGCATTTCTGTTTGGCCTAACGGCTGCGAGTGGTAGCTCCATCGCGGTTCCTGCGAACGACTTGATAGAAAACTCGGCACATGTCGTCCTGACTCCCGGTGCAACTACCGTAGCCAGCGGCACTACAATTGACGCCACATTTGACAACGTCGGTTTCTGCGGCACCAGCAATACAACTGCAGGAGTCTGGTTTGATTTTAGCGGCACTGGCGGCGCGGTCGAGATCAATACGATCGGCAGTGGTTACGACACTAAACTATCCGTCTTCACAGGAGTGTCCACATCGCTGGTGTGTCTCACTGGGAATGACGATACCTATCCAGGTTTCCAGGCTGCCGTGTTCATTGATTCATCTGCCACCGAAGACTATTTTCTCCTCGTACATGGTTTCGGTTCTGCAACTGGCGCATTCAATTTGAATTTCATTGCGGAAGCGGTCACTGACAACGTGCCATTGCCCGCCACCCTCGCTTTGTTGGGTCTCGGCCTCGGCGGTATCGGCTACCAGCGGCGCAAGCAGGTCAAAGCGGCATAAGACTCGTTCTTCGAGCAGCCTAATGGAAACCCGCTTCGGCGGGTTTTCTTATGTCTGCAACTGGCCGATTCCTGTCGTATCAGACTCCGCGCTCCAGGGACAAAACCCGGTCACCGACACGCCACACCATTCACCGGCCAATCGTCGCCATCGTCGCCTCGCACAAACGGACCAGGTCACCCGGCGCAATCTCGATGTCGAGGCCACGCCGGCCGCCACTGACGAACACTGTCTCGAATCCGCCGGCGCTGGTGTCGACGACCGTGGGCAGGCAGCGCTTCTGCCCCAGCGGGCTGATGCCGCCCACGACATAGCCGGTGACCCGCTCGGCCCGTGCCGGTTCGGCCATCTCCACTTTCTTCGCGTTGCAGGCGGCGGCCATCGACTTGAGATCGAGCTGACCGGATACGGGTACCACGGCGACCGCAAGCTGGCGCGGATCGCCGTCCCGCATCACCAGCAGCGTCTTGAATACCCTGGCCGGATCCACCCCCAGGGCCGCTGCGGCCTCCAGGCCATAGTTCGTGGCGCTGGGGTCGTGTCGGTACGGATGCGCTGTGACCACGACGCCGGCGGCCTGCGCTGCCAGGATCGCCGGGGTCATCGCCGTTCTTTGATCTCGATCCCGCGGTCGCGCAGCTTGCGGTACAGGTGGGTGCGTTCCATACCGGCCTCTTCCGCCATCTGGCTGACATTGCCGGAATGTTTCTCCAGCTGGTACTCGAGGTAGGCCTTCTCAAACGCATCACGCGCATCGCGCAGCGGCTGGTCGAACGACACCCCGGGCACACCACCGCTACCGCTCGCCACCTGCGCGGCACCCATTGCCGCCTCGACCTCCTGTGCACTGATCTCGTCGCCGGTGCCAAGTATCAGTACACGCTGCACCAGGTTCTTGAGCTCGCGGATGTTGCCCGGCCAGTTGTGGTTGCGCAGCACGTTCTGCGCCGAGATCGAAAAGCGGCGGTACGGCAGCTTGTCCTGGCCCACCAGCCGATCGACCGCGCTCTCGAGCAACTCGGGGATATCCTCGCGGTGATCACGCAGTGGCGGCACGACCAGCGGCACCACGTTCAGCTGGTAGAACAGGTCTTCGCGGAACTTGCCCTCTTCCACAGCACGGTGCAGGTCGCGCTGGGTCGCGGCGATCACGCGCACCTCGATATTGACCGGGGCCGCACCGCCGACGCGCATGAACGAACCGGTATCGAGCGCACCGACCAACTGCGCCTGCGCCTCGAGATCCATATCGGCGACCTCGTCGAGGAACAGTGTGCCGCCGGCCGCCTGCTCCAGCCTGCCGTACTGGATGCTGCCGTCGCGTTCGCTGCCGAACAGCTCGAGCGCCGCATTGCCCTTGCTGATCGCCGACACCGCGACATCGATGAAAGGGCGGTCCTTGCGGGAGCTGTGTGCATGCAGATAGCGGGCGAACGTCTCGCGTCCGCTGCCCGGTTCGCCGGCGATCAGCACCCAGCTGTCGTGCAGGGCGACGCGTTTTACCTGCTCGCGCAGGCGCTGAATCGCCGGGCTGTGCCCGATCGGCTCGATCACCGTGGACGCACGGCGCTTCAGTCCGACGTTTTCCTGTGCCAGGCGATCGGCCTCGAGCGCACGCTCGACGGTCAGCAGCAGCTTTGCCAGCGACAGCGGCTTCTCGAGAAAATCGTAGGCACCCAGACGGGTCGCCTCGACAGCGGTCTCTACCGTGCCGTGGCCCGACATCATGATCACGGGACACACCAACCCATGTCCTTCCGACCACTCCTTGAGCAGACTGATGCCGTCCAGGTCGGGCATCCAGATGTCGAGCAGAATCAGGTCGGGTCGGCGGTCGCGCAGCGCATGGCGTGCCGTCGCGGCATCTTCTGCGGTGGCGACGCTGTAGTTTTCGTCTTCGAGGATATCGCGTACCAGCTGACGGATGTCCGGCTCATCATCGACCACCAGGATATGCGGTGCACTCATGCGTCCTCTCCCTCACCGTCGATGCCGGCGAGCAGCGGCAGTTGTTGATCGGTGCTCAGTGCCAGGCCGGGCAGGTGCAGCACGACTCGACCACCGCCCTCATGCGGGTTCTCCGCGTGCACCCAGCCACCGTGCTCGGCGACGATGCGTTTGACGATTGCCAGCCCCAGGCCGGTGCCCTTGGTCTTGCTGGTCACGTAGGGTTCGAACACCTGATCGATAAGGTCGGGATCGAAACCCGGTCCATTGTCACTCACAGCGATCTCCACGAAATCGTTACCCCCTTCCGCGCCGACACGACTGCTGACCACGATATGACCACGCTCGCCACCGGCCTCGACCGCGTTTTTCAGCAGATTGTGCATGACCTGGCGCAGCCGCACCGGGTCTGCTTCGATGGTCAGGCCGGACGCGTTCAGATCCGTTACCACGTGCTGCGTACCACCTTCGTAAAGGGCCACGACCTCTCCAAGGAACTCGTCGACCTGCAATGGCTTTACCTGCAGCTTGCTCGGCTTCGCATAGTCGGAAAAGTCGTTGACCATGGTCTTCATGGCCTCGACCTGCTGCACGATGGTATGTGTGGCGCGGTCGAGCACCACGCCGTCTTCCGGCGGCAGCTTGCCCAGGTATTTGCGGCGCAGGCGCTCGGCTGACAACTGGATCGGCGTCAGCGGGTTCTTGATCTCGTGCGCCAGGCGCCGCGCCACCTCGCCCCAGGCGGCATCGCGCTGGGCCTTGAGCAGCTCGGTGACGTCGTCGAACACCAGCACGTGTCCGGTTGCCGTGCCGGGGTCCGTCTCCAATGGAGAGTGCCGGCACAGGAGCACCTGGCGACCGGCACCACGGTACAGCGTGATCTCGGCGCGCCCCTCGTGAACGCCTTTTTCGAAGCTCTCCATCACCCGATCGACGAACGGCTGCAACGACTCCCGGTGCCTGCCGAGCTCCTGCAGCCCCTGCCCTGCGAGATCGGCGACAGAGACGCCGAGAATCTGCTCGGCGGCGCGGTTGGCGGTCTGGATACGGCCGTCCCCATCCAGCGCCATGACGCCGGTGGACAGTCCGCCCAGCACGGTCTCGAGGTAGTTGTGCTGGGCCTGCAGCTTGTGCCGGCCCTCCTCCAGGGCGTTGCGCGCATGCGCGATACGCCGGGTCATCGCGTTGAACGAATTGACCAGGAACCCCAGCTCGTCCTCGACCTTGGGCAATGGCAGCTGCTTGTCGTAGTTGCCCTCGGCCACTGCACGCGTGCCCTCGGCGATGTCGCTGATCGGCTGCACCAGGCGGCGCGCCGTGAACACCGCGGCCCAGGCGGCGGCGAACAGACCCAGCAACAGGACCATGGACAGGCTGAGGGCGAAACTGAACTTGATCTGCGAGCGCATGTAGGCGCGCGTGCGATACGCCTCGTAGGCGTCCTGCAGGCTGCTGCTGATATCGCTGAGGGCCTCGGGCACCGGATACAGTGCCTGCAACACGATGCCGCGGCGGGCCTTGTCGAGCACCAGGCAGCGCACCAGCAGGCGGCCGTCAGGCCCGCTCGCCACACCGACGTAGTTGTCCCCGGCCACCACCTGCTGGACCATGCCGCTGTCGGGCGCGGTCGGCAACAGGATGTCCGGGTTGGCATGGCTCAGCGCAAGCACCTTGCCCTGCACGCTGAACAACGTGATCTCCAGCGCGCCGGAAGAGGCACGCATGTCGTTGACGCTCAGCGCCATCGCCGTCTGCGAGGTGTCTTCGATCGAACTCAGCAGGTTTTCCGATAACTTCAGGCGCTCGCGCTTGTGCAGGTCCAGAGACAGCTTGCTGAGCGTCAGGGCGTCCTCCATCGCGCTGTCGACCTGCAGATCGAACCAGCTGTCGATGCCGCTCGACAGGAAGCGCATCGAGTAGAAATAGACCACGCTGACCGGCACCAGCGCGAGCACCACGAACAGCACGGTAAGGCGTGCGCTCAGGCGCGAGCCGGCGACCCGCAGACGATAGTCGCGCAACAGCTGCCACAGGTTCCAGCCGACAAGCCCGAACAGGATCACCAGGCCGACCAGCGTGAACAGCAGCAACGGGATGAACCACTGGCCCAGCTCCTCTGAGCGCTGCACGGCGGCACTGATCATGTGCAGCGATGCCAGCAGCAACACCACCAGCATGGCGGCCGCGGCCACATCGAAACGCCGTTTGTTCACGGGCGCAGCCGCCACTCCCACGGCTCGCTGGTGATCGACCAGTCACGCTTGATGTACGCCATCGGTCGCATCGGCAACGGCAGCGCCTCAATGTCCAGACCGACGTCGATGCGCACCAGGTAGTCCTCGTCGAGGTCCAGCTGTTTGCGCTCGATGATCGGCATCGCAACGATATTGCCAAGGGTGCGCAACGCGGCGTCTCGGGTGGCGAAGGACAGGCGCTCATCGCCGACCAGGTTGCGCAGCTCGTACATGCCCGACAGCGGGCGGTAACGCAGCACGGTGCGCAGACGGTGCTCCACGACGTCCGACTCCCACACCCAGGCACTGGCACGACGCAGCTGCACATGGGTCTCGAATGTCAGCGGCACACCGTTTTCCAGCGCCTCGGACACCGTGTCGTTGAGATTGAACTTGATATCGGCGTCGAGGAGGATCCGTCCGTCCTCGCTCAGGGTCAACGCGACACGGCGCATCTCGACGCCCTCGGCAATACCGATGACTGGCGCGCACAGGAACAGGATTGCAACGATGGTCTGCGCAAGCGTCTTCATAGTCAGGACACCGGCACCTTGTGCAGTGCGGCGTAATAAAACCCATCCGTGTCGTCGATTCCGGGGAGCAACTGTACACCCTCGCCGCATGGCGTACCGGGCACGGTCGGCAGTTCGACAGACTGCGCATCCGCGTGGCACGCAAGGAATGCCTCCACCTGTTGAGCGTTCTCTGCCGGCAGCAGTGAACAGGTCACGTACAGCAGGCGCCCGCCCGGCACCAACAGTCCCCACAATGCCGACAGAATAGTCGACTGACGCTGCGCCAGCTCCGGCAGGTCCGAGGCACGCCGCAGCAGCCGGATATCGGGATGCCGGCGCATCACCCCGGTCGCCGAGCACGGCGCATCGACGAGGATCCGGTCATAGCGCACCTGACCCCAGTCCGCGTGCTGCGGCTGTGCCGCGTCACCCGCCTGAAGGTCGGCCTGCACACCGCCACGGCGAAGATTCTGCGCGACGCGCTGCAGGCGCTCGGCGTCCACGTCCAGCGCGGTGACCTGCAGCCCATCGACGCTCTGCAGGATGTCCAGCGTCTTTCCGCCGGGCGCCGCACAGGCGTCGAGGACGCGCTGCCCCGGCTGCAGGTCGAGACAGCTCGCGGCCAGCTGCGCGCCGGCGTCCTGAACCGAGACCAGGCCCTGCTCGAAGCCGGGCAGGCGATCGACCGCGACCGCACTGTCCAGGACCAGCGCGCTGGGCACCGTCGGGTGCGCCCGCGCGCCTAGGCCCTGCGCCGTGAGCCGCGCCAGATAGTCTTCCATGCCGATCTTGTTCAGGGCCACCCGCAGCACCATCGGCGGCCGCCCCTGCAACGCCGTCAGGATCCGTTCGGCCTGCGCCGGCCACGCGGCGACGATGGCCTGGTACAGCCAGTCGGGCTGGGCGAAACGGGTTGCCGCATCGGTATCGACGCGTTGTTCCAGCGCCGCGTGTTCGCGCTGCAGGCGGCGCAACACACCGTTGACCAGCTTGCTGGCCCAGGCCTTGCCCAATCCGCGGCTCGCTTCGACCACGCTCGATACGGCAGCATGTGGCGGGATACGGCTGTACAACAACTGGTAGGCACCGACCAGGAGCAGCACATGCAGGTCACGGTCCTTGTTCTTGAAAGGCTTCTGCAGCAGCAGCGAGATCAGGGCATCGAGACGGCGATACCAGCGGCACACCCCGAAACTGAGTTCGGCCGCCAGCGCGCGGTCGCGTTCGTCGGCTGCAGTGGCCACGGCGAGGACGTGGTCGAGCGACCGGCCGTCGAGCACGGCCAGCACATTGTTGACGGCCGCGACGCGCGGATCAGCCAAGCAGGGTGCCCTGGATGTTATTGGCGTTGATGAAATCCTGTGCACTCATCGCGCGCTTGCCCGGCAACTGCAGCTCGGTGATGCGCAGCAGACCGTCGCCGGTCGCGACATCGATGCCGCT
>Ga0116162_10002984_pt1 | contig 10303 bp, 7 predicted proteins | sample AD_UKC105_MetaG_FD_89875 | JGI IMG/M metagenome (GOLD analysis project Ga0116162, IMG submission 89875) | Active sludge microbial communities of municipal wastewater-treating anaerobic digesters from Hong Kong - AD_UKC105_MetaG | ecosystem: Engineered > Bioreactor > Anaerobic > Digestate... | reverse complement strand
CGACTCCGCGGTGAGCCCGATAAACACGCCGGAGGTCCCCTGCCAGGAAAGGCCCCTCGACCAGAGCACGTATTTTGCGCGCGTCGGGTCGCCCTCGAAAACGGGAAAACGCGCCGAGAGCGCGGCGTACGCTTCCGGCAGTTCGTCATAGATCGCCTGACGGCTTTCCTCCGGGCAGAACACGCCGTCTTCGTCTTCATGCAGGGTTTCGCGCAGAGCGCCTGCCGACTGCGCCGTTTTGAGCACGAACGCTTCCAGCTCGTCCACGCTGCGCGCGGCGACGTCCAGCCCCATGCGTTCGCTCAGCGGCTGCCGGAAATAATTGAACCCCCATGTGACGTAAAACAGGTTTAAAATCACGCCCGCCGTCAGCGCAAGCGCCGCGACGCTTTTCAGGAGGCGCAGATAGCCTTTTTTTTCAAGGAACGCCTGCACGGCGCGCGTGATCAGCAGCGCGGCTGCGAATAAGGCAAGCGCGTAAAGCAGGATTTCCGCAATCGAAAACGGCACGAGCGACGTGACCGCCGAGATCGCGCGGCGAATCGGCTGATAAACGCCCTCGCTGTATTTTGTTTCGACAAACGCCCCCCGGCCGGAGAGCAGCTTCGGCCAGCATAACCCGAGCGCAATCAGCGCCGCGGCGGGAATTGCCCGCGCAAGCACGCTTTTAACCGATGCGGGCGGCTTTTTCCTTTGTTTCATGGCTTCGATTATACCACCGCGCCGCCGGTTTGGTAAACATGCGAAAACCGCCCGTCGCCGACGGCGCGCTCTATGGCGAAACGATGCGATCCGTGGTAAAATACCCGCAGAGGTTTTGTAATGGAAGTTGGAATTTCAACCGCGAGTTATTTTAACAAGCTGCAGATCGAGGACGCCGTGCTGGACATCGGCGCGCATCATGTGCCGCAGTGCGAAGTGTTCCTCAACACCTTTTCCGAATATGAACCGGCGTTTGTCGATATGCTTGCCGGGCGCATGCGAAGCGTCGGGCTGAAGGCGTTCAGCATCCATCCGATGAGCATGCAGTACGAGCCGCAGCTTTTCTCCGTCCACACGCGCCAGCGCGACGACGCGTGGAAGCTGTTCGAGCGCGTCCTGGGCGACGGCAAGACGCTCGGCGCGACGCATTACGTCATGCACGGGCCCGCGCGGCTCTTCGGCGGCGTCAAAAACATCGGGCTGTCGCGCATTGCGCCGATCCTCGTCGAGCTGGCCGATATGGCGCGCGGCTACGGCATCCAGCTGACGCTGGAAAACGTGAGCTGGTGCATCTTCAACCGACCCGACTTCGGCGCGCGGCTGCTCGACGAAATCGGCACGGAGCCGCTCCGCTTCACGCTGGACGTCAAGCAGGCAGTCCGCAGCGGGTACGACCCCGTGGACTATGTGAAAACCGTCGGCGATTACATCGTCAACGTGCATCTGTGCGACGCGACGCGCCTGCCCAACGGGACGACCCGCTACGACATGCCGGGGTTCGGCGAATACAACTTTCATAAGATGTTCGCTTCCCTTGCCGAGCACAATTACCGCGGCCCGGCGTTTATCGAGGTCTACAGCGACATGTACGACGCGATTCCGACGCTGTACCTCAGCCGCGCGCGCATGACGCGCATCGTGCAGGCTTCGCCGCTGGCCGAAGCGTAACGCGGGTCCCGGGCGCCGGATCGTTGCGGCCCGCCGCTTTTCCCGTTTGGCGATGCGCGGCGATCTATGATAATATAGTATGATACCAATTGGAGGATAGATATGATGGAACGATACAGGGACGAATCCTGGCGCAAATCCATGCGCATCCGGCTGGACTTCAACAACATGATGTCCGACCAGCTCGGCAAGCGCGGCATCTACCGCCGTGAAATCGAGACCATGCAGCCGCAGATCGACGCGGCTTTTGCAAACATGCGCGCAAAGCGCCCGATCATGCGCTGGCGCGAGCTTCCGTATAATCAGGAAGACGTCGTCAAGTCCATTTTGGAAACCGCGGACGGCATCCGCGACAAATTCGAAAACTTCGTCGTGCTCGGCATCGGCGGTAGCGCCCTCGGCCCGATCGCCGTCCAGCAGGCGCTCAACCATTTGCACTACAACGAACTGCCGAAGGAAAAGCGCGGCGGCCCGCGCCTCTATGTGGAAGACAACATCGACCCGGAGCGCATGGCGGCCCTGCTGGACGTGATCGACGTGGAAAAAACCGCGTTCAACGTAATCAGCAAGTCCGGCGGAACGTCGGAAACCATGTCCCAGCTTCTGATCGTCTCCTCGCTGCTGCACGAAAAGCTCGGCAAGGACATCAGCACGCACCTGATCGCGACGACGGACGAATCCAAGGGCAACCTTATCAAGATCGCCCGTGCGGAAAACCTCAAAACGTTCGTGATCCCGGAAGGCGTCGGCGGGCGCTTCTCCGAGCTCTGCCCCGTCGGACTGCTGGCGGCGGCCGTCTGCGGCATCGACATCCGCGAGCTGCTCTCCGGCGCGGCGTATATGGACGAAATAACCGAAAGCCGGCGCGACGTCTGGACGAACCCGGCCTATATGTTCGCAACGCTCCAGGTCGCGTGCATGCAGCGCGGCTGCAACGTCAGCGTCATGATGCCATACGCCGATTCGCTGCGCTACATGTCCGACTGGTACGCCCAGCTCTGGGCGGAATCCCTCGGCAAGCGCGTCGACTGGGACGACAACACCGTCAACGCCGGCCAGACGCCGGTCAAGAGCCTCGGCGTGACCGACCAGCATTCGCAGGTGCAGCTCTATACGGAAGGCCCGTTCGACAAGGTTGTCACCTTCCTTTCGGTCGGCCGCTACCGCAGCGAAACCATGATCCGCGACGGGTATTTCGACGTGCCGGACGTTTCGTTCCTCTGCGGCCACACGCAAAACGAGCTGATCGCCGCGGAGTTCAAGGCGACCGAATACGCCGTCTCCAAGAGCGGGCACCTCAATCACACCATCCTGATGCCGGAGGTCAACGCCTTCACGGTCGGCGAGCTTCTGTTCATGCTGGAGATGGCGACCGCGTTCGCGGGCGAGCTGCTCAACATCAACGCGTTCGACCAGCCCGGCGTGGAGGAAGGCAAAAAAGCGACCTACGCCCTGCTCGGCAAGCAGGGTTACGACGAAAAGCGCGCCGAACTTTCGGCCATCGCCGAAAAGAGCGAGCGCTACGTCATTTAACCCTATGATTGCGATTCGCGCGCTGACGGGCGCGGACAAACAGGAGGCAAAGAAGATCTGGGAGTTGCGTTTTCACGACTCCCCTTCTTTTATCCGCTGGTATTTCTCCGAGCGGTTTTCGCCGGGGACGTCGTTCTGCGCGGTCGAAAACGGGCGCATCGTCAGCATCGCTCACGGCTCGCCCATGCGGCTGCGCGTCCGGAATGCGGAATTTCCCGCGATGATGGTTTCCGGCGTGGCGACGCTGCCCGGTTACGAGGGCCGCGGCCTGATGAAGCGGGTCCTGTTCCGTCTGTTCGAAAACTGCAAAAAGTCGGGTGTCCCGCTGGCGTTCCACACGCCGTCGCACTTTTCCATCTACCGCGCGTTAGGCGAATTCCCCTGCGCGGACGCGCTTCTTCACACCTGCGGCGGCGATCCCGACGCTAAGCCGGTTTCGGACGGCGTCCCGTCCGCCGCGGAACTGCTTCGCGTTTACGAACGCGCGACGGCGCGTTACAGCGGGTGCGTCGTGCGTACGGAAGCGGACATGCAAAAGCGGATTCACGATCTGCTGTGCGACGGCGGAATCTGCCTGACGCATTCGGCGGGCGGCGTGCTCGACGGATATCTCTTCGCCGCGAAGACCGACGTCGTATACGCAAGCGAGGAAGCGCTCGCCGTATCGCGGGAAGCGTACGCCGCGCTCATTTCGCGCCTGCCGGAGGGGTCGGCCGTAAAGCTCCCGCCGGACGTTGACCTGCCCGGCAAGCTCTATCCGCAGGGCGTTGTGATCCCGCTCGACATTTCGTTCCTGCTCAAAGCGCTCTGCGGCGACCCGCAGGCGCTTTGCGTGCGCGTCGCCGACGGCATGCTGCCCTGGAACGACGACGTGTTCGACGGCGCGGGCAACGCGGTCGATATGGAGCCGCGCGAAACGCTGTCCGCCGGCAGGCTGATGCAGTTTTTGTGCGGCTACCTGCCGTACAAAGACGTCTTTTCTCAACTGCCCTGCTTTTGCGCGGACGAATATTGATCTTTTGGGGTATTAATCGGATGTCCGGATTGATTGTTTTAGGTGATACAAACATCGGATCGACCAGCGATCTTTACCCCGCTATGCGCATTTTTGCTGCCATTCAAAAAAGCCGCGCCAAATGCGATGTCCTCAGCAAAGTTAATACGCTTAATGAAAACGACAGAAATTTGTTGAAGCGCGCACGGATATTTCATTTCGGCTCAGGTTCCCTAAAAAGTGAACCTTCCCGCTCGAAATTATACGAAGCAATCGATTTTGCAGCGGAACATAACACCATCATCTCCTATGCGCCGCAAATCGACCTTTCGCAATGGCGGATGCGTTCCGGCGAGTTGCGCGTCCTGCGCTCACCGATTGCCACGGCGGACATCGTCCAGCTTTTGCCGGAAGAACTTTTGTTCCTTACGGGACAATCGGAGCCGGAAGCCGCGGCGGAGGTCCTTGCTGACCAGGGTGTTCGGTTGATTTTCGTGATGCTGAACGACGGCGTGCTGGTTCAATTTGGACGTGAGCAGCGCATGTTCCCTTCCAATGGGATATGCGACAGTGATGTGTTTTTCGGCGAAATGATAGGCCGCATCGCCGATGCAAAACGGCCGCTCAGGCAAATGTCGACCGATGATATTATGAAATGGACGGAATCCGTAATCGCATTTTCGTGCAAATAATATACAATAATAAGTATAGCAATTTGCATAAACAAACGGCCTGTCTTCCAACGGGTCGTTTGTCTTCGTTATTTCGTCACGCGCTTTGCGTTACAAAAGTTTCGCCGCGTCGAAATCGAGGTACAGCTCCACGTCCGGGTGCAGTTGCAGCACGGAAGCGGGCACGTCCTCCGTCACAGGCCCGCAGAGCGCGTCGTGAACGACCTGCGCCTTCTTCTCGCCCTGCGCGAAAAACAGGATGGCGCGCGCGTTCATAACGGTTTTGATGCCCATGCTCACCGCCTGCCGCGGCACGTCGTCCACGGAGTTGAAAAAACGCGCGTTGGCCTCCCGCGTCGAACGCGAAAGGTTCACGATATGCGTGATCGAGCCGAAGGGCGTGCCCGGTTCGTTGAAGCCGATGTGCCCGTTCCGTCCCACGCCGAGCAGTTGCAGATCGATCCCGCCGGCAGCGGCGATCAGATCGTCATAGACGGTGACGGACGCATCCGTGCAGCCGATTCCGCTCGGAACGTGCGTGTTCCCCTTTGGAACGTCGATTTTCGAGAACAGGTGCGTATCCATAAAGTACCGGTAGGACTCCGTGTTTTCGCCGTCCAGCCCGACGTACTCGTCGAGGTTGAACGTCGTCGTGTTTCGAAACGAAACGTCGCCCGCCTGATACCGGCGGACAAGCTCCGCATAAAGCTGCAGCGGCGTCGAACCCGTCGCGAACCCCAAAACGGCGTTCGGCTTCTCCCTGAGCAGTTGCACGTACCGCTCCGCCGCGCGCTGCGCCGCCTGTTCCTTCGTACAGATATGTATCTTCATGTTGCCAAAGCGCCTCCCCCAAAATCCTGCCATGGATCGTTTCATTTCCTCATGAATAGTATGATACATTTTAAGCGATTTTGTCAATGATTTGTACGGACATTTTCGTATAATATTTGCTCATTTCGCCATCTGCTTGTTGTTTCATAACATTTGTGTTAAGATACGTGTTAAACAGGAGGACGAAGTCGAATGATGAACGAGCGTATCACAAAGGTTCGTGATTATATTCAGTCGCGCGGCGAAGTCAGCGTTTCGGAGCTGCAAAGCCTGTATGAAGGGTATTCCTCCATGACCGTCTGGCGCGACCTGAAGCAGCTTGAAGAGCAGGGCTGTATCCGTCGCGTGCACGGCGGGGTGATTTCAACGCAGGCGGCGGCGTTCCAGATCGAGGGCGTATACAGCAAGCGCGCGCGGGAAAACACGCGCGAAAAGATCGCGATTGCAAAATCCGCCGTAACGCTGATCCATCCCGGGCATGCGGTCTACCTCGACGCGGGCAGCACGCTGATGGCCGTTGCAAACCATATCGACAGCGAGCGCTACACCATCATCACGAGCGGCGCGAACATCGCCATCGAGCTGTCCCAGCGGCACACCTGCGACGTGCTCCTCACCGGCGGGCAGATCAGCGAAAACACGCTCTCCTGTTCCGGCGCGCAGGCGGAGCTGTTCATCTCCAGCATCAATATCGATCTCGCGCTCATGGCGCCGTCCGGCTTTTCGCTCAAAAACGGCTTTACGAGCGGGGCCCAGAGCGAGAGCATGCTCAAGCGCGCCGTCATTGCAAAGGCGGCGAAGGTCGTCGTGCTCATGGACCACAGCAAGCTCGGGCGCTCCCTGCCCTTTACGTTCGCAACGCCCGCCGATATCGACGTGCTCATCTGCGACAGCCCGCTCCCGGCGGACGTCGCCGCGCAGATCGCCGCGGACGGCGTGGAATGCATCGTCGCCGAGGCGTGACTTGCTTTTCTCCTTACTTTTCTTAAAAGAAAAGTAAGACAAAAGAACTTTCATTTGGTTTAAAGTGTAACTTTTTACTGTAATTGGTTTCTTTTCGGGCGGTTTCCCTGTGCTTTTTTACCGCCCGGGAGCCCGAAGGGCGAGAGTCAAAACGTAGTTGCCCCGTCAAAAAACAAGTTTTTTGACGGCTAAAAACGCCGAGCAAAAGCCCGGCGCCTGTTTTTTACGTTTGCTTACGGGAGCACGATCGTACCCTTCGTCTCGTCCGCTTCTTCTTCAAGCAGGATCAGGTCCGCAATCTGCTCGCCGACGAACCGCTGCCCTTCTTCCGTCAGGTGCAGCCCGTCCTCGCAGATCATGTCCTTTAAAAATCCGTTTTTCGCGAGACACCGCTGCCGCAGGTCGATCAGCCGGATCTGGAATTCCCGCGCGACCTTCTCAACCAGCAGGGAGTACATCTCCTGATACCGGTAGATCTGCTGGACGTCGCCAAGCCACTTGAGGATGTTTCCGCCGTTGAGCTTGTCGCCGACGAGGAACTTGAAGTACCGTTCCGCATCGATCGGCGGAAGCGTCATGAGCACGGGGCGGATGCCTTTTTGATACAGCCAGCGCACCATGTTCCGCAGGGCGGCGATGTATTTCTCAGGCGGCGTAGCGGGTTCGTGCTTCGCCTCCGGGTGCTCCGCGATCTCCGCCCACTTGAAGTTGCAGTCGTTGCCGCCGAATTCGATCACCGCCGCGTCGCAGACGATGCCGCTTTCAACGTCGTGCTCCATCATTTCGAGCCCCTGCGGGGCCGTGTACCCGAACTTCGCGCGGTTGACGACGGTGATGCCGAGTTTTTCGCCGGCGACGTCCGCGGCGGTCGTTTTGGAATACCCGTGCCTGTGCCGTTCGCTGTTCCAGACCACGCCCTTGGCGAGCGAGTCGCCCCAGACGACGACCGTTTCATTCAAATTCTGCGCCATGACTTTCCTAACACCTCATGCATTTCGTTGCTTTATTATATCAGGCGCAAATTCAATTGAGTGTTAAATTTGGCGTTACAAAATAAGCGAAATGTAACCAAATTGGAGCTTCTCCGCCACAATTATACAAACGGTCCGCTCTTTCAAAAAACCCTAGGATTGTTAAGGGTCGCAGCCCTTGACCCGTCGGTTCCGGCTTTTTGTCGGATATAAAAGCACCGCGCGGCGTCTGCCGCACGGTGCTTTGCACAGGAGCGCTTTACTCCATTTCGTTGAGCTTCTTGTAGTAGTCGATCCGCTCCATGGCTTCCTTCTCGGAGCGCTCGTAGAGCTTGTCCGCAACGTCCGGGAACGTCTTCTGCAGCGACTTGTAACGAACTTCGCCAAGGATGAAGTCCCTGTAGCTTCCGGTCGGGTCCTTGCTGTCCAGCGTGAACGGGTTCTTGCCCTCCGCCGCCAGGTCCGGATTGTACCGGTACAGCGGCCAGTAACCGGCTTCCACAGCCTTCTTTTCTTCCATCTGCGAATGGCCCATGTTGATGCCGTGGTTGATGCAGGGCGCGTAGGCGATGATCAGGCTCGGGCCTTTATAGGCTTCCGCCTCGTTGACGGCCTTGAGCAATTGCGCCGGGTTGGCGCCCATGCTGACCTTTGCGACGTACACGTAACCGTAGCTCATCGCCATGAGGCCGAGGTCCTTCTTCTTGGTGCGCTTGCCGGCCGCCGCGAATTTCACGACCGCAGCCGTCGGGGTCGCCTTGCTGGACTGTCCGCCCGTGTTGGAATACAGCTCGGTATCCACGACCAGGACGTTGATGTCCTCGTCCATGGCCAGCACGTGGTCGAGTCCGCCGTAACCGATGTCGTAGGCCCAGCCGTCGCCGCCAAACACCCAGATGGACTGCTTGGTCAGAAGGTCGGCGCTCTCGATCACTTCCGCGGCGAGCTTGCAGCCTTCGGCCTTCTTGCAGGCCGCGAGCAGCTTTTCGCCCGCCTTGCGGGAGCCTTCCGCTTCGTCCTTGTTGTCGAGCCATTCCTGGCCGGCGGCCTTGATCTCGTCGGTCGCGTTGTCCGCGGCGATCAGGCTCGTCACAACGTCCGTCAGGCGGCTGCGGCGCTGCTTGTTGGCAAGCTGCATGCCGAAGCCGAACTCCGCGTTGTCTTCAAACAGGGAGTTCGCCCAGGCCGGGCCCTGTCCCTTGTCGTTGACCGTATACGGGCAGGTCGGCGCGCTGCCGCCGTAGATGGACGAGCAGCCCGTCGCGTTGGCGATCACCATGCGGTCGCCGAAGAGCTGCGTGACCAGCTTGACATACGGCGTTTCGCCGCAGCCCGCGCACGCGCCGCTGAACTCGAACAACGGCTTTTTGAACTGGCTGCCCTTGACCGTCTTGGTGTTGAGTTCGAGGTCCTTTTCCGGCAGGCTCGTATAATAGTTCCAGTTTTCCGCATCCTGCTCGATGGCTTCCGTCAGCGGATGGAACGCCAGCGCCTTGGTCTTGGCCGGGCAGACGTCGATGCAGTTGCCGCAGCCGGTGCAGTCGTACGGGCTGATCTGAATGCGGAATTCCATGCCTTCGAAGCCCTTGCCGGCGGCCTTCTTGGTGACGAAGCTCTCGGGCGCCTTCGCCTTTTCGTCCGCCGTGACCAGCACGGGGCGGATGACCGCGTGCGGGCAGACCAGCGAGCACTGGTTGCACTGGATGCAGTTTTCGGGGATCCACTTCGGCACGTCGACCGCGACGCCGCGCTTTTCGTACTTGGTGGTTCCGGTCGGCACCGTGCCGTCCTTGCTCATCTTGGAAACGGGCAGTTTGTCGCCCTCCTGCGCAAGGATCGGATGGATGTATTCCGCGAAGTACGGGTCGTCCGTCGTCTTCATCGGGATCGCGCCTTCGGTGGCTTCCGCCCACGAAGCGGGATACTTGATCTCCTCGACCGCGTTTGCGCCGATGTCGATGGCTTCCCAGTTTTTCCTGACGACCTCGTCGCCTTTCTTGCCGTAGGACTTCTTGGCCGCGGCTTTCATGTAGTCGATCGCCTCGTCGGCGGGGATCACGTTCGCGAGCTTGAAGAACGCGGACTGCATGATCGTGTTGATACGGCCGCCCATGCCGACCTGGCGGGCGAGCTTGATCGCGTCGATGTTATAGAAGTGCAGCTTCTGCCTGGCGATTGCGCGCTTCATGGAAGCGGGCAGTTCGGTCTCCATCTCTTCCAGCGTCCAGGGGCTGTTGAGCAGGAACACGCCGCCTTCGCGGATGCCCTCCGCAACGGCGTAGCGCGTGACGTACGACGAGTTGTGGCAGGCCACGAAATCGGCGTTGTCGATCAGGTACGGGCTCTGGATCGGCTTTTTGCCAAAGCGCAGGTGCGAAACCGTCAGGCCGCCGGACTTCTTGGAGTCGTAGGCGAAATAGCCCTGCGCGTACATCGCCGTATGGTCGCCGATGATCTTGATGGAGTTCTTGTTCGCGCCGACCGTGCCGTCGGAGCCGAGGCCGTAGAACTTGCAGGCGATGGTGCCTTCCGGCGCGGCGTTGACCTGGCGGCGGACCGGGAGCGATGTGTTGGTCACGTCGTCGATGATGCCGACGGTGAAGTGGTTCTTCGGCTGCTTTCCTTCGAGGTTTGCGTACACGGCGTCGACCATGGACGGCGTGAACTCCTTGCTGCCGAGGCCGTAGCGG
>Ga0116162_10002983_pt1 | contig 10307 bp, 6 predicted proteins | sample AD_UKC105_MetaG_FD_89875 | JGI IMG/M metagenome (GOLD analysis project Ga0116162, IMG submission 89875) | Active sludge microbial communities of municipal wastewater-treating anaerobic digesters from Hong Kong - AD_UKC105_MetaG | ecosystem: Engineered > Bioreactor > Anaerobic > Digestate... | reverse complement strand
CCTCGGACACGGTTCAGCCGGCGGACTACGACGGGGACGGGACCTGGGACTTCGCCGTCTTCCGCTCCGCTTCGGGGAAGTGGCTGATCCGGGGGGTGACCGCCCCCTACTACGGCGCCTCCACCGACCTGCCCGTCACCAACCCCTGAGGGGGAGGGAAGCAGAGAGCATGGAGCAGAGAGCATAGGGAAAACCCCTCCGCCACGGACCCTTTAGGGTTCGGGGTTCAGGAAAGACGGGAGCGGATCAGTCCACAGACCTGCCGGCCGGCGGGTCGGTGGACCTAATTGGGGGGTGAGGTAGGGGGCTACTGAATACTGAATGCTTCCCCCGCTCCCCGAACCCTGAACCCTGAACCTTGAACCCTGAACCCTCTTTTTCCTATGCCCTATGCTTTCCCTACCATGGAGGGGAGAGGATTAGCCACAAAAGGCACAAGAGGCACAGAGGATTTTAAGGGGATGAATACGGCCTGGGAATGCCGGGCTCTATGCTCTATGCCTCCCCCCCTGAACCCTGAACCCTGAATTCATCCCCAATCAGAGTTAATCAGAGTAATCAGGTGCAAAAATCTCCCGGGGCCGCGGCAGGGGCTCCTGAATTCTTCCCTCAATCCACGTAGTCGTACGCGGGATAATCGTGAGTATTTTCCAGCCGGGCGCTCTGCCCCGCGCCATCCGATTTTACGTCCTAACCGCTTAACCATGCGGCATAATGCAACAATTTCTATCCGGTCCCGCGTTTGGCACACCCGCGGAGAAGATGGTAGGTTTATGCCGAGCAATGTCTTGCAATTATCGTCCGTGGGAGCGGCGGTCTTGGCATGAGGCTTGCTCTATAAAATGTAGCTTGAATTTCCAGGCCAACCGGGAGGTGCAGACGTGAAATCGGCCGGATGCATTGTCGCTATTCTGGGTACGGCCCTTGTGGCCGCTTCCGCTTCGGCGCGGGCCGAATTCGTGCCCGGCCGCTACAGCCGGGTCGATCCCCGTCGGTTGGCCGCCGTGGTCCCGGGCGAAGAGGAAGAGGGGGTAATGGTTCCCGCTCCGGGGCAGCCGCTGGAATGGTACGGCCTGTACCTGGCCGGTCCCCGTGTCGTCGCCTCGGCTTCCCGGCCGTCGCGGCGCGGGTATACCAGTCTTCTTTCCTGGCTCGATTACGACCCCGCCACCCGCAACCAGGGCTCCTGCGGCAACTGCTGGGCCTGGGCGGGGATCGCCTGCCTGGCCATCGATCTCTCCCGGCAGATGGGGATAACCGACCGCCTCAGCGTCCAGCACCTCAACAGTTGTTACGACGGCGACTACGCCTGTTGCGGCGGCTGGGCGGCCGACGTCGCCGGCTTTTACAACGACGTCGGCTACGCGCTGCCCTGGAGCAACGCCAACGCCGCTTACGCCGACGGCGCCTCCGCCTGCGCCGACGCCGCCTCGGGGCTGGACTGTTCCCTGATCGGCGTTTCCCCCTCCTATCCCGTCGATTCGATGGGAACGAGCTATATCAGCACCTACGGGGAAACCCAGGCCGACGCCATCGCCAACATCAAGGCCGAAATCGATTCGGGCGTGGCGGTCTGGTATTCATTCTACATGCCCGACAGCGCCGACCGCAGCACCTTCCATTCCTTCTGGCGCAACCAGACCGAAGGTGAGTACATCGATATGGCCTACGTCGACGGGCATGCCTGGGACCCGTCTTCGGGGGTCGGGCACGCGGTTTGCTGCGTCGGTTACGACGACACCGATCCCGCCAACCCGGTTTGGATCATGCTCAACTCCTGGGGAACCAGGACCGGCCGGCCCAACGGCCTTTTCCTGATCGCCATGGACACGGATTACAGCTCTTCCATGACCTACTACGGGATCCCCGTTCCCACCGCCCTCTGGGCGGTCTTCGACGTCGTCTACCCCGCCGCCACCACCACCGCGACCACCACCACCACCACCACCGCCGGGGACGGGTCCGAGACTCCGGGCGACTACAACGGAGACGGGACCGCGGAACTGGCGCTCTTCCGGGCCTCGACGGGGAGCTGGCTCCTGCGCGGCCTGACTACGGCCGCTTTCGGCGTATCGACCGATATTCCCGCCCCCGCCGACTACGACGGCGACGGGGCCTGGGATATGGCGGTCTGGCGTCCCGGGACCGGAAGGTGGATGGTGAGCGGGACCACCGCTTGCTTCTACGGGGTCGAAGGCGACGATCCGGCCCCGGCCGACTACGACGGGGACGGCACCGCGGATGCGGCGATTTTCCGGCCCGGCAGCGGGAAATGGTTCCTGCGCGGGGTTTCCAAGTTCTCCTGGGGAGCAGCCTCCGACCTTCCCGTTCCCGGCGATTACGACGGCGACGGCACCGACGACGCCTGCGTCTTCCGCCCCGGCACCGGGAAATGGTTCGCTCGCGGAGTGACCAGGGTCTCCTACGGGGTGTCGACGGATCTGCCCGCCGCCGCCGACTACGACGGCGACGGCACCGACGACGTCGCCGTTTTCCGGGGCGCCCGGGGCAAGTGGTTCGTCCGCAACCTGACCCAGGTCTCATACGGGGTGGCGACCGACCTTCCCGCCCCCGCCGATTACGACGGCGACGGCACCGCCGAGCCCGCCCTCTTCCGTTCCGCCAAGGGCAAATGGTTCGTGCGGGGCATCACCTCCGCGCTCTTCGGCGCTTCGGGCGACGTTCCCGCGGTCACCCGCTACTGAACGCGGCGCCGATTATTCCCGGTACTCGCTGATGTAGCTTTTCCCGGTTCGCCGGCTCATCTCCCGGGCGAGGTCGAAGATCAGTTCCTCCATCTCGATCCGGAGCACCCTCCCGGTCTGTATGTTTTTCGAGAAGAAAATCCACTTGCCGCTTCCGGGATCGTGGGGGGAAAGCTGGGTGGTGTTGCCTTGCCCGTCCAGCGCCCAGAGTTCGGTGTTGCTCGTGCCCAGGGCATAGATTCCGGCTTCCCAGGACGAGGTCGTGGGAGCGGTCGTTTGTCCTTCCAGCATGATCGCGCCTCCGGCGATTTCGAGAGGATAGAAGGGATCGGCCACCCCGATGCCGACGTTGCCGCCGAACCCCTGCATGACCAGGTCCCCGCTGTTGGACTTGAGCCAGAGGTCGGCGTTGTCGGTGTCGATTTCGGCGATGCCCGCGGCCCCGTCGGTCCGGACGTTGATGGTTTCGGCCGTGCTCTGGGTCGACCAGCGCAGCCGGATCCGGTCGCCGACGACGTCGATTTTGTAGGCGGGGTTCCCGACCCCGATGCCGATGTTGCCCGCGGCCAGGGCGCAGAGGTCGGTTCCGGAACGGTACCAGTCTCCGTCGGAGTTGCCGGCCGGGATATCGCCCGCCGTGCCGTAGTAAACCTTGGTCATGCCCCGGACCGCCCATAGACCGGTCGTGGCCCGGTAGATGGCTGCTTCGTCGGTCCCGTCCCCGTCGTAATCTCCGGCGGCGGGTTCGTCGTTCCAGGTTCCGTAGTAGATCCGGGAGATTCCCCGGACCGACCAGAGTCCGTTGGAGGGGCGCCAGACCGCGACATCGTCGGTCCCGTCCCCGTTATAGTCGGCCCCGCTCGCGCTCGCGGCCGCGGCTCCCGCGGCCAGCGCCGCCGCCATGACGAAAATAGCTTTCATCTTCTTCCTCCCGGTTCGAGCTCTTCGACGGTCCCTCTCATTCTTTCAACATACCATAGCCGTGCCGAGCCCTGCCCGACCTTCTTGCGACGGCGCATGACCCCGAGCCGGATCGCGCGCCCCCGGGCTTAAAATAAGTATCCCCCCGATTTGTCAGTGACAAGAATTTGGTGGTATGTTTTAACCCGGAGGTCGAGACACCGATGGGATTGAAAAATATCGCCGCGCCGGCCGCGATCCGGGCCGGGATCTGGCTGGCGGCGCTGGCCAACGGGTTGAGCGCTTTCCCCTCCGACGATCCGTCTTCCCCCGACGCTTGGCCGGCGCCGACGGGGACCGAGATCGGGGGCGGGCTCCCCGCCGGCTACGAGCCCAGCGGGGCCGTCTGGCACACCCGTCTCGGGCAGCTTTTCCTGGTCAGCGACGACGGCTGGGTTTCCCGGATGGACTCCGACGGGGGAAGTCCCGTGACCTGGACCCCGGGGGGGGACATCGAGGGAATCACCATAGCCGACCCCGATTCCGACTACCTGTATATCGGTATCGAAAATCCCGATACGATCCGGGAGTTCGACTTCGGGACCGGGGCCCTGACCGGGAAAAGCTGGGACTTGACCGCCTGGATGACGGGGGACGCCAACCAGGGCCTGGAGGCGCTGACCTATGTCCCGGCGGGCGAGCACCCCTATGGGGGTACCCATCCGGGGGGCCTCTTCTACGCCGGGCTCCAAGCCGACGGGCGCATCTACGTCTTCGCCGTCGACCTCGACGTTTCCGGTTCGGTGTCTTACGTCGACGTCATCCAGCCCTACGCGGGGCTGAGCGATATTTCCGGGCTTCACTACGAGACCGCCACCCGGACTCTCTACGCCGTCTTCGATTCCTGGAACCTGCTCCTGGAGATGGACAGCGCGGGAACTATTATCGCGGCCTACCGGCTGGCGGGGGACAACCAGGAAGGAGTGGCCTTGGATCTCTCCTGTCCCGGCACGGAAGCCGATATTTTTATTGCCGAGGACGCCGGCGAAGTGTGGCGCTACGAAGGATACCCCATCGCATGCGCCGCTCCCACCGCCACCGCGACTCCGGCGCCTTCCCCCACGCCTCCCGCCACGCCGTCTCCTTCGCCATCTGCGACGCCCGCTCCCTCTCCCTCGCCCAGTGTCCCTCCCTCGCCCACGCCTTCCGTCGCTCCGTCCCCCGCGCCTTCCTCCACTCCGTCTCCCGCTCCTTCTTCGACTCCAGCGCCGTCTCCTTCGCCTACGCCTTCCGTGTCCCCGGCCCCGTCGCCGTCGCCGTCGGCCCCTCCGAGCCCCGGTCCCACGGCATCCCCGCAACCCACGGCTACGCCCGTCCCCGCCTCGTCCCGCGCCGTTCTGGGGGATTATAACGGGGACGGAACCGCCGAACTGGCGCTTTTCCGGCCCTCGACGGGAGGTTGGTTTCTGCGCGGGGTGACCTCGGCCGTTTTTGGGGCTGCGGCCGATATCCCCGCGCCCGCCGATTACGACGGCGACGGGGCTTGGGACCGGGCGGTCTGGCGTCCCGGGACCGGGAAATGGATGGTGAGCGGGATCACCGCCTTCTTCTACGGTGCTGAAAACGACGATCCCGCGCCCGCCGACTACGACGGCGACGGGACCGCCGAGGCGGGGCTTTTCCGCCCCGTCAGCGGGAAATGGTTTCAGCGCGGGATCTCCAAGTTCTCCTGGGGTGTCGCCGACGACCTCCCCGTTCCCGGCGATTACGACGGCGACGGCACCGACGACGCCGGCATCTACCGCCCCGGCCGGGGCAAGTGGTTCGTCCGGCAGGTGACCCGCGTCTCATACGGCGCCGCCGACGACGTTCCCGCCGCCGCCGACTACGACGGCGACGGGACGATCGATATCGCGGTCTTCCGCGGCGCCGCCGGGCGCTGGTTCGTGCGCGGGATCACCCGGGCCTACTACGGCGTATCCACCGACCTTCCCGCCTCCGGCGATTACGACGGCGACGGGACCGCCGATATCGCCCTCTTCCGGTCCGCCCGGGGGAAATGGTTCGTCCGCGGCCTCACGAGCGCCCTCTACGGCGCGACCGGGGACCTCCCCCTCATGTACCAGGGCCGCTGACCGCCGCTCGGACTTCGGCGGTCTTTGTTCACCATGTAGACATGGAGGGGGAGAAAAGAGGGTTCGGGGTTCAGGGTTCAGGAGGGGAGGAGAGAGGGGGAGGCATGGAGCATGGGGCATAGAGCCTTTCTTCCCCAATCAGAGTTAATCAGAGAAATCAGGTGCAAAAAGGGTTCAGGGTTCGGGGTTCAGGAGGGGAGGAGGAGGGGGAAGGTCTCCCCAAAAAAGACAGAGTTTTAACCAGGAGAAAGTGACAACTTTAAATTAGGACGTGACCGGTCTTCTCTATGCGCTCTGCTCTCTGCTCTATGCTCTATGCTGTCTTCATACCCCCATGCCCCCGGCGCGATTCGAACGCGCGACCTACTGCTTAGGAGGCAGTCGCTCTATCCTTCTGAGCTACGGGAGCGGTATATATAACTATAAGCAATGCAACTTATAAAGAAATACCACAAGAACTCCTTGATCGGGAAAAACGCCCAATGACAGTATTTTGTCTTGCATTCGTCTAACTATATGATATAAGGGATGACTATGGAGAATATAAGAGCCATCCCATGAGTGTCTACAAGCCATCAGGTTCTCCTTACTACTACACCGATATTCATATAACCCTTCCCTCGGGTCAATCAAAAAGGATTCGCCGTAAGGTACCTGGGGGAATCACAGTCAAGAAAATAGCCCAGAAGTATGAAGATGAGCTTAAGGCTCGTCTCATTCTCAGGTCCGTGGACTTGGAGAATTGTCCGGCTAAGGTTATGGTGGCCCGGTATTTGGCCTGGCAACATGTCAATAATTCTCCCAAGACGGTTGGTTTGGTCAAACGTGCCTTAAAAACATTTTTCCACACCACCAAGGTCACTTCCCTCAACCAGTTTACGCCCGCGTTGATGGAGCGTTACAAGGAAACCAGGTTGGCTCAGGTTTCCCGCCGGACGGTTAATATCGAGGTTACTACGGTTAAGGCTATGCTTAACCGCTTGGAAAAACTGGGTGTGATCAATAGAAGCCCTATCAGACACGTTTCTCGCATCAGGGGTTCCGATCAGGGTCCGGTGGAATTTCTTTCCCTGAGCGAAATTTCGGCCCTTCTGGAGGCATCCAGAAATACGGTCTACTATCCCATCATTTTTACTTACCTCAAAACCGGAATACGTCGAGAAGAGCTGATCTATCTGGAATGGTCGGATATCGACTTTGACCGTGTGATTTTGAAGATTACCTCGAAGAAACACCATCCGACCAAGACCCGGACTCACCGGGAAATACCCTTCGGGGATGATCTACGGAAGGTTTTTGAGGAACTGGCGCCTCCGGGGAAGCGTCGGGGTTACATCTTCAAGACCAAGGACGGAGATCTCCGGCTGAACAATATCCTCACCAACCTCAAGCGGTTGGCCAAGAAGGCCGGGATCGAGAAGAATGTCACCATTCACCTGCTCCGGCATACTTGCTGCTCTCATCTGATCATGGCCGGCATTGACCTTCCAACGGTTCGGAAGTGGATGGGGCATTCCGACATCAAAACTACCTTGCGCTATGCCCACTTATCCCCGGAGCATCTGCGCCAGGCAGCAGCACGGTTGCCATACTAAGAGCTTCTGTCTGTGATCAAAGGAGTGTCGGAATACATAAGGTTGGCCAAAAGCTCGGAGTGTACCTCCTGGGCGATGAGAATGGTTGGGGAGCCCCTGGTGTGCCAAGTCCGTGAAAATTTTATTTCCTCCGGAGGTTCATTTAATAAGTAGACGCTATTATAATGCTTTAACTATCAGTATTTAATCCTATAATTCATTGCAACCCTATTTTATCTGGAAAGTGCGAATTTATTTTTATCAAATAACTAGACTAATCCTTTTTAATTAGTAAGCGACCTTGTGAAATGTTTATCCGATCCTGCGCCATTTATTAGCCCGAAGCTGAAAAATGGTATTGACTTTACTGAAGAAACCTCATTAAAAATAACTCGGCTTAGAAATGTATGCGAAACCCACAAGCTATGGGCGTCTGGGTGTTTACCCGCCTTCTTTGAAGGCGGGTTTTTTTATCGGTTTCGGAGTCCTAAGGAGTGGGTCAACGGAACCGAGGCGTCGTTTGCGGAACAAACCTGGACGGCTCTCGTCACTTTCACCTACGGCACCAACGTCATCTCGGTCAGCGCGCGAGATCAAGCCGGCAACGTTTCTTCCGGCGACCGGGAAGTCTATTATCGCCCCGGGTTGGCGACTTTCATGGAGTATTTTTACGACGATAACGGGTGCCTGATCGAGAAAATCGCCAACGACGATACCGTGAACACCTATGAATACACCCCCGAAAACCGCTTGGTTAAGGCGACTTTGACCGATAACTCGACCTGCGAATACACTTACGATGGAGACCTGAGACAGGTGGCCCGGAAGAAACCCGATGGGACCGAGACGTGGTTTTTGCATGACGGGGTCAACATCCTCATGGATCAAGCCACCGACGGTACGCCGTGGGCCTACTACAACCAGGGAATCGGGATCGACAAGATGATCTCCGTGGTGGAATGGGCGGGTCAGACCGATCCCCAAAAGCGGTATTACCACGCCGATGCCATCGGAAGCGTCAGGTCGATGACGGACGATGATGGCTCTCAAGTTCAGACTTACTCCTATGACGCCTGGGGGAACATAACCGCATCGAGCGGCACCGAGGCCAACGAGTACAAATTTACTTCGCGTCGTTGGGAAGCCGAGCTTGGGCTTCAATATAATCGAGCCAGGTTTTACGATCCCGGTATTGGAAGATTTATTACGCTTGATCCATTAACCGGTGGTCCGGACGATCCAACCATTCTGTATCTCGCTGGAGTATATTCTGCGTTTCATCGGATTTTAAAAGAGCATGTAGATGCTTTGCAACCGCACAAGCTTAATCGGTACGTGTATTGCACTAACAACCCGGTTAACATAATTGATCCTTTAGGATTAAATATGTATATAGATGGTGAGAAAGAAGATGGTCTGGAAAAAATGATGGAGGACTCTGGATTACCTCTAGTCATAAACGATGAGAATAATGTTGAACGTGCCGAAGGACCACGTGATGCAAATGGTACTAGTGAAACTTTGGCTAATAATATTATAGCTGCAATTGAAGATCCAACCGTAGATGTTAAAATATATTTTGGATATAATTTAATGGCTATATTTGGAGGATATAATAAAGAGAGGGAAAGTCATGATATCGATCTTTATGATTTGAATAAATATGAGGAATTAACTAGTAAGGGGTATGGCATTGCTGCGCTTACACATGAAATTGCAGAGGCGTATGGAGAAGCAAAAAACCCAGAATTACGCGAGAATCGATGGGTGCATAATTATTATGCAATATATGAACAAAATGCTTGTTTGCAAGAGTATGGCATAGATGATTCTAGATTAAATTCCATTACAAAGTGCTACGAATATAAAACCCCAAAGCGAACAGGTACTACTGTTTGGTTTGTTGAATTCAAGAAATCCATAGTAATGATGAAAGTTGATTATGATCTCAATGAATCAAGCAACGATTTAAGTGAAGTCAACATAATGGAGAAGAAATGAAAAAATATAATGTTTTTCTGTGTCTTGGCGTATATTTTATACTACTGAATGTTGCTATAGGCGATCCAAGTTATTTGCCTGATAGCCATTTGGAGATATTAGTTAATAATTCCGAGTTCATATTGATAGGCGAGGTCAAGAGCATTCTTGAGATTATAAACATTCCGGGTTATATACCAACATATGAAATTAAGATAACATGTAAAATATTGGAATTCCTAAAAGGAGATATGTCCGAAAATGAAATTAGTATATTGGGTAGGATTACTAATGAACCCCCGAGGGTAGGAGCTAAAGGGATATTTTTCTTGGGAAAATATCTGCGTGAATCGCGGTATATTATGCTTACAAATATATCTGATGCAAATAATGAATTTTTATCCAAAATAAAAAAATATATTCACGAGGGTTCAAGATTAAACAAGCATTAACAAAGACGAAAACTCAAATTTAATATTAAAAGTCGGTATGGGAAACGAGACAGAATGAAAACAAAGTCGAAAATGGTCATAGCGGTTGTTTTGGTTACGAGCGGTTTCATGGGGATAAAAGAAAGACAGGCATGGGGCAAAGAAGGGGTAGCGGAGAAGGAGACGCTATCTTTGAATCAAGCGCAAGAGGTTGTTGATAGAGCGGTAGTGCCGTGTCGGCGGAGTTTGCCAACCGATACGGACAACGACGGGATGCCGGATAATTGGGAGGACGACAACGGACTCGATCCGTACGATCCGGCAGACGCGTGGTTCGATGCCGATACCGACAACGTCTATAATCTCTTCGAATACCAGCTCGGGTACGAAGCCTACAGTCCGGGAGAGCCCCCGATCGCGACCGTGGGAGTCGGCGGAGCCGATTACACCGATATCGAGACCGCCCTGGACTCGGTCACGGACGGAGTTGCGATCCGGGTAGCGTCGGGAACGTATGACTGCAACTATATAACCATTCATCCGGCGGTAGTAATGCTCCAGGGAGGATGGGATGCCGGATTT
>Ga0116162_10002980_pt1 | contig 10308 bp, 6 predicted proteins | sample AD_UKC105_MetaG_FD_89875 | JGI IMG/M metagenome (GOLD analysis project Ga0116162, IMG submission 89875) | Active sludge microbial communities of municipal wastewater-treating anaerobic digesters from Hong Kong - AD_UKC105_MetaG | ecosystem: Engineered > Bioreactor > Anaerobic > Digestate... | reverse complement strand
GATCGCGAAGGTCTTGCGCCGGTTCTGGTCGACCGGCAGCTCGATGCAATAGCTCGAAACCTTTCTGCCGCTGATCGGTTCGGCAAAGAACACCTCCTCATGTCCGTCCGCCGCGGGCAGTGGTGCCGGTGCGAGCAGCCCGATCAACAGCGGCATGGTGGCCAATAGCTGCCTGGGTCGCATTGTCGAGACCATGCGTGACTGTTTCATGGCTTATCGTCCTCTTCGCGAAGGTCGCCTCTTGGGGTTCTGACGCGCCCGATGAATGTCACCCAGCGCTTGCTGACGTCGCGGGCCAGGTTGAGGAACAGCCGTGACGCGATGAAGGGGTGGAAGAAGGTGACGTTGGCGATGGCCTCGCGACTGAGCACCATGAGCGTGGTATTGGTCAGTGCCACTGCATTGGTCTTGCGTGCCTCGTTCGCCAGCAGTGCTACATCGCCGAAGATCTGGCCGGAACCGAACTGATCGACGATCGGGTCCCTGCTTTCCGGTTCGCCCCGCGGCAGGGTGATCTCGACCACGCCTTTCATCACCAGGTACAACGCGTTGCTGTCGTCGTCCTTGCGGTACACATAGTCGCCCGCATTGAACTCGAGCAAGGTGCTGGACAACACAAACTTTCTGATCTGCCACGGGCGCATCCCACGGAACAGCGGGCTGCGCGGAATGATCTGGTGGCGCAGCCTGGACGACAGCAGGTCCCACAAGGTGACCAGGCGCAGCAGCGACATCGCCAGCGGTGTGATCACGAAGTCGGCCACCAGTGCGGTACTGATGACCAGCGCACTGAGCAGACCGAACTGTGCGACGGGAGTGAAGTCCGATTGCGCGAACACCAGGAAGCCAACCGTCAGAGCCACCGAGGTCGAGACCACCGGCAGGGCCTCCTCGTAGATCGTCTTCTGCATCGCCAGCGCCTGGCTCTTCGAAGTACGCAGTTCCTGGTTGTAGCGCAGCATGAAATGCAGGGTGTCATCGACTGCGATGCCCATCGCGATCGCCGCCGCCATGGTGGTGCCGATGTTCAGCGGGATGCCGGCATAGCCCATGACGCCGAACAGAATGATGATCGGAAAGATGTTGGGCAGTGCGGCCAGCAGTCCCACGCGCAGGTCCGTGAACAGGAATGACACGATCAGGACGAACAGCGTCAGGATCATCAACACCGACTGCAGCTGTCCCGCGATCATGCTGTCGGTGGCGGACAGGGCCAGCGTCGAGTCACCGGTGATTCTTGCGCTCAGGCCGGGGTCGAGATTTTCGTCGATAAAAGCCCGAATCTTCCCCAGCGTCTTGCGCAGCGCATCGGTCGTTGCGATGTTGTGCCGTACCTGGATGCGGACCTGACTGTAGTCCTCGTTGGCATACCCGCTGACGCGGTCGTGATCGAGGAAGATCATCAACTCGGCGATTTCGTCGTTCGATCTTGGGACGCCGGCATTTTCGCTCTCGAGGAAGGCCCCGTTCAGCAGTGCCAGGTAGTCGGCAAACGAGGTCGCCGACAGGGATGCGTCCATCGCCTGGATGAAATTCTGCACTTTAACCAGTTCATGGAGGTAGCGTGCGTGCAGAAAGGTATCCTGGATACCCGACTCGATGACCACCGAAAATGACTCCAGTCCGGCAAACTGCTCGTTGAGCCGGGCGATCTGTTGCGCGACCGGCGAGGTCTCGCCGAGGCTGTCGGTCGGGTTGTGATTGATCTGGATGCGTGGAATGCCGAACGCGGCCAACACGGCGCACGCTGTCAACAGCACGAATGCCCGACGGCGATGGCGGTCGATGAAGCGCCAATAGCGTTCCGCCCATTTGGCCATCCGCTCCTCGAACAGGCGTGAGCGGCCGTCCAGCTGCCAGTGCCCGGTCAGCGACAACGCGGCCGGGATGAAGATGATGGTCACGATGAAATTGAACAGCAGCCCGGTGGATGCGACCAGTCCGAACTGGCGCAGTACCTCGATGCCGCTCAACCCGACCGACAGAAAGCCCGCGTAGGTCGTGACGAAGGTCAAGAGCACCGTCCGACCCATCCGGCGTGCCATGTGGCGCAGCGCGGCAGGCTTGGCATCGCCGCATCGCTGGGCGTGGCGGAACTCGGCCAGCAGGTGGATATCTTCGGTCGAGCCGACCACGATCAGCAGTATGGGTATGGTCGAGGTGACCACGTTGATCGGGATGCCGAGCCAGCCCATCAGGCCGAATGTCCAAAGGATGCTGACCGCCGCGGTCACCAGCGGCGTCAGGATATCGAGCATCTGCCGCAGCAGAAGAAACAGTGCGATCAGCAGGGCGCCGACCGCGAGCGGCATCAGGGTGGCCTGTTCGTCCATGATCCGCGTGGCCAGCTCGCTTCGAACCTGGGCAAAGCCGATCGGATACACCCGCGTATAGGCCTGCTCCAGAGGCGCGATGGTGCGGGTGATCGCAGCGGTCAGCTCGCTGTCGTCGACCTCCCGGTCGCCGTCCTTCAGGACGACGGCCACGGCCATGGCGTTGCCGCCGGGCGACACCAGCAGATTTCGGATCAGCGGGTTCTTCAACGCGGTCGCGAGCAGCGCGGCGCCTTCCTGCGGGGTCTCGGGCAGCTTGGCGAGATATGGCTCCTTGTCCAGATAGCCCTCGACGCTCTTGACATAAGGCACGCTGAACAGGCTTTCGGTGCGCGTGACGAACGGCAGTGCGGCCAGCTGGTCGACAACCTCCTTCAGGACCGCCAGTTTGTCCGGTGCCAGCAGTTGCTGGTCTTCGATGACCAGAAGTACGACCTTTTCTTCGCCGAAAGTCTGTTTGACCTTTTCATAGTACGCACGCTGCGGGTCATTGATGACCAGCATCTCGTCGGCCGCGACGCGCACCCGCAGCTCGCCGAGCTGGGTGGCGGCGAGCACGGAGGCGGCCAGCAGGAATGCCAGCCACAGGCGCGGATGACGGGCGAACTGGAGTAAGAGGTGCTGCATGGCGCCAAAACGTCCTTATTCGAACCAGCGGGCATTCTAGCTGCTAGTCGCCAAGGCGTGTGCGGTACCGCGGTGCGAGGACGCGCCGTCTGAGCTGGGTCAAGGCGGGGCCATTCGGGCCTCGGCCCGCCTTGTATTTTCGCCATGCCGCCCCATATCGGGTGCAATACAGGACCAATCGGAGATTTCCCCATGCGGATGGACCGACTGACAAGCAAATTCCAGATGGCGCTGGCCGATGCCCAGAGCATTGCGGTGGGCCGTGACCACCAGTTCATCGAGCCTGCGCACCTGCTGACGGCATTGCTCGATCAGGAGGGGGGCACGGTACGCCATCTGCTCGCCCAGGCCGACGTCAATGTGAACCAGCTGCGCTCTGCGCTTGGCGAGGCGCTGGACCGCCTGCCGGCGGTGCAGGGCGCGGCCGGTGACGTGCATATCTCCAATGAGCTCGGTCGCCTGCTCAATCAGACCGACAAGCTCGCGCAGCAGCGCAAGGACCAGTACATCTCGTCCGAACTGTTCGTTCTGGCCGCGGTCGAGGACAAGGGTGCGATCGGCGAGATCATGCGCAGGGCGGGTGCGAGCAAGGGTGCGCTGGGCAAGGCGATCGATCAGGTACGCGGCGGGCAGTCGGTGGACGACCCGAATGCCGAGGAGCAGCGCCAGGCCCTGCAGAAATACACCATCGACCTGACTGAGCGAGCCGAGCAGGGCAAACTCGACCCGGTGATCGGGCGCGACGATGAGATCCGGCGGTCGGTGCAGGTGCTGCAGCGGCGGACCAAGAACAACCCGGTGCTGATCGGTGAACCCGGTGTCGGAAAGACCGCAATCGTAGAGGGTCTGGCCCAGCGCATCATCAACGGCGAGGTGCCCGAGGGCCTGAAGAACAAGCGCCTGCTGTCGCTCGACATGGGAGCGCTGATCGCAGGCGCCAAGTTCCGCGGTGAGTTCGAGGAGCGGCTCAAGGCGGTGCTCAATGACCTTTCGAAGCAGGAAGGGCAGATCATCCTGTTCATCGACGAGATCCATACCATGGTCGGCGCCGGCAAGGCCGAGGGTGCGATGGACGCCGGCAATATGCTCAAGCCGGCACTGGCGCGCGGTGAGTTGCACTGCATCGGCGCCACCACATTGGACGAATACCGCAAGTACATCGAGAAGGACGCGGCACTGGAACGGCGTTTCCAAAAGGTGCTGGTCGACGAGCCGACCGTCGAGGACACGATCGCGATCCTGCGCGGCTTGAAAGAGCGGTACGAGGTGCATCACGGGGTCGAGATCACCGACCCGGCGATCGTCGCCGCGGCCACCCTGTCGCACCGCTACATCACCGACCGCCAGCTGCCGGACAAGGCGATCGACCTGATCGACGAGGCCGGCTCGCAGATCCGCATGGAGATCGACTCCATGCCCGAGGAGATGGATCGCCTCGACCGCCGCCTGGTGCAGCTGAAGATCGAACGTGAGGCGCTGAAGAAGGAGTCCGATGAGGCCTCGAAGAAGCGCCTGGCGGCGCTGGAACACGAGATCGGCGAGCTGGGGCGTGAGTTTGCCGACCTAGAGGAGATCTGGAAATCGGAGAAGGCGGCGGTGCAGGGCACCACGCACATCAAGGAAGCGCTCGAACAGGCGCGCCTGGAGTTCGAGACTGCACGCCGTGCCGGTGATCTGCAGCGCATGTCGGAACTGCAGTACGGGCGCATCCCCGAGCTCGAACGTCAACTCGACATGGCGGGTCAGGCGGAGATGCAGGAGACCCATCTGCTGCGCAACAAGGTGAGCGAGGAAGAGATCGCCGGCATCGTCTCCAAGTGGACCGGTATCCCGGTTTCAAAGATGCTCGAGGGCGAGAAGGAGAAACTGCTGCGCATGGAAGAGAAGCTGGCCGAGCGCGTGGTCGGGCAGACCGAGGCCGTCGGTGCCGTGTCGAATGCGATCCGGCGTTCGCGCGCCGGTCTTGCGGACCCCAACCGGCCGAACGGCTCGTTCCTGTTCCTCGGCCCGACCGGCGTGGGCAAGACCGAGCTGTGCAAGGCGCTCGCCGAGTTCCTGTTCGACACCGAAGAGGCGATGGTGCGTATCGACATGTCGGAGTTCATGGAGAAGCACTCCGTGGCCCGCCTGATCGGTGCCCCGCCGGGTTATGTCGGTTACGAGGAGGGCGGCTACCTGACCGAGGCGGTGCGCCGCCGGCCGTACAGCGTGATCCTTATGGACGAGGTCGAGAAAGCCCACCCGGATGTGTTCAATGTGCTGCTGCAGGTGCTCGATGACGGCCGTTTGACCGATGGCCAGGGGCGTACGGTCGACTTCCGCAACACGGTGATCGTGATGACCTCGAACCTGGGCTCGGACATCATCCAGACCCTTGCCGGCGAGGAACGTTACGAGCAGATGAAGGTGGCGGTGATGGAGGTGGTCGGCCAGCATTTCCGGCCCGAGTTCATCAACCGCGTAGACGAAGCGGTGGTGTTTCACCCGCTCGGTCGCGAGCAGATCCGCGCGATCACCGAGATTCAGGTTGGATACCTGCACCAACGCCTGGCCGATCGCGACATGGGGTTGCAGGTCAGTCGTGGCGCACTGGACCGTCTTGGCGAGGCAGGTTTCGACCCGGTGTACGGTGCGCGGCCGCTCAAGCGGGCGATCCAGCAGCAGCTGGAGAACCCGTTGGCGCAGGAGATCCTGGCCGGTGTGTTCGGCCCAGGCGACGTGATCCATGTCAACGCCACCAGTGAGGGTCTGACATTCTCACGCGGCAGCAACGTGGATACCGATGACCAGGGCGCGGTGATCGAGGGCGAGCTGGTGGATTGATGATTGCCGTGACTTGACCGATTGACACAGGCCGGTGCACGGTGCACCGGCCTTTGTTTTTTTTGTGCACACCGGGAATCGTGTCAGAGCTGGGAGACCTCGTATACCGCACCACCGACGCCGACGGTGAGATCCACGTCTACGAGGATCAGCGTTTTCGGTACCTGACCTTCGGTAATGCGGTGGAGCAGAGCTGCTTCGACCCAGTCAACCCGGCGCAGCTGCAACACGTGTATACCCAGGCGATGATGCTGGCGCTGCTGCTGCACCCCGAACCCCGCGATGTGGTGCTGCTCGGGCTCGGTGGTGGCAGTCTCGCCCGCGCGATGCGGGCTGCCGACCGGCGTCTGCGGATTCTTGGCGTCGAACGCCGTGCCGCGGTGATCGACGTGGCAAAGCGCTATTTCGACCTGCCGAAGGGTGCGCGTTTCGGCGTGATCTGTGCCGAGGCCGATGTGTTCCTCGAAGGCGACAGTGGCGGCCGGGACCTGATCCTTGCCGATCTGTACCTCGCAGAGGGGATGCACCCCCGCCAGCTTGCCACTGATTTTCTCGCCCTGTGTCGTGCACGACTATCAGAAAGCGGCGTATTGGTGGTCAACCAGTGGGCCAGCGAGTATCAGCGCAATCGCCAGGCCCTCGGTGCGCTGCACGAGGTCTTTGAAGGCCGGCTGATTCAGTTGCATGTACAGGGTGGCAACATCCTCACCTTCGGGTTCAATGGCGGACTACCAACGCTGAGGCGCGATGATTTTTTTGCCGATGCACAGGCGCTCGGTCTGCGTCTCGGCGTGCCGCTGCAGCGTCAGGCGCGCAATCTCTGGCGACAGAACGCCGAAGTGCTTGGGGTCGGCCGGTTCCGTGGGCACCGGCTGCTCTGAGGGCGGTCTACAAGGATGGCGTGGCCCGCCCGAACTCGGGGAGGCTGGCAAGGTTGTCGAGAAGGCCCGCATTACGCAGGCTGTGCAGGCTGATGCCCGCGACCGCCGGGGGCAATACGCGCCTTACCTCCAGTCTGGTGCCGCGCTCATCGGTCAGTCGGGTCGACATGTCGAGGACCATAGGTGGTTTGAGCGGGCCGTTCGGGGTATAGGTGAGCAGTATCTTGGGCCGCAGCTTCTGTGTCGGATGGGTCTCGATCACGATGCCGATCATCTCGTTGCTCAGCTCCACCGCGGTACCGGCAGGGTAGATGCCGATGGCCTCGACGAAACGGATCACCAGCATCGGGTCCCAGTGCGTCTTGCGCCCCTTGCTGAGCACGCGGAACGCGTCCATGTTGGTGCGGGCGTTGTCGTATACGCGGTCGGTGGTGATCGCATCGAAGGTGTCGGTGATCGCCACCAGGCGTGAGTAATGGGTGATCTGGGACTCGACAAGTCCACGCGGGTAGCCCGAACCGTTGAAGCGTTCATGGTGTGAATGGGCCACGTCCAGGGCCTTCAGCGGAGCGCCGCTGCTCGACATCAGGATGTTTCGCCCGTGTGTCGTGTGTTCCTTCATGATCTCCATTTCCTCGACCGTAAGGCGCCCCGGCTTTGTCAGTACCTCGTCAGGGGTCAGGACCTTGCCGACGTCGTGCAGCAGGCCGCAGATGCCCAGGTCGATCAGTTCCTCGCGCTGCATTCCCAGCTGCCGCCCCAGCGCCACAGTCAGGATCGAGACACTCAGTGAATGCTGCGAGGTGTATTCGTCCTTTTCGCGGATCCGGCTCAACAGGGTCATCGCATCCGGGTTGGCGATCACGCTGTCGACACATTCGGTGACGGCGGCACGCGCCGCCGGGGTGTCCACGCTCTTGCCCAGGCGCACGTCGTCCATGATGGTGCGGATCAGCCTGCTCGAGTCCGCATGGGTACGTTGTGCACGGCTGAGTGCACGCTCGACATTTTCCGAGCGTTTGCTGACGGCGGTGGTTCGGCCGGTGGTGCCGGCCTGTCTGCCTGCGCGTGCAGTAGGCTGAATCTGGAAGTCGACCGAGCTTTCGATATCGACCGTCACCTGCTCGCAGTATTCGCGGATGACCCCGATGTCGTGCTCGGTCTCGATGGTGAAGCCCTGAAACAGGAACGGAGTTTCTTCCCAGGGACGGTCAAGTTCTGCGACATACATGCCCAGCCGCAGCTCTGCGACCGGTATCGTGACCTTACGCGAAGTCTTGTAGCTGAGTGTGGGTCGCTTGTTGTGGATCACCAGCGGCATCCGTCGCAGTCGGTAGGGTGAAAGGACACGGGTTTTGTCGTCCCTTCGTTCTAGCGGCCGCGGCCAACAAAATCTTAGCCGGCACCGCCGCTGCAGGCGAACACACCACCGCGGCGCGGGTCGCCGGCACCGCTGAATCGCCTGCCGTCCCAACACACGGTGTGAGTGCCGCCGAAGAACAGGTTGGGGGAATCCCAGATCCGATGGTTCGGGAAGTCGGCATACAGCGCCCGCAACGCGTCGTCGGCCAGGTCGGGTTCGATGTCCAGACGGTCGCGTTCGAAGTGGATGCGCGGCGCCTCGACCGCCTGTTGCGCGGTCATGTCGAAGTCGATCATGTTGACCAGGGTCTGGAGGATTGCGCTGCGCAGGCGGTTTGAGCCGCCGGAGCCGATCGCGATCAGTTGTCCTTTCGCCTCTGCCAGGGTCGGCGCCATCATCGAGCTGACCCGCACGTCGCACGGCCAGCGATTGAAGCCGGCCGGGTTGAGGTCCTCCTCGCCGAGCATGTTGTTGAGCATGATGCCGCTGTCCGGCAACAGGTGACCGCTGCCTTCGCCGTTCGACAATGTCAGCGCGGCGCTGTTTCCGGCGCTGTCGATGGTACTGATATGGGTGGTGCCGCGGTTGTTGACCGGGTGTCCCTGCACGGCGGCACGATACTGGTCCAACAACTGCCTGTGGCGCTCGGATCGTGCAAGCATCCCGTCCTGTCTCGCGACGTTGGTATGGGCCATGACCCAGCCGAGGGTCTTGAGGTGCCGCGCCGTGCCGAACCCGGACTGGGCCAGGTCCTGGCCCTGCAGTGCTGTCAGGGCAAAACTGATCAGGGTGCCGCCGGACGAAGGCGCCGGATTGGTCGCAACATCGTAGCCGTGGTAGCGGCAATGCAGAGGGGGGCGTTCGATCACGCGGTAGTTGGCCAGGTCGTGGTGTGAAAGGTGTCCACCGTGGTCCTGGCAGAGCGACACCAGTCTGTCGGCCAGTTCGCCAAGGTAAAACGGCGCGTCGCCCTCGCTGGCGAGCCAGTCCAGCGTGCTGGCGAGTGCAGGCTGATGAAACAGCGTGCCTTCACCCTGAAGTGCCTCGCCCGAGTACAGGGCTGCCGCTGCCGGTGTCGCGCGGTAAATCGGCGCCACGATGCCAAAGATGTAGGCCTGCAACGCATTGATCTCCACACCCTGCGAGGCGTACTCGATCGCTGGTGCAAGGATCTCGTGCAGCGGCAGTGTGCCCAGCGCTCGCTGCGTGGACACCAGGCCACGCACGGTTCCGGGCGTCGCGATGGCACCGGCACCGATATGAAATTCCTGCTGCGCCGTGCCGAAGTCCGCGATCACCGGGTAGAAATCGCATTCTGCCGCGGCACGACGCTGGCGTGGCGTCTGCACAAAGAAGTCGTACAACACCGGCGACTGGCCCTGTCGTCTTGCCAGCAGAAAGCCGCCGCCACCGAGCGATGTGAGCACCGGTTCGACGACGCAGGCGGCAGCGGTCGCGGCCAGCGCGGCGTCAAAGGCGTTGCCGCCCAGTTCGTACATGCGCATCGCCGCTTCGGCGGTCTTGGGATGGCCGGCGGCCACGGCACCTTTCATGATCCAGCGATCCGTTGCAGGTTGGTGTCTGGATTATGCGGGCGGATGGAGCGAACGGCGAATCTCGGAGTCAGAAACGAAAAAGCGCGCCCGCAGGCGCGCTTCGCGATCGACACGGGGTCGATTACTTCTTGTCGGCTTTGGGTGCGGCCTTGGCCGATTTGCTGGTGGTCGTGGTGCTCGGGTAGGTGTAAGCGCCGCTGTAGGGTGCATAACCGTAGCCACCGTAATAGGGGTAGCCACCGCCCCAGCCGCCGTAGCCGGGGTAGCCACCCCAGCCGCCGTAACCCGGGTAACCGCCGCCCCAGCCGTAGCCGGGATAACCACCACCCCAGCCCCACGGGCTGCCGCCCCAGTTGTTGCCCCAGCCATTACCCCAACCGTTGCCCCAGCCGTTACCCCAACCGTTGTTCCAGCCGCCCCAGTTGAACGGGCCGCCAAAGCCCCAGAAGGCGCTGGCGCTGGTGGTGGCGAGGACGGCAGCTGCGCCGACCAGGCCGGACAGCAAGAGTTTGCGAGTTTTGTTCATCAATAGTCCCTCCGGTTAATCATTCAAGTTTCGAGTCTCGTGCCCCGCCGCGGCGGCAATCAGAACGTTCAAGCGATATACAGCCGCTTCGGCAGGCAGCCTTCCGAATCAGCTTTCGCTTATATTCTACTCCGATCCCACGCGTCCGGCAGCAGGAGTATAGCTATGGCCAGTGGTGTTCTTGTAACCAGAGGGTGAG
>Ga0116162_10002979_pt1 | contig 10311 bp, 7 predicted proteins | sample AD_UKC105_MetaG_FD_89875 | JGI IMG/M metagenome (GOLD analysis project Ga0116162, IMG submission 89875) | Active sludge microbial communities of municipal wastewater-treating anaerobic digesters from Hong Kong - AD_UKC105_MetaG | ecosystem: Engineered > Bioreactor > Anaerobic > Digestate... | reverse complement strand
CCGGCTGCGGCGGCGCGGCCTCCCGGCGCCACTGCGCCGGTGCCGGCCGGCGGCGACCTCGCGGGAGCGGACGCGCTGGCGCGCGCGCGCGCCTTCGCCGAGCCGCTCCTGGCCGGCCAGGTGCTCGACACCGGCGAGGACGCGTTCTCGCACGCCGAGGGCGTGGCGCAGGTGCTGGCCGATATCGGCGCTGCGCCGGCGGTGCAGGCCGCGGCCTACCTGGTCTATGCGGGCGAGGTCCTGACGCGCCCCGAGGAGGTCGTCGGCAAGGCCTTCGGCGCCAGCTACGCGAGCCTGGTCGCCGGCACGCGCCGCCTGGTGCAGGTGCAGCGCGCGGCGCGCGAGGGGCTCGCCGGCACCGAGCAGGCCGAGCGCGCGGCGCAGCTCGAGCGCGCGCGCAAGATGCTGCTGGCCTTCTCGCGCGACCTGCGCGTCGTGCTGCTGCGGCTGGCGTCGCGGCTGCGCACGCTGCGCTGGTTCGCCGCCGCGCACCGGCCGTGCCCGGCGCCGCTGGCGCACGAGGCCTTGCAGGTGTTCGCGCCGCTGGCCAACCGGCTCGGCATCTGGCAGGTCAAGTGGGAGCTCGAGGACTTGTCGCTGCGCTTCCTGCAGCCCGAGACCTACCACCGCATCGCGCGCCAGCTCGACGAGAAGCGCACCGAGCGCGAGGCGCGCGTGGCAGCGGTGCGCGCGCAGCTCGCGGCGCTGCTGGCCGACGCCGGCATCCGCGCCGAGGTGCAGGGCCGCCCCAAGCACCTCTACAGCATCTGGAAGAAGATGCAGGGCAAGGGGCTGGACTTCGCGCAGGTGCTCGACGTGCGCGCGCTGCGCGTCATCGTCGACGACGTCGACGACTGCTACGCGGCGCTGGCGCGCGTGCACGCACGCTGGGCGCCGCTGCCGGGCGAGTTCGACGACTACATCGCGCGGCCCAAGGCCAACGGCTACCGCTCGCTGCACACGGTCGTGCTGGTCGACGACGGCCGGCCGGTCGAGGTGCAGATCCGCACGCGCCGGATGCACGAGGACGCCGAGGTCGGCGTCGCCGCGCACTGGGCCTACAAGGAGGCCGGCACGCGTGGCTACGCCGGGGTCAGCGCCGCCGGCGCGTTCGAGGAGCGCATCGCCGCCGCGCGCAAGGCGGTGCTGCGCCAGCTGCTGGCCTGGGAGCGCGACCTGGCCGCGCCGCTGGCGCGCGACGGTGGGGCCGGCTTCGACGACCGGCTGTACGTCTTCACGCCGCAGGCGACGATCGTGGAGCTGCCTGCCGGCGCGACGCCGCTGGACTTCGCGTACGCGCTGCACACCGAGCTCGGCCACCGCTGCCGCGGCGCGCGCGTCGACGGCGCGATGGTGCCGCTGAACACGCCGCTGGCCAGCGGGCAGACGGTGGAGATCACCGCCGCGAAGGAGGGCGGGCCGTCGCTGGACTGGCTCAAGGCCGATTCGGGCATGCTCGCCAGCCCGCGCGCACGTGCCAAGGTGCGCGCGTGGTTCAACGCGCAGCAGCAGCGGGCCACGATCGCGCGCGGGCGCGAGCTGGTCGAGAAGCTCCTGCAGCGCGAGGGCCGCACCGCCGTCAAGCTCGAGCGGCTGGCCGAGCAGCTGGGGTTCACGCGTGCCGACAAGCTGTTCGAGGTCGTCGGCAAGGACGAGTACTCGCTGCGCCATGTCGAGCAGCTGCTGCGGCCGGCCCAGCCCGCGCCGCCGGCCGACGACGCGGTCGCGCTGCAGCGCGCGCGCAGCGGCAGCGCGCGCGGCGGCGTGCTCGTCGTCGGCATCGACTCGCTGCTGACCAGCCTGGCGCGCTGCTGCCGCCCGGCGCCGCCGGATGCGATCGGCGGCTTCGTCACGCGCGGCAAGGGGGTCGCGGTGCACCGGGCCGACTGCAGCAACTTCGCCCACATGGCGGCGCGCCACCCCGAGCGCGTCGTCGAGGTCGACTGGGGTACGCCGGCGCAGGGGCGCGAGGCGGCCTACGCGCTGGACGTGCAGGTCGAGGCCACCGACCGCCCCGGGCTGCTGCGCGACCTGAGCGAGGCCTTCGCCAAGGAGCGCATGCACGTCACGGCGGTCAACAGCCACGCCACGGTCGACAGCCGCGGCCGCATCGCGCGCATGAACTTCACCGTCGAGGCGCCCGACGCTGCGCGGCTGCAAGGCGCGCTGGCGGCGCTGCGCGGCGTGGCGGGCGTGCGCATGGCGCGCCGGCGTTGAGTACCGCACGAAGGCGGCCCCGGTCCGGCGGCCGCGCGTCGTTCGTGTATGATGCGCGGCTGACCCAGGCGCGTAGCTCAGCTGGTTAGAGCACCACCTTGACATGGTGGGGGTCGTTGGTTCGAGTCCAATCGCGCCTACCAGATTTTCGGTAGGGAAGACAAGCACCTGGCGGAGCCGCCCGGTGCTTTTTTCTTGCCTGTCCCGGACCGGGGTCTGGAAGCCGGCCTGGGCCGGCGCGCCGCCCGGCCTGCCGGCGCCCGCGTGGGATATGCTTTTGCCGGCCTGCCCCGCACGGGCGTCGCCATCCTCGGCCACACACACGCAAAAGGAACGCATCATGGGTCTCGTCCAGGCAGCGGTTGGAGCGATCGGTGGCTCGCTGGCCGACCAGTGGAAGGATTTCTACACCGTGCCCGACGGCCTGCCGGCGACGGCCGCGCTGTTCGCCGCGGTGCCGCGCGGCACCAACGCCGGGCGCGGCTCCAACACCCGGGGCTCGTCGAACATCATCACCAACGGCTCGCGCATCGTCGTGCCCGAGGGCTACGGCCTGCTGCTGATGCAGGACGGCGCCATCACCGCCTTCGCGGCCGAGGCCGGCGCCTACGAATGGAACTCGGACGACCTGCAGTCCAAGTCCATCTTCAGCGGCGGCGGGCTGTTCGAGTCGCTGGTGCTGCAGAGCTGGGAGCGTTTCAAGTTCGGCGGCATGCCCGGCGCGCAGCAGGCCGCGTTCTTCGTCTCGCTCAAGGAGCTGCCGGACAACCGTTTCGGCACCCAGTCCGAGATCTACTGGGACGACGGCTACCTGAACGCGCAGGTCGGTGCCATCACGCGCGGCAGCTACACGCTGCAGATCGTCGACCCGATCCGCTTCGTCAAGAGCTTCGTGCCCGCCAGCTACCTGCAGCCCGGCCGGGTGTTCGACTTCACCGATCTGGACAACGCGGCGGCCAGCCAGCTGTTCAACGAGGTCGTCGGTTCCTTGGCGCCGGCCTTCAGCCTGTACACCAACGACCCGGCCAAGGGCAACCGCATCACCCGCATCCAGCAGGACGCCCTCGGCTTTGCCGCCAGCCTGTCCGAGGCCGTCGAGCGCGCCTACCGCTGGAAGACCGACCGCGGTCTCGTCATCGTCAAGACCGCCATCGTTTCCATCGAGTACGACGCCCACACCCGGGAGCTGCTGAAGACCGTGCAGCGCGCCGACGCGCTGACCGGCGCGCGCGGCAACGCCAACCTGCAGGCGTCGGTGGCGTCGGGTTTCCAGTCGGCCGGCGAGAACGCCGGCGTCGGCGGCATCATGGGCATGGGCATTGCCGCGGGCGGCGTGGGGGGCCTGGCCGGTCTGCAGCAGCCGGTGGCGCCGGCGCCGGCTGTCGCGCCAGCGCCGCAGGCGTCGACGGCGACCGCGACGCCCGCAGCCGACGACCCCATCGTCCGCCTGACCAAGGCCAAGCAGATGCTCGACGCCGGCCTCATCACCCAGGCCGACTACGACGCGGTCAAGGCCAAGGCGCTGGGTCTGTAAGGGCCGGCGCAGCGCATGGCGTCCCGTCCGCCCAGCCGCGCCACCGCGCCCACCGGGCCGGGCTCGCCGCAGGACATGCCGCCCGCACCGGGGCAGCATCCGCTGGACCCGGGCACGATGCCGCAGCCGATCCGCGACGAACTGCTGGCCCCCGACCCGGCCGCGATCGACACCGCGTCCAAGGAGCTGCGCGACGGCCTGAACCCCTGCCCCCGGTGCGGCTCGACCGAGGTGCGGCACCGGCCGGGCTCCGACCGGCTGATCTGTCTTTACTGCCGCCACGAATGGGCGGCCACCCGGGTCGAGGAGGCCTTCGGGCTGGGCGAGGGCATCGCCGAGCTGCGGGGTACGCAGGTCGCGTCCGGCGCGCGCGACATCGCGGCCGATGCGAAGAGCCTGCGCAGCTACAAGTGCGGCGGCTGCGGCGCCGAGGTGGTGATCAACACCGAGACCGCGATGACCGCGCGCTGTCACTGGTGCCGCCACGTGCTGGGCGTCAACGAGCAGATCGACAACGGCGCGGTGCCCGACGCGGTGCTGCCGTTCCACATCACGAAGGACGATGCGGTGGCGCGCATCCGCCAGTTCGTCGGCAAGCGCAGCCTGTTCGCGCTGAAGGCCTTCAAGGACGGGTTCACGCCCGAGAACGTGGTGGGCGTCTACCTGCCGTACATGGTGGTGGACGCACGTGGCAACGCCGACGCCACGGGCGTCGGCGAGATCGAGACGCGCCGCTACACCCGGGGCGAGGGCAAGAACAAGCAGACCGTCTACGACGCCGACGTCTGGCGCGTGCAGCGCCATGTCGACTTCACGGTGGACGACCTCGCGCTCGAATCCAGCGCCGAGCGAGGCAAGCTCGACACCCGCAGCAACACCCACAACGTCATCAACACCATCCTGCCGTTCGACACCAAGAACGCGGTCAAGTGGAACGCCTCCTACCTCGTCGGCTACAGCTCGGAGAAGCGCGACCGCGACGTGCAGCACCTGATGCCGCGGGTTCAGGAGCAGATGCTCGCGATCGCACGCTCCCGGATGCAGCCCTCGGTGCAGCGCTACGACCGCGGCGTGCGCTGGGAGCGCGAGCGCATGGACCTGAAGGGCACGCGCTGGGTGTCGATGTACCTGCCGGTGTGGCTGTACGCGTACCACCAGCCCGGGCCGGGCGGCGGCCTGCTGCACTACATCGCGGTCAACGGCCGCACCGGCGAGACCATGGGCAGCGTGCCGGTGCAGCCGTGGAAGCTTCTTCTGGCGGCGCTGAGCCTCGGCACGGTGGTCGAGGCGCTGGCGCTGTGGATCATCGCGCGATGACATCACGCCCCCACGCTCACTGACATGGACAGCGAAGCCATCCTCCTCCTGCTGGCCCTGGGCCCGGTCAGCGCCGTCGGCTTCTACTGGGCCATCTACCGCCACTATCGCAACACCGACAAGTCGCACGCCTACGAACACGAGACCGCGGTCGAGGTGCTGGCGCTGACCGGCGCCGAGTCCGACCGCAAGGTCGATGAAGTCCGCGCAACCCGATCGTCCCGCATTCAGGGCGACAACGTCGGCAACCATCGGCAGCGCGTGAAGCCGATGTAGGCTTCGACGCCTGCGCGGCCGCGGTCTCGGACACGCCGGGACCCGGCGCTGCGGCGGTGCAACAATCGCCGCCCAGGGCCGTGGCGCTGCACGGATGCCGCGCCCGCCAGCCGGACGCCGGATGCTGACCCACTACCTGCCCATCGTCGGCCTGATCGGCCGGCTGACGATGCTGTTCGCGCTGCTGATGGGGGTGCCGCTGGCGTTCGCGGTCGCCGGGCACGACGAGGCCGAGTGGCCTTTCGTCGTCGGCGCGATCGTGACGCTGGCCTGCGGGCTGGTGATGACGTGGTCCACGCGGCGCGCGCGGCGCGAGCTGCAGCCACGCGACGGCTTCATCCTGGTCACGCTGGCCTGGTCGCTGCTGCCGGCCTTCGCCGCCATCCCGCTCAAGCTCGCGCTGCCGGGCCTGAGCCTGACCGACGCCTACTTCGAGGCGATGTCCGGCTTCACGACCACCGGCGCGACGGTGCTCACCGGGCTGGACGCGCTGCCGCTGTCGGTCAACGTCTGGCGCTGCTTCCTGTCGCTGGTGGGCGGGCTGGGCATCATCGTGCTGGCGATCGCGATCCTGCCGCTGCTGGGGGTGGGCGGCACGCAGCTGTTCAAGGCCGAGTCCGCCGGGCCGCTGAAGGACCAGAAGCTCACGCCGCGCATCGCCGACACCGCGCGTGGGCTGTGGTTGATCTACTTCGGCGTCGCGGTGGCGATGACGCTGGCCTACCGCGCCGCGGGGATGAGCTGGGCCGACGCCTTCATGCACATGTGCACGACGGTCAGCGCCGGCGGCTTCTCGTCGCACGACGCCAGCTTCGGCTACTGGAACTCGCCGCGGCTGGAAGCGGTGGCGATCGTCGGCATGATGCTGGCCGGCGCGAGCTGGGCCTTGTACTTCGTCGCCGTGCACCGGCGGTCGCCATCGGGGCTTTGGCGCAACGGCGAGTTTCGCGGCTACTGGATCGTGATCGGGGCCGGCGTCGCGGTGGCCACGGCCTATCTGTTCGGGCAAGACCAGTACCCGGCCTTCTGGACCGCGTTGCGGTACGCGGCGTTCCACGTCGTCTCGATCGCGACCACGACCGGCTACGCCAGCACCGACTACGCGCTGTGGCCGGGCTTCGTCCCCTGGCTGATGCTGCTGCTGGGATGTTTCGCGACCTGTGCCGGGTCCACGGGCGGCGGCATCAAGATGGTCCGGTTCCTGCTGCTGCTGAAGCAGGCGCGCAAGGAGCTGGTGCGCATCGTGCACCCGCATGTCTACGGGCCGATCACCTTCGCCGGCGCGGTCGTGTCGGAGCGCATCATGCACAGCGTGATCGCGTTCATGATGATGTACGGTGCGGTGCTGGTCGGGCTGACGCTGCTGCTGCTGTTCTCGGGCATGGAGCCGGTCAGCGCCTTCACCGCCATCGTCGCCTGCCTCAACAGCATCGGGCCGGGCCTGGGCAGCGTCGGCCCGGCCGGAAACTTCCAGGGCCTGAGCGACTTCCAGACCTGGGTCTGCAGCGCGGCGATGATGCTCGGGCGGCTGGAGTTGCTCGCGGTGCTGGTGCTGCTGACGCCGCAGTTCTGGCGGCGCTGAGCGCAAAGGGCCGGCCAGCCCGCCCGTTGCGCCTGTCCCCTCAGGCCGGCGCGGCGTAGCGCTGCAGGCGCTGGCGCAGGTCGTCCGGGATCGGCACGCTGCGCAGCCGGTCCAGCGCCGCCAGCACGCGCACCTGCTCGCAGCGGATGCGGGTCTGGTCGCGGCACACGCCCTCGATGCGCAGCCGCAGCGAGCTCGTGCCGAGCTTCAGCACCTCGAGCCGCAGCGTCAGCACGTCGCCGATCTTGCTCGGGGCGAGGAAGTCGCAGCTCAGGTGCGCGGCGGGGATGCCGATGCGCTGGGTGGCGTGGAACTGCGCGAAGTCGATCCCCAGGCCTTCGTTGAACCAGTCCTCGATCAGCTCGTCGAAGATGATCAGGTACTGCGGATAGAAGACGATGCCCGCCGGGTCGCAGTGGTGGAAGCGGATGAGCTGCTGCTTTTCGAAGGCGTGGTCGGGCATGGGAGGCTTTCGGGCGGAGGTTGGGCAGGGAGTCTATGGGACGGCGCGTGGCGCGGTTCAGGAAGATCGGGTCCATCGCGATGCGCCAGCCCGCGGGTTGAACCGGATCGTGCGGACGGGGGAACTCCAGTGGCTGCCGAGCAACCGGCTCGGGCGGTCGAGGGGCGACTGCAAGGGTCACCAAAGCATACGCATCGATGACCCGTCGTACATTTGCTCGTGCTTCGTCGACGATCACTGACAGGCCTGAACAGGCGAGTCGTGCCTTGTCCCGCGCCCGGCGAGATCCTGCTGAAGGAGTTCCTCGAACCGATGGGCATCACGGCGTATCGGCTGGCCAAGGACATCGGCGTGCCGCAGATGCGCATCAGCGAGATCATCGCCGGCAAGCGGGCGATCACGGTCGACACCGGACAGCGGCTGTCGCGCTGCTTCGGGCTCGACGAGACGTTCTGGACCGGCCTGCAACGCGACCACGACGCGGCGGTCGCGAAGGACGAACTGGCGGAGGTGCTGGCAGCGATCAGGACGCGGGAGGCGGCCTGAAGGGGTGGCCGAGGCGGTGCGAAGTCCTCGTGCAGCACGACCTCCGGCGCCGGCGGGTCTGGAAGGCCTCGGGTTGGCGGAGGGAGCGGGATTCGAACCCGCGGTGGGCTGTTAACCCACACACGCTTTCCAGGCGTGCGACTTAAACCACTCATCCATCCCTCCGCGGGACGGCCGCCATTCTATCGGCCACACCCCGCGCGCGCGGCCTGATGCCGCGCTGCAGGCCGCTCAGCGCCGCAGCCGCGCCGCGCGGCCGATCTCGCGCGCCATGTAGCCGGCGAAGGCCGGCAGTACGCCCAGCCCCAGGTCCGCCGCCTCGCCGTCCCCCAGATGCTCGATCTGCCGGTAGTACCAGCCCTGGGAGCCGAGCACGTTGACCATCTTCGCCGCCAGCCAGGGGCTGGCCGGCGACAGCCGGCCGCGCGCGGCCAGGTGCAGCCGCGCCTCGTGGCTAGGCAGGGTGTCGATCTCGCGCGCGAGCAGCCGCCGCGGCGCATCGGGGTCGGTGCACAGCGGGCGCGCCAGGCCGATCAGGTCGGTGTCGCCGCCGGCCAGCGCCGCCTCCATCCCGGCGCGCGTGCGAAAGCCCCCGGTGACCATCAGCGGCATGCACGCGACGCGCCGGATCGCCTCGGCGTAGTGCAGGAAGTAGGCCTCGCGCACGCGCGTGCTCGGCCGCACCTAGACCGCATCCTCGGCGCGCCCGGCGGCGCCGAGCAGGCGCGGCTGCTCGTAGGTGCCGCCCGAGATCTCCAGCAGGTCGATGCCGGCGTCGCCGAGCCATTCGACGACGCGCAGGCACTCGTCGTGGCTGAAGCCGCCCTGGCGGAAGTCGTCCGAGTTGAGCTTGACGCCGACGGCGAAGTCGGGGCCGACCGCGGCGCGCACCGCGCGCACCGTCTGCAGCAGCAGCCGCGCGCGGTGTTCGAGCGCGCCGCCCCAGGCGTCGGTGCGACGGTTCGTCAGGGGCGACAGGAAGCTGCTGATCAGGTAGCCATGCGCGGCGTGGATCTGCACGCCGCTGAACCCGCAATCGCGCGCGATCGCCGCCGCGTCGGCGAAGCGGCCGATCAGGGCGACGATCTCGTCGTCGCGCAGCGCACGCGGCGTGGCGTAGTTGCCCATCAGCTGCAGCGGCTCCGCCGACGGCGCGAGCGGCTCGCGGCAGACGTAGCGCGGGCTCTGCCGGCCGGCATGCGAGATCTGCATCCAAAGGTGGTTGCCGGCCACGGTGCCGGCACGCGCCCAATCGGCCAGCCGCGCGCGCGCCGTGGCGTCGACGCTGGCCGGCCAGCGGCTGTCGAGCACGACGTTGCCGGGCCGCTCGAGTACGAAGCGGTCGATCTGCACGTTGCCGGTTACGAGCAGCCCGGCGCCCCCTTCGCTCCAGCGCCGGTACAGGCGCGCCAGGCGGTCGGTGGCGCGCAGGCCGGCGTCGGCCAGGCCTTCGGTCATCGCCGCCTTGGCGAGCCGGTTGGGGAGCACGGCGCCGCAGGGCAGCGCCAGCGGCGCGGCGAGCGGGTCGTCACGCATCCCGGTCGGCGGGCATGCGGTGGCCACGGCACCCGCGCGGGCTTGGCTCGGGGTGCGAAGTGGGCCGCCGCGCGCGACCCCGGGGCCGGCCTGCAACCGCCTTCACGCGCGAGCGCCGGTGCCCGCGCCGCCACCCTTCATCAGCGCCATCGCGGTGCCGATCAGCCCGGCGACCTCGGTCATGTTGCCCGGCACGATCATCGTGTTGTTCGTCTGCGCCAGCTGGCCGTAGGCCTCGACCGCGCGTTCGGCGACCTTGAGCTGCACCGCCTGCTCGCCGCCGGGGGCGCGGATCGCGTCGGCGACCTGGCGGATCGCCTGCGCCGTGGCCTCGGCGACGGCGACGATGGCGGCGGCCTCGCCTTGCGCCTTGTTGATCTCGGCCTGCTTCTCGCCCTCGGAGCGCGCGATGAAGGCCTCGCGCTCGCCGGTGGCGATATTGATCTGCTCCTGGCGCCGGCCCTCGGAGGCGGCGATCAGCGCGCGCTTCTCGCGCTCGGCGGTGATCTGCGCCTGCATCGCGCGCAGGATCTCGCTTGGCGGCGTCAGGTCCTTGATCTCGTATCGCAGCACCTTCACGCCCCAGTTCAGCGCCGCCTCGTCGAGCGCGTTGACGACGTTGGCGTTGATCAGCTCGCGTTCCTCGAAGGTCTTGTCCAGCTCCATGCGGCCGATGACGCTGCGCAGCGTGGTCTGCGCCAGCTGCGTGATGGCGACGATGTAGTCGCTGCTGCCGTAGCTGGCGCGCATCGGGTCGGTGACCTGGAAGTACAGGATGCCGTCGACCTGCAGCTGGGTGTTGTCCTTGGTGATGCAGACCTGGCTGGGCACGTCCAGCGG
>Ga0116162_10002976_pt1 | contig 10315 bp, 14 predicted proteins | sample AD_UKC105_MetaG_FD_89875 | JGI IMG/M metagenome (GOLD analysis project Ga0116162, IMG submission 89875) | Active sludge microbial communities of municipal wastewater-treating anaerobic digesters from Hong Kong - AD_UKC105_MetaG | ecosystem: Engineered > Bioreactor > Anaerobic > Digestate... | reverse complement strand
GCATGGCCGGCCATCGAACAGGCGCCCTACGCCCATGTCGGCCTGCTGGAGGGACTGCAGTGTCATCTCGAACCCGCAGAACAGTGGGTGGTGCGCGGCGGTGATGCGGACCTTCAGGCATGGCGGCAGGCGGCAGGTACCCATTACCTGCCGGGCAGGACGCTGTACGCGATATCGACCGATGCCGACGGCCTGCCGGATAGCCTGGCCGCCAAGGCCGGCCGACCCGACGGGGTGAACGCCTATCGCTGTCGCGGTACCCGGTGCGATCCACCTACCGACAGGCTCGACCGGCTTTGATGCGTCATGCGCGACCTGGACGCTGGAATAACATCCGGCCCGGGGCGTCTTACCGGACATGAGTGAGAGCAAAACCAACCTGTTTGGCAGCTTTGGCCGCCGCCGCAGGCTGCAGAGGCAGATCGGCGCCGAGCGCGATCGCCTGTACCGGATTGCCTGGTCGTGGTGTCACGACAGCTACCAGGCGGATGACCTGGTACAGGAGACCCTGGCGAGGGCGCTGGCGAAGGTCGACAACCTGCGCGAAGAGAGTCGCCTGCAGGTCTGGCTGACCCAGATCCTCGCCAACCTGCATCGGGATCACTACCGCCGGACGCAACCCGAGACGGGTCAGGACACCGACCTGCTGCCGAGCCGGGACGACCCTGAAGAACATGCCGACCGCACCCAGCTGATCACCCGAACCCGCCGCGCGATCGGGCTGCTGAATGACGACCAGCGGCAGGTGTTGACGCTGGTGGATCTGGCCGAGTTCAGCTACGCCGACACCGCGATGATTCTGAATGTGCCCGTCGGCACCGTGATGAGCCGCCTGTCCCGGGCACGCCGGCGCATGCGCGAAATCCTTCAACAGCAAGGCATAGGACATGCCGATGTCGTACCGCTGAGGAGACCCCAATGAAACCCAGTGATGAATTCGAACTCAACGCCTTTGTCGATGGTGAGCTGAGCGCTGACCAGCAGGCAGAGTGGCTCGAGGCCATGCGCGCAGATCCGGAACTCGCGCGCCAGGCCTGTGAACTCGGGCAGCTCAAAGCGCAGATCCGCCTCGCCTACGGCTCACCGCCCCAGGTACGGCGACGCAATGCGGATAAGGTCAGGGAATCCTGGCGCGCCGTTGCCGCAAGCGTCACGCTACTGGCCGTCGGCTTGGTCAGCGGCTGGCTGCTGCATGCCGGCAACCCGGGCGAAAAGACGGCCAACGCCGGGCGCTTCGTCGTACTCGATGCCGACGGACGTGGCCAGGCCCCGGCGGTAGCCGCCGACGAAGAGACACGCATCGTGTTTCACCTGACCAATGCCGACCAGACGGTGGCCGGTGAGCTATTGGACGAGGTCGAAGGCATGCTGAACGCCTATGCGGCCGACGGTCATCCACTGCGTGTCGAGGTCGTCAGCCACAGCGAAGGGCTCGACCTGCTGCGCGAATCACTGTCTGGCCATAAAGAACGCATTCACCAGCTGGCCATGCGGTTTTCCAACCTGACCTTCGTCGCCTGCAAGAACACCATCGACCGCCTCAAGGTGGAACGTGGCATCGAAGTGAAACTGATCCCTGACGCCGAGGTTATCGACTCCGGTGTCAGCCATGTCGTCAAACGACAACGAGAAGGCTGGTCGTATATCCGCGTCTAGCCACAAGTCCCACGCAATGAACTGCCGCAGAGCAGCACAGAGGAGAGAGAAATGAAGAAGCTGATGAGTATCGTATTGGCAGGCTTGGTTGGCCTGATGACCTGGTCCGGTATTGCGACCGCCGCGACCGAGGGTGCAAAACAAAAAGTCGTATACCACATCAACGAGGACGACCCGAAGCAACAGACCGGCGCACTGCGCAACATCCAGAATCACATCAATGCGGTCGGCAAGGACAATCTCGACCTGCGCGTGGTGATGCATGGAAACGGGGTATCGATGGTCCTGCTGCCCGACGCCCTCGGGCGGGTGAAGGGTTTCAAGAACGCCAACGCCGATCCGCAGATGCAGGCTTCGATCGACGCGCTCAAGGGTCAGGGCGTCGCCTTCAAGGTCTGCAACAACACGCTCACCGGCCGCAAGGTCAACAAGGATGAAGACCTTTATATGGTGGACGCCGCCGACATCGTGCCCAGCGGCGTGGCCGAACTGGCTATCCTGCAAGGCCAGGGGTTCGCCTATATCAAACCCTGATACCGCCGTCCTCGTGGCGCCTGAGGGTCCGCACCGGCGGACCCTTTTTTGTTTATGCTCGACCACTGGTTCTGCCGCGCAATAAAGGACGCTGGAATCCGGTCTAGTTGGTGATGGCTAAGATACGCTCCGAATTCGACACCCTGGTCCACGCGCTTGCGCCGGAACTGTTCCGGTACGCGATGGGCCTGTGTCACAACCCGCATACCGCCGAAGACCTGGTGCAGGAGACCTTTCTGCGCGGTTGGCGCTCGCGCACCGACCTGCGCGACAGCAAGGCGGCCAAGGCCTGGCTGTACACGATTCTGCGCAACGAGCATGCGCGACTGTATGAGCGGCAGCGGCCCGAGGCGTGCGACCCTAGCATGCTGCCGGATATACCAGACCACGGCTATGACACCAGCGCCGAGGCCTTCGTGCTGCGGCGCGCGCTGGCCACGCTGCAGGCGGACTACCGCGATCCGTTGCTGTTGCAGGTGATCGGCGGCTTCAGCTGCCGCGAAATCGGCGACATCCTCGAGCTCAATACGAACACCGTTCTCACCCGTCTGTTTCGCGCCCGCAAAGCGCTGCGCGATCTGCTGACGGATGATCTACAGCAGGAGGCATCGCTATGAATTGCCTGGATTTTCGTCGGCGGCTGCTGACCGACCCCCTGTCCGGGGATGAAGACCTCCTGTCGCACGAGGCCACCTGCACGACCTGTGCACCGTTTGCGCGGGATCTGCGCGCCAGGGAGATCAGGATGCGCAGCCTGCTGCAAAACGTCGTGCCGCCACCGGGGCTCGCGGAGCGTGTGAGCCTGGCGGCCCGCTTCCAGCAGCGTGCCGAACGTCGCCGTCAATGGTGGTACAGCGCAGCGGCCGGGGTCCTGCTGGCGGTGGGCGTCAGCATGGCGTCGCTGTTCAGCACCTCGATCGAGCGCACCAACGTGGCCCTGGCGCAGTCGGTGATCAACCACATCGAGGACGAGGCGAGCCACCTGCGCGCGGCGCACCCCATCCCGACCACGCGGGTCAACGGGGTGTTCGAAAGGTTCGGCGCCGAGCTCGCCGCAGATATCGGACCGGTGCATTTTGCCGCCGAGTGTCTGATGCGCCAGCGCAATGGCGTGCACCTGGTGATGCCCGGCAGGATGGGGCCGGTCACCGTGTTCTTCATGCCTGGAGAAATGGCGGATACGACGATGCCGGTCGCCTCGGCTCGCTTCAATGGTGAGATCGTGCCGACACATTGGGGCAGTATCGCGGTGGTCGGCGAGGCCGGCGAAGCCGTTGATGGACTGGGTGAGCGACTGGCGGCCGCGGTGCGCTGGCCGGATCCCGTACAGGCGGGCGTCTCAGTCCCCGTCGTTGGGGAGCTGCTCGCGGCCGGTCTGGTCACGCAACAAAAGAATGGTTGACCGGCAGTGTCGGCAACGCAACAACTGGCTGCCCTTGAACAGGCGCATCCAGAACTGCCGGTGATAGCGGGTCAGGTCTGTGCCGCCACAGGTGCGACAGACCCGCTTGCGGGTGATCCATGCCATGGGTTTACTGCTTCCGGCAGGCTCCTAGCGCAAAAGTTCGGGGGATACGTCGGGCCGGGTCATTTCGAATCTTCCCATGCCGCTGCGGCTGCCTCGTCGCTGCCACGTGAGTCGACCCAGCGCGTCTTGCCCTCAGCCGTCTGCTCACGCTTCCAGAATGGTGCCCGCGTCTTCAGATAGTCGATGATGAACTCGCAGGCGCGGAAGGCCTCACCGCGATGCGCACTGGCGACACACACCAGGACGATCGGGTCCTGCGGGCGGATCTCGCCGACCCGATGCACGAGCCGCACGCCAGCGAGATCCCAGCGGCTGGCCGCCTCATCAACGATCGCCGCCAGGGCCTTTTCGGTCATGCCCGGATAGTGTTCCAGCTTCATCGTACTGACCGCGTCGCCCTGGTTCATGTCTCGCATCAGGCCGATGAAGCTGACCACGCCACCGATCGATGCCTGGCCGGCATACACCGGCGCAATCTCCGCCACGGCATCCAACGGCGTATCCTGTACCCGGATTTCCACGTTCATGGTGTCGTCCCGTACCGTTTCAACCACCAGTGACCGGGGGAAAGAACCCCACCTCGTCACCATCCTGCAACGCCTGTCCGGCGCCCGCCATCTCCTGATTCACCGCCGCCAGAACACGCTGGCCGTCGGCGAATACCTCGTGCCAAATGCCGCCGCGGCCGGCCAGCTGGGCGCGCAGATCTGTGACCGTGGCTGGCACGGCCTCCAGGGTCTCGTCACTGCACGCGAGGCGTTCGCGCAGACTGGCAAAATACAAAACACGGATCATGTCAGCAGCTCGCAGAATGGCAGAAAGGCAACGTCATCACCGGGCTGGATCACCTGCCGCTCCGGGATGATCGCCAGGCCGTTGGCCCAGGTCACCGAACTCAGCACCCCAGACGAACGGCTCGGGTGTACGCCGATACGCGCAATACCCTTGTCGTCGAAGGATAACCGCGCGCGATGAAACTCGCGTCGCTTGTCCGGTCGCGGCCAGGCGAAATCGGCCTTGCCGAGCAGCGGCTGCAGGCGCCAATCGCTTCGCCCCTGCATGCGCAGGATAAAGGGGCGCACGAACAACAGGAAGGTCACGAACAGCGACACCGGGTTACCGGGCGAGCCGATGAACGGCGTGCCATCGACGCGGCCAAACGCGACCGGCTTGCCGGGGCGAATGGCGATATTCCACATGTCCAGCGAACCGAGCGCCTCGACAGCCGGTTTGACGTGGTCCTCTTCCCCGACCGAGACACCGCCGGACGCGAGCACGAGGTCGGCCTCGGCCGCACCCTGGCGCAGCGCCTGCACGGTCGCCTCCAGCGTGTCCTCGACGGTCCCGAGCTCGATCACCTCGCAGCCGAGGGCCTGCAGCAACGCCGTGGCGGTAAACAGGTTCGAATTGTAGATCTTGCCCGGCGACAGCGGATTGCCCGGCATCACCAGTTCGTCGCCGCTGGCAAACAGGGCGACGCGCAGCCTGCGGCACACGCGCAGCTGTGCAACCCCGACCGCCGCCGCAAGCCCGAGGTGCTGCGGCTGCAGGCGGGTACCTGCCGACACCACCTCGCCACCGGCCGTGATGTCCTCGCCACGCCGGCGGATGTTGGCACCGGGCGGTACGACTGCATTGATCTGTACGGCGCCACCGTCGAGCGCCGTGCACTCCTCCTGCATGACCACCGCATCGGCGCCCGCGGGAATCGGCGCACCGGTAAAGATGCGTGCGGCGCTGCCAGCGGCCAGCGGTTGCGGTGACACGCCGGCCGGTACCCGTTGGGACACCGGCAACTGCGCGCCCGCTACGGCGCAGTCGGCGCTGCGCACCGCGTAGCCGTCCATCGCGCTGTAATCCCAGCCCGGGACGTCAATCGTGCTGATCACCGGTTCGGCCAGCACGGCGCCGAGCGCATCGCGCAGACCCAGGGTACGTGGATCGCGCAGCGTTTTGGCCGCCCCGACCAGTTGTTCGACGGCGGCCTCGTAGCTGAGAAGCCCGTCCAATCCGGATGCCTTGTCTGCGTCTGCCAAGCGAAGTCTCCTGCGCGTGTAGCTGTTGTCTGGTGTCGCGGGCCGCTAAAGGGCAAAACCAAAGGTTTCTTTGAACCGGGCATCGAAGTCAGACCGGCTCAAAGCATGATTCTGGGTGCCGGCGTGCTCGATCTTGATCGCGCCCATCAACGCCGCGATGCGCCCCGTCACTTCCCAGTCCATGCCGTTCTGCAGGCCATACAGCAGGCCACCGCGGTAGGCGTCGCCACAACCGGTCGGATCGACCAGGTGCTGAGCCGGTGCCAGTGGGATCTCGATAACCTTACCGTCAGCATAGATGGTGGAGCCCTGGCCACCACGGGTCACGATCACCGCCTCGACCTGGTGCGCCAACTGCTCCGGTGAACGGCCGGTACGTTCCTGCATCAGCTTCGCCTCATAGTCGTTGAATGCCAGCCAGGTGGCCTGTTTCACGAAGCGGTCCAGGTCCCTGCCGTCGAACATCGGCATGCCCTGACCGGGATCGAAAATGAACGGGATACCGGCGGCGGCAAACTGTTCGGCATGCTCGACCATCCCGAGTCGGCCATCGGGCGAAACCATCCCGAGCGTGACTCCGCTGAACTCGTCGACCCGGTTTTCGTGGGCGAAGTTCATCGCCCCAGGGTGAAACGCAGTGATCTGGTTGTCGTCCTGATCGGTCGTGATATAGGCCTGCGCCGTATAGCTGCCCTCGATCTCGAGCAGCGCATCACGGCGGATAGCGTGACTGTCCAGCCACTGCGCATAAGGGGCGAAATCGCTGCCAACCGTCCCCATCGGGAGGCCGTCACCGCCGAGCAACTGCAGATTGAACGCGATGTTGCCGGCGCATCCACCGAAATTGCGCCGCATCTCCGGCACCAGGAACGACACGTTCAGGATATGCACCTGATCGGGAAGAATGTGGTTCTTGAACTGGTCCTGGAACACCATGATGGTGTCGAAAGCCATGGAACCACAGATCAGTGCTGACATTGGACAAGCCCTTGTAATACTTTATGTTTGCATCGCCGCTCGGGGCTACATGCCGACCTGGAGGCCGGTCCGTCGGGGCCGTCGACGCGGGTAATGCGCAAAGCGCAGTGGGATGTTACCGTATGCGCGGTTCATCTGCCCAAGGTGCTGGACACCGCGGCAAGAGCGCGCGCAGACGCGACCAAACGAAATCTCAATAAATCGAAACTCGGAGGAATCCCATGCTGACGAACAAACTCGCACTGGCGGTACTGATCGGTGGCCTGACGGTAGGTGGCACCGCGATTGCCACTGACAAGTCGGACGCAGACGCGGCCATCGCCGCGGCCAAGGCCGCGCAACAGGCGGCAAGCTCGGTGGGCGGCGAATGGCGCGATACCGGCAAGCTGATCGAAGCGGCCGAAAAGGCTGTCGCCGAAGGCAACTTCGGTACCGCTGTCGACCTCGCCAAGCAGGCCGAAGGCCAGGGCATGCTGGGCAAGGATCAGGCACTCGGCCAGCGTGGCGTAGGCAATCCGAAGTATCTGTACAACTGAGTCCGGACTGACCACGCCGAAAAACCCCGCGATCTTCGCGGGGTTTTTTGTGCGTCACAAAAAGCGGCGCCGGTTACAACCGCGGGACCAGGATCAGGCCCCAAACGGCGGTCGCCAGGCTGATGGCCAGGAACACCGCCGCAGAACCGATGTCCTTGGCGCGGCCCGACAACTCGTGTTGCCCGGGCCCGAAGCGATCGACGGTCGCCTCGATTGCGGAGTTGAGCAGCTCGACGATCATCACCAGCAGCCAACTGCCCACCAGCAGGGACCGCTCGACACCGTTGCCACCGAGCCACAGACCCAGCGGCACCAGCACGGCCGCGACCAGTGTCTCCTGGCGGAATGCCGCCTCGTAGCGATAACAGGCGTAAAAACCCTGGAAGGAATAGCCGAACGCCCGGATGATCCGGGTCAACCCGCCCGTTGCATTGAATTCAGACATATCTCGCGGCAGCCGGTGGTGTAAAAGGCCGGGGATTATGCCATTCGATTACTGCGATCCCGGGTAAGCCCGGCTACGACGTCTGATTCCATCGCAGGTCAAGCTCGCGCGCCGCGCGCACGTCGTCGAGTCGTCTGACCGGCAGACTGTGCGGTGCTGTCTTGACCACCTCCGGCGTGTTTTCCGCCTCCGACTGGATCTTCGTCATTGCCTCGACGAATCCGTCCAGTGCATCCATGGCCTCGGTCTCGGTAGGCTCGATCAGAAAGCATTCCGGTACCAGCAAGGGGAAATAGGTGGTTGGCGCGTGATACCCGTGATCGAGCAGGCGCTTGGCAAAGTCCATCGCCGTGATGCCGAGGTCTTTCGCCTGGCGCTTCAACGTGATGATGAACTCGTGGGTCGCACGGCGCTTCGGATAGGCCAGTTCGAATCCGGCGTCGGCCAGACGTTTTGCCAGGTAGTTGGCGTTGAGCGTCGCGTATTCGGCGACGCGCACCATCCCCTCGCGCCCCAGCAAGAGCGCATAAACGTAAGCCCGCAGCAGTACCCCGGCGTTGCCGGCGAAGGCAGACAGCTTGCCGATCGTCTGCGGACAATCCTTTTCAGTCAGCCAGAAATAGTCGTGCCCGTCGAAGCCGACCATCGGCACTGGCAGGAACGGGATCAGGCGCTGGCTCACGCCCACCGGGCCAGCGCCCGGACCACCCCCGCCGTGCGGCGTCGAGAAGGTCTTGTGCAGGTTCATGTGGATCACGTCGAACCCCATGTCACCCGGCCGCACCTTGCCGAGGATCGCATTCAGGTTGGCGCCATCGTAGTACAGCAGCCCACCGGCCTCGTGGACGAGGCGCGCGATCTCGGTGATGCGGCGCTCGAACACACCAACGGTCGACGGGTTGGTCAGCATGATGCCGGCGGTCTGCGGACCGAGGGCCTTCTTCAGCGCCTCGACATCGACGTCGCCGTCATCCAGCGTTGGGATCTCGCGCACCTTATAGCCGCACATGACGGCGGTCGCCGGGTTGGTGCCGTGTGCCGCGTCGGGCACGATGATCTCGCAGCGCTGCGTGTCACCACGTGAATCGTGATAAGCGCGGATCATCGCCACGCCAGCAAACTCGCCCTGCGCCCCGGCGGCGGGAACCAGCGATACCGACTTCATGCCGGTGACGTCCTTGAGCATCTCCTGCAGGTCGTACATGCACGCCAGGAAGCCCTGGCTGTGTGACGCCGGGGCATGCGGATGCCGCGCCAGCAGACCCGGCAGCATTGCCAGGGAATTGCACGCGCGCGGATTGTATTTCATCGTGCACGAGCCCAGCGGGTAGAACTGGGTGTCGATCGAGAAATTCTTCTGCGACAGCCGCGTGTAATGGCGCACCGCCTGCATCTCCGAGACCTCGGGCAATGCCGCCGTCTCGCGGCGCAGCAACGCCGCGGGAATACCCTCCAGCGCTGGTTTGTCCTTCGGCGCCTGGGCGAAAGCGCGACGTCCGGGGCGGGATAGCTCGTGAATCAACATGTCATTGGCTCGGTATCAGTTGCGGGTCGGGCATCGTGGGACGGGAGGCGACCCTGCAGCCCAACCGCGCCAACCCGCGCGGGGGCATAGGTTCAAGTAATGGCAGGCCGCTCAACCGAGTGCCGCAATCGCGGCGTCGTAGTTCGGCTCGTCCCCAATCTCGCCCACCAGCTCTGCATGCAGCACTGTGTTGTTTTCGTCCAGCACCAGCGCTGCACGGGCGGTGATGCCTGCGAGCGGGCCGTCTTCGATCAGCATCCCGTAGTCCTTGGCGAAGTTGCGCGAGCGCATCATCGACAGGGTCTTGACGTCGGCCGTGCCTTCCGCCTGGCAAAACCGCCCCTGTGCAAACGGCAGGTCGGCCGAGACCACCAGCACCACGACGTCAGAACGGCCGCCGAGCTTCTGGTTGAACACCTTCGTCGAGGTCGCGCAGGTCGGCGTATCCAGGCTCGGGACAATGCTGATCAGCTTTTTCTTGCCGGCGAAATCTGCCAGTGTCAGGTCGTTCAACGCACCGTCGACGAGTCTGAAATCCGGCGCCTGGCTGCCGACCGCCGGCAGTTCGCCGTTGGTGTTTGCCGGGGATCCGTGCAGGGTTACCTGTGCCATGTGAATTCTCCTGTTGAGTCTTGGTCTGTTAGCCGCGGTTTGCGGTGACCGGCATCTTGCCGGCTCAATTGAACTTGGGCTCCACCGGGCACTTCGCCTGGGTACGGGCCGCCATGACGCGCGCGAGCTTTGTCGCGTATTCGGCGATCTCTCCGGCTGTGCGCATCTCTGTCGCACACACCAGCAGCGCATCGCCCAGTTCGGGATAGTCGTCGGCCAGATCGAATCCGCCGAGTACGTTGTGCGCCGCCAGTGACCGGAGCACATCGGCGACCGGCGCCGTCAGCCGCAGCACACCCTCGTGAAACACCGGTCCGTCGAACACGCGCTCGACGCCATCGATCGCCGTCAGCTGCGCGATCAGCTGCGCGGTGTTGGCATGACAGGCGGCGGCTACCCGTGACAAGCCCTCGCCACCCAGCAAGGCCATGTGAATGGTGGCCGCCGTGACCAGCAGCCCCTGGT